>FWPU01002009.1_pt1 | contig 58367 bp, 55 predicted proteins | sample 2228361 | NCBI WGS metagenome assembly FWPU01 (sample SAMEA103939777, study PRJEB20133) | metagenome | reverse complement strand
CTCTCCCCTGGCAGGGGAGAGCGGGGCCGGGGGTGAGAGAGGTCCAATGACAATGGGACGCGGATGAACGCGGAGCGACGCGGATAGGGAGAAAATCTGCGTTCATCCGCGTCCATCCGCGTCCTGCTTTCACCCGCCGTGGTGACGCGCACGGCATGGGCATCTGGCCTGGGCAAAGCGGGCCCACCCGTGGTTTGACGATTAGCCGTCCCTGGTACTACACTATGCTCATTCCAGTTTCAGGAGGCTCCTATGTTCTTCGAATTGCGTCAGTATCGCACCCTGCCCGGCCAACGCGAAGCATGGGTGAAGTTCATGGAAGAGGTCGTCATCCCATTCCAAATATCCAAAGGAATGGTAGTGGTCGGCAGCTTCGTGGGCCAGGAAGAAGATGATCTGTACGTCTGGATTCGCCGCTTCGAGAGCGAAGAAGAGCGCATCAGGCTGTACCAGGCAGTCTACGAAACGGATTACTGGAAAAACGAGATCGCGCCGAGGGTCGGCCAGATGCTCGATCGCTCGCGCACGGTGGTCACGCGCCTCGAGGCGACGCCCAAGTCGGTGATCCAATAGCAGACGCCAGCTCGGCATATCAAGGAGTCGGTGATGCCTGAATCTTTCAAGATCGAAGCGCTTCTTGCAGCCCGGCTGTTCCTCAGCCCTCAGCTCGTGGGGGACAGGGTCTTCTTTCTCAGCAATCTATCCGGCCGGCTGAGCCTGTATGCGATGGATCGGGCCGGCAGCGTACCCGAGCCGCTGCTGCCCCCCGACATCGCGCTGATGACGCCCAGCCTGCTCGGCGGTGAACCGTTCTATGTCTTCCCGAAATTGGGCCGGGTGATGGTGATGATTGACCGCAACGGCGACGAGAACTATCAGCCGTATTTCGTGCCGATGGACGGCGGCCTGCCGACGCCGGTGTTCGGCGAGCGGTTTCTCGGCCAGCAACTCGTCTGCCAGCGCTGCGATGCCGGGCGCAACATCGCCATCTTCAACGTAGACCCGCGCACCGATCCGGTCCAGCATTCCTTCCTCGCCGACCTGGCGACGTTGGAGATCACCGACCTGGGCGGCAGCCTCTACGGCAACGCCTGCGTGGGCGCCAGCCCGGACTACTCGCAGATCGCCCTGGCAGACGGCTACACCCAGGGCGACCACGTGCTTTACCTGTGGACGCAGGGAACGGCCGAGCGCCGTCTGCTGTTCGGGACGCCGCTGGACCAGCGCGGCGAGGGCCAGGCCGTGCCGCTGAATTCCATCGCCCACGTCCACTTCACCCCCAGCGGCGGGCTGCTTTTCTTCACGTCACTCTTTGCGGATCGCTACGGCCTGGGCTACTTCCCGCTCGCCGATCCGATGGCTGTGCGGCCGGTCGAGATCGTCGGCACCGTCCACACCGGTGATGGCGAACTGGAAAGTCTGGAGCACCTCACCGGCGACCGCTATCTCCTCCAGTACAACATTGATGGCTGCTCCTGGGCCTACGAGGGCGTGTTCGACGAAGCGGCGCTGCGCATGACGTTGACGCGCGTGATCTGTGGCCAGGGCCGACTGAGCGATGGCGTCCTGCAATCCATCCGCTACGACAGCTCCAGCGGCTGCTATGCCATCTCCTTTTCCACCGCCACCTCGCCGTCGCAGATCTACATCGTCAAGCCGGCCGAATCCGGCCCGAACGATGCCACAGCAACGGACGAGCTGCATATCGTCCAGCTCACCCGCGAGCGGCCACTGGGCATCACTCCGGGCCTGCTGGCGCGCGGGGAAGACGCCTCCTACACCAGCCACGATGGCCTGCGCATCTCGGCGCGGCTCTATCTGCCGGCGGCCGATCTGGGCTTCGCAGGGCCGCGGCCGGTGATCTTCTACATCCACGGCGGCCCGCAGAGCCAGGAGCGGCCTGACTTCACCTGGTTCTCCATGCCGCTGATTCAGTTTTTCACCTTGAACGGCTTCGCCGTGTTCGTACCCAACGTGCGCGGCAGCCACGGCTATGGATTGGATTATGTGAAACGCGTGGATCGCGATTGGGGTGGCCAGGATCGGCTGGATCACGTGGCTGCGTTCGAATGTCTGAAGGCCGATCCCCGACTCGACATGACGCGCGTCGGCGTGATGGGCCGCTCCTACGGCGGCTACATGACGCTGATGCTGGTCGGCTGCCATCCGACGCTGTGGCGGGCTGCGGTGGACATGTTCGGCCCCTACGACCTGCTCACCTTCCTCGAACGCATCCCTGAGGCCTGGAAAACCTATTTCTACCTGGCCGTCGGCCATCCCGAGCGCGACCGCGACTTTCTGATCGAACGCTCGCCCAGCACCCATTTGGGCAACCTGGCCTGTCCGCTGCTGGTGATCCAGGGTCGCAACGATCCGCGCGTGCGCGCCGCAGAGTCAGAAGACCTGGTGAAGGCGTTGCTGGCCCAGGGCAAACAGGTGGAACTGTTGCTCTTCGAAGACGAGGGGCATGATGTGACACGGCTGGAGAACAAAGTACGCTGCTACAACGAGATCGTGCGCTTCTTCAAGGAGTGGTTGCAGCCGTGATCCTCGGCGTCGGTCGCGCGCCCGGCAAAGTGATCCTCTGTGGCGAGCATGCCGTGGTCTATGGCCGGCCAGCGCTGGCGGTGCCGGTGACGCAGGTGCAGGCCGAGGCAATCGTCGAGTCGGCGGCGCCAGGCACCGGCATCACGATCTACGCCGCCGACCTGAACGAGACGATCGCCCTGGGCCGCGCGCCGGCCGATCACCCACTGGCGCTCGCCGTCCGGCTGGCGCTGGCCCATCTGCGCGGCGAGGACGCCGACCAGCGCGATCCAGACTGGCGCATCACCGTCCGCTCGACCATCCCCGTCGCCAGTGGACTGGGCAGCGGCGCCGCGGTCAGCACGGCGCTGGTGCGCAGCGTGGCCGCTGCGCTGGCACAACAGGCTGATGCCGCATGGGTGTCTGCTCTGGTGTACGAGATCGAAAAAGTGCATCATGGCACGCCGAGCGGGATAGACAACACGGTCGTCGCGTACGAACGGCCGGTCTACTTCGTGCGCGGCCGGCCGGCAGAGCCGTTTGCCATCGGCCGACCGTTCACGCTGGTGATCGCCGACACCGGCATCCGCAGCCCCACGCGCCTCACGGTGGGCGATGTGCGACGAGCATGGGAAAGGGAGCGAGCCCGCTACGAGGCGCTGTTCGACCAGGTCGCCGGCCTGGTGGAGGCCGCGCGCAGCGCCATCGCAGCCGGCGAGCCGGCCCGGCTCGGGCCGCTGATGGATCAGAACCACATGCTGCTGCGCGAGATCGGCGTCTCGTGTCCGGAGCTCGATGCGCTGGTCACAGCCGCGCGGGCGGCCGGCGCGCTCGGCGCCAAGCTTTCCGGCGGCGGTCGGGGCGGCAACATGGTCGCCCTGGCCACAGCAGAGGCCGCCGCAACGGTGGCGAAAACGTTGACTGCGGCCGGTGCGGTGCGAGTGATCGTCACAAAGGTGGCGCCCGGTTCGTGAGCGCCGGGAGGATGGCTTGGATCTGCATGAATTTATCGCCGCGGCCGACGCGGCCGGATACCTGGTCACGATTGACCGTGAAGTAGACCCTTATCTGGAAGCCGCACGCATCATCGCCGCCCATGATGGCCGGCCGGTGCTGTTCACGCGCGTCCGGGGCAGCCGGTTTCCGGTGGTCGCCGGTGTCTGCTCAGACCGGCGCTACTTCGGCCTGGCCCTGGGAGTGCCGACCGATCAGGTGATCTTCCGCCTGGCCGAGGCGCTGGCGCATCCCGCCCCCGCCGTCGTCGGCGCAGGAGAAGCACAGGCCCCCTGCCAGGAGGTCGTCGAACCAGAGGTCAATCTGGACGCGATCCCTTTCCTCACCCACTACGCGGCCGATGCAGGGCCATATGCGTCGGCGGCGGTGGCGTTCATCAACGACCCCGACACCGGACCGAATGCGTCCTATCACCGGCTGCTGCGGCTGGATCGCACCCATGTGGCGGCCCGGCTGGTCGAACGCCGCGGCACCGAGACGGCCTGGCGTAAGACAGGGCCGGAGGGCTTGCCGGTGGCCATCTGTATCGGTCTGCCGCCCCATGTCTTGCTGGCTGCCTCCATGGCACCGCCGGCCGGCATGGACGAGATGCGCCTTGCCGCGGCACTGGCGCCCACGCCGATGACTACATGCGCCAACGGCATTCGGGTGCCGGCGGCCGCCGAATTCGTGCTGGAGGGACGCATCACCCATGAGCTCGTGCCCGAAGGCCCGTTTGTGGATCTGACCGGCACCTACGATTTCATCCGCCGACAACCGGTGATCGTCATCGAGCGCGTCACCCATCGTCGGGAGGCGATTTACCAGGCGCTGTTGCCCGGCCGGCTGGAACATCGTCTGCTGATGGGGATGCCGCGCGAGCCGACCATCTACGCCGAAGTGAATCGGGTGACACGCTGCCTGAACGTGCACATCACGCCCGGCGGCGCCTCGTGGCTACATGCCGTGGTGCAAATCGCCAAACAGTCGGCTGATGACGGCAAACGGGCCATCGAGGCGGCCTTTCGGGGGCATGGCTCGCTCAAACATGTGTGGGTGGTGGACGAAGATGTGGACATCTTCGACCCGCACGATGTCGAATGGGCCGTCGCCACCCGCTTCCAGGCCGATCGCGACCTTGTCGTGCTCACCGATCAGCCATCCAGCTCGCTCGATCCGTCCGCGCATCATGTGCCCGGCCAGAAGAGCCGGACGGCCAAAATGGGGATTGACGCCACGATCCCCTGGGATACGCCAACCGGCCCCCGCGACCCTGAGGCCTATCGTCGGGTGAAGTGACACGTACTGCCAGGTGTCGCCGCATGTGGCCGGAAAACAGCGAGTTGACGGCAGGACGTTAATGAGTATAATACCGCTACGATAGCCGTCCGAGTTCATGGCCCCGGGAGAACCAGATATCTATGCACAACGAATCCCATCTCGTCCGGCTCAATTCCTCTTCGGCCCTCTCGCGGCGCGCGCTTTTGAAAGGCCTGAGCCTGACAGCGGTCGGTGTACTGGCGGCACGTTGCCGGCCCAGCCCGGTCGCCACGAAGCCCGTCGTTGCGATCGCACAAGCAACCAGTTACAGCCCGCAGTTGATTCGCCAACAGGTTCAGGAGGCTTTTGATAAGATCGGCGGCATCGCCGACGTCCTCAAACATGGCAACCGGGCGGCCATCAAGGTCAACATCACCGGCAGCAAACAGATGCAGCAGGTGAATGGCCTGCCCGAAATCGAAACGTATCATACCCACCCTGAAGTCGTGCGGGCTGTTGGCCAGCTCCTGCGCGACGCCGGTGTCAGCCGGTTGTACATCGTGGAAGCCGTCTATGCCCAACGCCACTGGCATGATTACGGCTGGGATGAAGTGGCTCGAGAACTTGGGGCGACATTGGTGGACCTGAACGATACGGCGCCCTACAACGATTTCGCCGCGACGCCTGTGCCTGGAAGCCCGCAGATCTACGATCGGTTCACGTTCAACCATGTGCTCGGCGAAATAGACGCGTTCGTTTCGGTTCCCAAGATGAAATGCCACAACACCTGTGGCGTCACCCATGCGCTCAAGAACCTGGTCGGCCTGGTGCCCTATCGCTTTTATACGATGAACGCAAAGGACGAATACCGTTCGGGCTTCCACGGCCCGGCCGCAGAGACCCCCAGGCGACTGCCTGCCGTGATCATGGATCTCAACCGGGCGCGGCCGATCCACCTGGCGGTCATTGACGGTGTGATGACGGTGGAGGGAGGAGAGGGGCCCTGGATCAAGGGACTGAATCAGCTCAAACCAGGCGTGCTCATCGCCGGCAAAGACCCCGTGGCGACCGATGCCGTTGCCACCGCGGTCATGGGCTTCGATCCACAAGCAGAATACCCGAACCCGCCTTTTGTGAATGCGCGCAACCACCTGAACATGGCACGCGCAGTCGGGTTGGGGACAAACATGCTCGATGAGATCAAAGTCGTTGGTGCGGCAATCGCAGACGTCCGGACCCAGTTCAAGGTCAGCTACTGATGCGCTGCGCTGTCGGCCGTCACCATCCGCTGTACCAGAAGATGCAGGAACCGAACACGAGCGTTAACAGGATGCCAGAGATGGCTGCATAGAGAACCTGCTCGCGTTTGCCGCCTTCGTAAGGCAAGCGGCCGCCGATCAGGCCACCGATCAGCCCGAACGGCGTCACCAAGACGAGAGCGAGCAACAACACTTTCCACTGACCGGGCATGGCGCTCACGCGATCGGTCACCGGAAAGATACGCGGCCACAGAAGGCTCCAGCCGAGCAGGACGATGATGCCTGCCAGCCAGCCGACTAGAGCGGATCGTACCAGCGAGGAAATCTTCATGAATTGACTCCTGTTGCGCAATCCCAGCATGGGTTAGAAAGGAATGAATCAAGCACATTATACTCGAATTCACCAAATATCTCGATTGACAGATCGGCAATCATCGGTGGGGAGGAGGACAATCCAGGGCAGATGCCTGCCCTGTTGTCACATCAATACATTCTGTTCCCAAAGGAGGGTGCCACCATGTCCAAGCTCAAGTTGTTTGGGATCCTGGCCGTCATTGTGCTGGTGCTGACTGCGTGCGCGCAGCCTGCGCCGGCACCTGCGGCCCCGGCAGCGCCGGCCGCCACCAAGGCGCCAGCGGCTCCGGCCGCCACCAAAGCGCCTGCGGCTCCGGCCGTCACCTTGAAAGAGGTGCCGCGCAGCCAGACGCTGCACCTGGCCTGGAGCATTAGCTCTCCGATCGGTGTGACCAACCCATGGGCCTCTCCTGGCTATACCCACCAGGAAGCCAACGCCATGATGTGGGAAGGTCTGTCCTACTACCTGATCTACGCCAACAAAGAACTCCCCTGGTTGGCCGAGAGCATGACCTACACCAAGCCGGACTTCACCGAGCTGACCATCAAGGTGCGTAAAGAAGCGAAGTGGAGCGACGGCGTGCCGGTGACAGCCAAAGATGTGGCTTTCACCTTCGAAGGGCAATTGAAGAACGAAAAGCTGCCCTATCACGCCCAGTTCGACACCTTCGTAAAGGAAGTCAAGATCGTAGATGACTTCACCGTAGTGGTCACCTTCAAGATGCCCGCACCGCGCTTCAAGTTCGAGGTGCTGACCTTGAAGTTCGACACCGGCATCCCGATCGTACCGGAACACGTGCTGAGCAAGCAAGAGGATGTCAACGCCTTCCTGGGCGGCCTCGACATGCCGCACTCCGGCCCGTACACCACCGTGGTCTGGGATCAGAACCAGAAGATCCTCGATCTGCGCGAGGACTGGTGGGCGGTCAAGGCAGGGCTGGTCGCCATGCCCGATGTCAAACGGATCGTGATGACCAACATCGGCGGCCAGGTCGGCCAGAACATGGACACGGTTGCCCAGCGCGTGGTGAATAACGAGTATGACGCCACGCTCGACATGCGCAGCGCGGTCATCGGCAACATCCTGAAGCAGAACCCCAAGATCACGACGCACACCGGCAACAAGCCGCCCTACGGCTATCTGGACTGGTGGCCCAACTCGTTGTGGGTCAACACACAGCTCGAGCCCTACAACGATGTGCGGGTGCGCCGTGCGATGAGCCTGGTGATTGACCGCGACAAGATTGACCAGATGGTCTACGAGGGCGCGCACGTCACCACCATCTACCCGTTCCCGCTCTATCCGAACCTGGTCAAGTTCACGGAGTTGCCGGCCATGCAGGAACTGGTGAAGAAATATCAGCCGGGCAAGTATGATCCGGCCGAAAGCGCCAGGCTGATGACCGAAGCGGGCTTCACCAAGAATGCCGCCGGCCTGTGGGTCAACAAGAAGAACGAAACGGTCAATGCGACCATTCATGGCTTCGAGGGGATCCACAGCGACATCGTCCCGATCCTGTCCGAGATGCTGCGCCAGGGCGGGTTTGATTCCAGCGTCAACTTCGGCACCGATGCCTACAACAACATGGCCGACGGCAAACCGGGCCTGTACATGTTCGGTCATGGTGCCAGCCTGATTGACCCGGCAGCCACCCTGGACCTGTACAACGGCAAGTACAGTGCCGCCATCGGCACCACGGCCGGCAGCAACCGGTTCTCGCGTTACAAGAACCCGGAGTACGACGAGATCGTGAACGCCATGGCGCCGTTGGGCTCGGATGATCCGAAATTCACGGAACTGGCTATTAAGGCAATGGAGATCTACTGGCGCGATGTCATTGACATCCCGGTGATCCAGTGGCTGCATCGCATCCCCTACAACCAGACCTACTGGACGAACTGGCCCACCGAGGACAACCTGGGAGTAGGCTGCAATGGTGCCTTCTGGCATCACACCGGCATGCTGGTCGTCACCAGCCTCAAGAGCGTTCAGAAGTAAACCGTAGCCTGCACCTGCGTGGCACATAGCCCATGCCACGCAGGTTTTTCCCGGCCCGCAGAGCATTCGGACGTGCCAGGCATCCTGCAGGGTGCCTGGCACGCAGGAGGCCTCCGCCGGGGTGGTGCCGCAAGCGGCACGCAGAACAGGGAGAAGCACTATGAGCCTGAAAAGAATCGCCGGCCGCCTGGTCTTCCTGGTCCTGGTGATCTGGGCCGCTTCGACGATCACCTTCTTCATTCCGCGTCTCTCGCCCAGAAATCCGATCCGAGAACGTTTTGCCGAACTGGCGCGCATCGGCGGCTTTTCTCCTCAAGATCTGGAAGCCATCGTCGCCTCTTACAACACCAAATTCGGACTCGATAAACCGCTGTGGCAGCAGTATTTCGATTACGTCTCCAGCGTCGCCCGCTTTGATCTGGGCGTTTCGCTGAACAAATACCCCAAGACCGTGATTGATCTGATCATGGAGTCGCTGCCCTGGACCATCGTGCTCCTGTTTGTTACTACCATTTTCTCGTTTGTGTTGGGCAACCTGCTCGGTGCGATCGCGGCCTGGCCGCGCGCGCCTGGCTGGTTGCGCAGCCTGGCCACGCCCTTTGTGCTCCTGATGGGTGTCCCCCCTGTGCTCATGGGCGTGTTGCTGCTGTTCTTCATCGGTTTCCGGCTGAAGTTGTTGCCGCTGGGCAGCGCCTATTCCACCGGCATGGTGCCCGACTGGTCCTCGCTGACTTTCATTTTGGATGTGGTGAAACACCAGATCCTGCCCGCTCTCTCGCTCATCCTCGGTTCGGTGGGCGGCTGGGTGCTCTCGATGCGGGGCATGGGCGTGACGATCCAGGGCGAGGATTACGTCCTCTTTGCCGAGCACAAAGGGCTGAGCGGATATGTGATCTTCAAGGACTACTATCTACGGAATGCTTTGCTGCCGCAAGTCACCGGCCTGGCACTGGCGCTCGGCACCGTCGTCACCTCGAACATCGTCGTCGAGAGCCTGTTCGGCCTGCCGGGATTAGGACGTGTCTTGTCGCAGGCCATTCAAGCCAACGACTTCCTGGTGATCTACGGGATCGTCCTCTTCATCACCATCGCCGTGGCGACTTTGATGGTGCTGGTGGAACTGCTTTATCCGCTGCTCGATCCACGCATTCGCCAGGACTGACCCGAAAACAGACGCCAAACGTGTCGGGCACTCTCCCGGGGGCCCGACACGTGAAATCCGAGGAGAGAGAAACCCGACATGACAACCGTGGCCATATCTCAGCCCGAAGTCCTTCGGCCGGGCCGCCTCACGCTGACGCTCAGATACCTGCGCCGCAACCAGAGCCTGGTGATCGGCTTGCTGATCGTGTTGGGCCTGGCAATCTTCACGCTTCACGGCATGCTGACAATTGACCCGAAGCGCGCTTACCCGCTCGCCGTACTTCCCAAGCAGCCACCCAGTGCACAGTACATCTTCGGCACCGATTTCTTCGGCCGGGATTTGTACGCGGCGATGGTGATCGGCCTGTGGCAGACCGCCCTCATCGGCATCATCGCCGGCGCGCTGGGCATCACGATCGGCGTGGTGCTGGGTTTTACGTCCGCCTATTTCGGCGGACTGGTAGATGCGGTGATCAAAGGCATCTGCCAGATATTGACGCCGATCCCGGCCTTCCTGATCCAGGTCATCATTGCCGGCTCGATTGATAAACGCGAAGTCACGATTTACACCATGGCTTTCATCGTCGTGCTCCTGGCCTGGATGCAGCCAACTCTGGTGATCCGTGCGCAGGTGCTTTCCATGAAGGAGCGGCAGTTCGTCTCGGTGGCCAAGCTCTCAGGCATGGGAGATATCGGGATCATCTTTCAGGAAATCCTGCCCAACCTGCTGCCCTTCATTGCCGCTGCCTTCGTCGGCCAGGTATTTGCCTCGATGTTCGCCTCGTTCTATCTGGCCGTGCTGGGCCTGGGTCCCCTGCGCGAGCCGCTGCTGGGCAACCTGATTTGGGCCGCGCAATCCCAGGGCGCTTTCTTCAACGGGTGGTGGTGGTGGCCCATCACGCCGGCCGTGGCTATGGTGCTCATCCTCGGTTCGCTGGCTCTGATCAATATGGGCCTCGATGAGATCGCCAACCCGCGCATCCGACGGACGGAGTAGAGTCACTATGGGCCCCATCCTCGAAGTACGCAATCTGCAGGTCTCCTATTACACCGACGCCGGCCGGGCGACTGCGCTGGCCGGTGTGTCCTTTGCCCTGAACGCGGGCGAAAAGCTAGGCCTAGTAGGCGAGTCCGGCTCGGGCAAAAGCACCATGGCGCTGGCCATGATGCGCATGATCAAACCGCCGGGGCGTATCGAGGCCGGGGAGGTCATCGTAGATGGCGTCAACCTGCGCAGCCTCTCCGAGGCAGAAATGCTTCAGGCACGTTTGAGCAAGATCGCCTACATCCCCCAGGGCGCGATGAACTCGCTGAATCCGGTGACGCGCATCGAGGCACAAATGGCCGATGCCATCAGGGCCCATGACAGGGAGGCGACCAAACAGGAGATCGCAACGCGCTGCCGCTACGCGCTTGAGGCCGTAGATCTCAAGCCGCAGGTGGCCAAAATGTACGCCCACGAGCTCAGCGGCGGCATGAAGCAGCGCGTGTGCATCGCCATCAGCATCCTGCTCAAACCCAAAGTCATCATCTGCGATGAGCCCACCAGCGCCCTCGACGTGGTGACCCAGCGCCAGGTGATGGAGACGATTGACCGGGTGAAGGATCAGATCGGCGCGGCCGTGATTCTCATCGGCCACGACATGGGGCTGATGGCGCAATTCGTGGATAAAGTGGCGGTCATGTACGCCGGCCGGCTGATGGAGGTGAGCACCGTGCGCGAGATGTTCACCGACCCGAAACATCCGTACGCCAGAGCCCTGATCAACAGCCTGCCGCGGCTGGACAACAAAGGCGTATTTCAGGGCATCCCCGGCCTGGCGCCCTCGCTGCTGCGGCTGCCATCTGGCTGCCCGTTCAACCCCCGCTGCTCACAGGCGATGGAGGTCTGCCGCACCGTCATCCCGCCATCCGTGACTCTGCCCGGTGGGCGCGCCGTTGCCTGCCATCTCTACGCGGAAAAGGTCTAGCCATGGCGAACCTATTGGAACTCAAGAACGTCACCAAAATCTACTCGCGCGGCCTGCTGTCCAAGATTTCGACCACGGCGCTGGCAAATATCTCTTTGACGTTAGAAGAAGACAGACCGACGATCTTGACGGTAGCAGGGGAAAGTGGCAGCGGCAAGACGACCCTGGCGATGCTGTTGCTCGGCTTCATTAAGCCGACCACAGGCCAGATCCTCTACAAAGGGCAGAATATCCACGAGCTGCGCGGCGCCGAGCGGATGATCTTTCGCCGCGAGGTGCAGGCAGTCTTCCAGGATCCCTTCGCCGTGTTCAACCCGTTCTATACCGTAGACCACCTGTTGACGGTGCCGATCAGCCGGTTCAAGCTGGCGAAGTCGAAACGGGAAGTGCGCGCGATCATGTACGAAACGCTGGAAGCTGTCGGCCTGCACCCGGATGACGTGCTGGGCAAGTTCCCGCACCAGCTATCGGGCGGCCAACGCCAGCGCATCAATGTGGCACGTGCGCTGCTGCTCAAGCCCAAACTCCTGGTGGCAGACGAACCGGTTTCGATGGTGGATGCCTCGTTGCGGGCCAGTATTCTGGAGACGTTGCGCGACTTGCAGAAGAATTACGGGGTTTCGATCGTCTACATCACGCACGACTTGACCACCGCCTACCATATCGCCAGGTCAATCATCGTCCTGTATCGCGGCACGGTGATGGAGGCCGGCGACGTGGACACGATCATCAAGAACCCCCAGCACCCCTACACGCGGCTGCTGATTGACTCGATCCCCTGGCCGGACATCAATCGTCACTGGGGCGAGACCGGGATCAAGGCCAGGGAATCCGAATTGACCGATCACGGCGCGGGATGCAAATTCCTTGCTCGTTGCCCCTTTGCCGTGGCGCAGTGCCATCACCCCCCGCCGCTCTTTCGCCTGGACGACCATCATGCCGCGTCGTGCTACCGGTACGAGGCAAACCCCAGCCTGCCGGCCGAGGAGCTCTCGCGCGTTCTGCCGGTCTAACGCCGAAGCGCCGTCAATCCACTGTGGACGCCTCGCGCGCAACGGGCGCATCGTGACCGATGCGCCCGTTGCCACATCAAGCTATCTTTCTCAACCGTCTGTTCGCTATCGCTTCGCCACCGCGCGCACCGCGGCCAGTTCGGCCTGCCGTGCCGCATCTATCGCGTTCGCCAGCACGCGCGCCGCCTCTTGCGGGCTGTGGAAGCCGGTGCTGTTCTCGGCCGCCACGAAATCCCAGTAGAAGGTGGCCTTGCGCTGCAATTGGAGCGCCTCTTTCAGCTGCTCGTCGGTGGCGCCCCCGGCTTTGGCGGCATTGATGGCATCAAGCGCAGCGACGATCGCGGTCTCGGCCTTGCGCAGCAGTTCGGCCGTGTTGTTCTGGATGATGGTCACCCGCTCTTTGAGCGTCTGTTCGTCCTGCTTGTGGCACGTCTGGCACGCCTGATTGATATTGGTGAGCGGACTGCGCACCCAGTGATCCGAGACCTTGATTGCACCGTCGCGCACGTAGGGCATGTGGCAATCGGCGCAGGCAACACCAGAGCGGGCATGCAGGCCGCTGCTCCACATCTCGAACTCGGGATGCTGCACCTTCAGCATCGGTGCGCCGGTCTCCTTGTGGACCCAGTCCTTGAAGCCGTAATCGTCGTAGTGCTTCTCCATCTCCTCCACTTTGAGGCCATTGCTCCAGGGGAAGGTGAGGATCTTGTTGTCCCCTTTGAAGTAGTACTCGACGTGGCACTGCGCGCAGACGTAGGAGCGCATCTCCTGGCGGGTGGCTTTGCTCAAGTCTATGCCGAGCGCCTCCAGGCCGTGCTTGAACGCCGGCCGACTGATCCACAGCTCCATGGTATCCGGGTTGTGGCAATCCCGACATGAAGAGCCGAAGTGCAGCGTGCCGGAGATCTCCGTATAGGGCACGCTGTTGAACTTCTCCCAACCCATCTCCTCGATGAGGAGCGGCGCCTCGGCTGCGTGGCAGTTCGCGCAGGCGCCGGGCTGTTTGGCAGCCAGTTGGCGATGCGTGTTCTTCTGGTCAATCAGAGCGTAATGGTGGCCACTCTCCTCGTTGTAGTCCACGCTGAAGGGCATCGCCGCCCAGATGCGTTTGAGCGCCGGGTACTTCTCCAGCTTGCTCCACGGGACCGATCCACCATACGGCGTCTGGATCGTCCGATCCTGGGTCTTTATGTACGAGCTATATTGGCGGGGAAAGTTCTGCCCCCAGACCGCCGGATCGAGCTCCTTTGGGCCGACCTGAACGATCCGCAGCGGATATTGGACAGCCTCGCTCTTGCGCGTCATGATGTTGGTCAACAGAAACGCCAGGGCAGCCAGCAAGATGACGCCGACGGCGAATGCAAGGATGAGCCACAACCAGCGACGCTGCGATGCAGGCGTGGGTGAAGTGGGTGTCATAGGTCTCCTCCAGATGGGTTTGAGCTGTTTGTCTTACTTGCCGTGACCGACGCCGGCATGACAGCGCAGGCAGTCGGTCGGCTGGGGATCATCCAGATGACTGATGGCTACCGTCAGATCGGCATGACAGTAGAGACAGGCGTGCTGCGTCACATCGCGGTTGAGCGGCGTGATGCGCAGTGGCTCCGGGAAATCACCGGTGGTGAACGCATAGCTGTGCCGCACCCCGTTGATGCCCTTGATGGCATATTTGTGGACGAAGTTGTCGTGGGGCGCGTGGCAGTCGTTGCAGACGGCCACATGTTTGTGGCTGCTGCGGTTCCAACCATCGTAGTACTCCCGCATGATATGGCAGTTGGCACACGCGCGCGGATCGTCGGTCAGATAAGAGAGGCCCTGGGCGTAGTGGACGGTGAAGCCGCCGAGGCCGACAATGCCGCCGACAATGCCGGACAACAAGAGAAGTGCCCAAAACGGAAAAACGCTGTAGAGCCTGAGGCCAGACGACGGCCCGGCCGAAGGGGATCCTGGCATGTACGACCTCCTTCGTCAGTGGAAGACCCGAAGATCTCGTACAGAACGCGCTCAAAGCGCCACGATCAGCATGGCGCCCAGCATGTAGAGCGATGCATATTTGAACAGTGCAAAGCTGGTCGCCGGCGAGGGCCGGACGATGCCGAGAACGGCCAACACCAACAGTCCGACGCTCAACGCGCCGAGCAACCCCAGCCAGCCCATCTGCACGCCGATCGTCGCCGCGGCAGCCGCCATGATCAGCGCGGCGGCCAGGCTGGAGGCCGCGATCACGACGCGCGTAACATAAAAACCATAGGCAGCCGGAAACGTGGGGACGCGCGCGGCCTGATAGTCGGCGAAGTGACGCATCGAGAAGGTCATGATGTGAGTGGGAATCCAGAACAGCACACCCAACGCCAGCATCACGCCGACCAGGTCTATCTGGCCGATGGCCAGCGTACGGCCCGCCAGCACCGGCATGCCGCCGGCCAGCCCACCGATCAGAATCGAGAAGGGGGTGCGGCGTTTCAACCACACCGTATAGACGACCGCATCGAGAAACAGCCCGGCAAAAACAATCGCCGCATAGAGAGGCCCCAGCGCCAGCGCCCAGCCGACGCCACAGACGGACAGCACGACGCCCAGGAGGGTCGCCTCGCGCACGCCAACCAGACCGCGCGGCAGTGGCCGCCAACATGTGCGCCGCATCACGGTGTCAATGTCCCGATCATAGGCCATATTGAGCACCGTGCTGCCGCTGATCGCCAGGAACAGGCTGCCGATCAGGCCAACAAAGGCAGGCCAGCCTCCGTTCGGCGCGTGCGCGCTCAAATAGCCGGCGACGCCAGTGGCCAGCAACAGCCCGGTCTGCAAGCTCTTGATGAGCGGCCAGTAACGACGAAGTGTGGATCGCAGCGCCCTGATCGCAACACGCAAAGTCGCCATTCGCTCTTCTCTACCCGCCATTTTGCTCGCGCAGCAGAACCGGGAACCTGGGCTGGCATCGGCGAGCCGGCCGCCGCGCGGCTCTCAGATGCCTCTATTATACTCGATTGTGCGCTAAATGTCACCTCCTCCAGTTGCCGTCGCTGATGGACACGATGGTGCTCTCCAGGGGGAGCTCCTTGCCGCTCAGTACCAGCGCCTGGCGGGCGATGTACTCCAGCCCGCCGCAACAGGGCACTTCCATGCGGATGACACGAATGCTGCGGATATCGTTCTGGCGCAGGATCTGCGCCAGCTTGGCGACGTAGGCCCGGCCGTCATCCAACTTGGGGCACCCGACCGCAATGGCATGATCCTTGATGAAGTCCGCGTGGGTGTTCGGCGCGGCGAACGGCACGCAGTCCGCGATCAGCGCCAGGTCGGCATCGGCGAAGAAGGGCGCCTGGATCGGCACCAGGTGAAGCTGCACTGGCCACTGGCGCAGCTCGGAAGCCTGGCGTGGCGCCGGGACCGCCGCACCTCCGCCGTCGAACAACGAGACGGCCACACCGTGGTCGCCAACCGCCGACCGGCCAGTCTGCCGGCCGCGCGGCTGCACCGACGGACACGCGGCCACGCCGGCCGGTGCCATCTCGGCCACCGAGGCCATGCCATGCTCGCGCAGGTGGGCCACATGTGCTGCCACCAGCTGCGGCGCGGTCTGCTGCAGATGGCTCAGGACGGCCAACTCATCGTAGGCCTCCACTTCCATCTCGACCACGCGCAACGCACCTTGCGGGCATTCGCCCAGACAGGCGCCCAGACCGTCGCAGAAGCTCTCTTTCACGAGCCGCGCTTTGCCGTCCACCACGCGCAATGCGCCCTCGGCACAGGCCGGCACGCACGCGCCACAGCCATCGCACCGCTCTTCGTCAATGGTGATGATCTGCCGTTTGACTCTGGCCATATCTTGACCTCTCACTGGCGTTGTTTGAGTTTGTTGTAGAGCTCGGTCCCGAAGCACTGCTCTGCATAACGGCACCAGTCAATGCAGGCCTGCAGGTCGTTGTAGACGACAAAACCGCACTGCTCGCAGGACGCCTTCTTGTCAATTGAAAACAGTTCGACGTCTGCCCCACATTGCGGGCAGGTCTTGATATCGAGCGTGATGTGATGTCGCAGGCTGAACGAGCCCGGGCAATAATGATTGAGCATGAGCGCACCCTCCCTGTCCGATGCCTGATGCCGCCGCCAGCCCGAAACGCCGCCCGCTCGAGCTCCTGCGAAACGCACGGCATCTGGACGATACCATCATGGGGTCAGGAGGGACGAAAATCAAAGACTTTTGTCACAGTTGAGGAAAAGAGACGGCCGTGGAATGGAACTACTCAGGCCCTCCATCCCCCTTGCCCCGGTTCCTCCGCAAAGCGAGGGAACGGGGGCGTGAAGGGTGGGGGGTCAGACGCCGGAAACTGTAAAATCCAGCCCGATGAGGCACAGGTCTCACCCCTCCCCTGACGGAGGTCAGAAGAGGGGAGGGGACAGGGAGAGGGGTGGGGCCAAATGGATACGATGAAAAACGAGAAAAACCAGAGGCTCACGCCAGGATGATGCGCGCGTCCACCGCCATTACCCCCTGGCCTTCAGGCAAAACCAGGAGCGGATTCACGTCCAGCTCGGCGATTTCAGGGTGGTCGGCCGCAAGCCGACCGATGCGCACGATGGCATCTGCCAGGGCCGCACGATCGGCCGGCCGGGTGCCGCGAGCGCCCGCCAGCACTCCGGCTGCGCGCACCTCGCCGATCATCTCCCAGGCATCCACGGCCGTGAGAGGTGCCAGCCGAAAGCTGACGTCGGCCAGCAGCTCGACGTAGATGCCGCCCAAGCCGAACATCACCAGCGGCCCGAACACACGATCGCGCGTGACGCCGACGATCACCTCCTGGCCGCCACGCACCATCTGCTGGATTTGCACGCCGGCCAGGATCGCATTCGGGTGCGCCGTCCGGCCGCGCGCGATGAGGGTCTCGAAGCCGTGGCGTGCGGTCGCCTCATCGCCGATGTCGAGGAGCACGCCGCCGACCTCCGTCTTGTGCGTGATGTCGGGGCTGATCAGCTTCATCGCCACCGGAAAGCCGATCCGCGCCGCGTGGGCAGCGGCCTCATCGGCCGTGGTCGCCAGGGCATCGGCCGGTGTCGGAATGCCGTAAGCTTCGAGCACGGACCGGGCCGCAACTGCATCCAGGATCTTCCGACCGGCCGCCCGCGGCCGGCCGATCGCCTCCTGCACGGCCCGTCGGCCCTCCGCCCCGCCCTCACGATCACGCACCTCCGGCCACCTGCCTGCTTGCCCACGGGGAGATTGCCCCATTTGCCAGCGCGCTCGCTTCCACAAGATGCCGAAAGCCTCAACCGCGTCTTCCGGGAAAGTGTAGGGTGGGATCTCGGCCGCGTGTGCAGCCGCGTGCGCAGCCTCAACACTGGCCTTGCCCATCAGACAGGCCAGCACTGGCTTGGCGGGTGAACGCTGACCGCGCGCCGCCGCCACGATCGCCTCGACGATGGTCAGCGGTTTGGTGAGCACCTGCGGCACCAGGATGACCAGCACGCCGTCCACATTCGGGTCGGCCAGCACGGCCTCCAGAGTGAGGCGATAGTGCGTGGCCTCGGCACCGCCGAGCATGTCCACCGGTCCGGCGAGCTGGGCATTGGGATGGTGGTGCGGCCGCAGCGCGGCCTGCGTCTCCGAGCTGATACGCGCCAGGCACAAGCCGGCCGCCTCGAACGCATCGGCCGCCACCGCGGCCGGGCCACCGGCATTCGAGACGATGGCAATGCGGTTGCCGGCCGGCAGAGGCTGATAAGCCAACGCCAGCGCCGCGTTGAAGAGGGTCTGCACCCGTTCGACCTCGATGACGCCAAACTGTCGGCAGGCCGCCCGAAACGCCGCATGGACGCCGGCCAGCGCGCCCGTGTGCGAAGCGGTCGCCATCTGGCCGCTGACGGTTCGGCCGGCCTTGAGCGCCAGCACCGGCTTGGCCGCTGCCGCCTCTCGCAGCGCGGGTACAAATGCCGGGCCGCCCATGATGTCTTCGAGGTAGAGCGCGATGACCCGGCTGCGGTCATCGGCGGCCAGAAACGGCAGCAGATCCGTCTCGTTGACGTCGGCTTCGTTGCCCACGCTGAGCAGCCGGCTGAAGCCGATCCCCATGCCGATGGTCCAGTCAATGATGCTGCCGCACAGCGCGCCCGACTGGGAGATGAACGCGATGTGGCCGGGCCGCGGCATGCCCGGCACGAAAGTGGTATTGAGCGGCGTGGTCGTGTCAATCACGCCGATGCCATTGGGGCCGATGATGCGCATCCCGTAACGCCGCGCCCGCATCACCATCTCGCGCTCGAGCGCGGCGCCGGCCGGGCCGACCTCGCGGAAGCCGCCGGAGAGCACCACGGCAGCCCTGATCCCACGCCGGCCGCATCGTTCGATGGCATCGGGCACCGACGCCGCCGGGATGATCAACACGGCCAGCTCGACCGGATCGGGCACGTCCGCGACATCGGTGTAGCAGCGTAGGCCCAACACCTCGCCCCCTTTCGGGTTCACGGGATAGATCGGGCCGCGATAGCCGCCTCCGGCCTCGGTCAGGTTGCGCATGACGCCGTAGCCGAGTTTGCCCGGATCGCGCGAGGCGCCGAGGACGGCGATGCCGTTGGGCGCGAAAAAGGGCGCCAGGCTGACGCACGTCGCGGGCAGGTCGGGCCCAGCCCGGCCGGTCACAGCAGCCTCCGCGCCACGTCCGGCACATCGGTGATGATGGCATCCACACCCAGAGCGATCAACCGACGCATGTCGGCCTCTTCGTTCACCGTCCAGGGCCGGACAGGCAACCGACGTCGGCGGGCCCAGGCCATGTACGCCTCGTCCACCATCGGATGCTCCGGATGGATGCTCTCCATGCGGCTGAGCCAGAAGGTGAACCGCGAGCGCATCCAGCCTGGCAGGTCGGGCGCGGTGAGCAGCGCGCATTCGATCTCCGGGCCGGCCTTCTTCGCCCGCCGCAGGGCCAACGGGTTGAACGAGCTGATCACCACCTGGTCGGCCATGGCGTGAGCGCGTACGCGCGCCACCACATCCACCCCCAGGTCAACCGTGGGCGCGTCGAGAGCCTTCAGCTCGATGTTGACCAGCAGTTTGCCGCGCGCCAGTGCCAGCACCTCGTCGAGGGTGGGGATCGGTGTGCCGGCAAACTGGGGCGCGAACCAGGCGCCGGCATCGAGCGCGCGCAGCTCCTCGAACGTGTGCGCGGTGACGCGGCCCTCACCGTTCGTGGTTTTGTCCAGGGTCGGATTGTGGATCACCACCAGCTTACCGTCCGAGCTGTATTGCACGTCGAGCTCAATTCCATCGGCGCCCAGGTCAATGGCCGCCTGAAAGGCCGGCAACGTGTTTTCGGGCGCCACTCGACAGGCGCCCCGATGCGCGAAAATCCAGGGCCGATCGGCTTCTGCACGTCGCATGTGCGGGATCTCCTCGTTGCGATTCAGGATTACAGGTCGCAGGCCTGCGCGGGTTCACCGGTGTGTTGCCGCCTTTTATTTGCGACGCATCTGTTTGGAAAATTCGATCAAGCGCAGGCCATCCCACAGGTCAATCGGTTTGCCCATTGCCCAGTCGCGCGCCTGGCGCGAGATGGCGCCTGTGGTCACCAGCCAGGCATGGTCGCCGTTCTCGTGGATCAGGGTGCCGTAGAGATCGCGGATCGTCGGCTCGCCGACCGTCCCGCGGTAGCGTTTGCACTGCACCAGCCCATACCTCGCCTCCGGCCCGGATACGATCAGGTCAATGCCATGGTCGGCCACGTCCTGGGTATTTCTGACCTGATAGCCCAGGAGCTGAAACAGCATCCCGGTCCACACCTCAAACTCGGATGGTTCGAGCGCCAGCATCTGGGGAAGGGTCTGGATCCTGGTAAAACGCTGTCGCAGGTCGTCGTCGCCGCTGACGCGGTGGGTGTAGAGCACCGGCCCCACCAGCAGGGCCAGGTTGACGAGTGCGGCGAGCAACGGAACCCACCAGGGCAACCAAGCCGGCTGGCCCTGTATCAGGCGCAACGCGATCAGGCCAGGCCAGACTAACACCCATGCGGCCGCCGCGATCAGCCACGGCCACGGGGTCTCCCCGGCCGGCACGAGCGGCTGTGCTGTGCCGCGCGTCATGGTGCGCACGATGCCCGCGCGCTCCATCTGGCGACGCGCCCGGGTCGTCTCTGCCAGGCTGGGCATCCATTCCGGCTCGCCGGTTCCCCGGATCGAGGGATCTGTCGGCAGGGAAGCTTCGAATTCGATCATGCTGTCCTCGCTTGGGTGCGGCGACGGCGCCGGGCAGTGCGTGCATCGGCCTGCGCCGGCCCTGCCTGCGGCCCGGCGACCGTTGTCGCCCGACAGAATTGTGTGCGAAACCAGTGGCGGGCAACCCACAGTTCGTACGCCGAGACCTCTGCCGCCGAGGCCGACAACAGCCCGGCCTGCGGAGCCAACCGCTCACGGATCAACGCCGCCTTCGTCTCGCCGTCCACCACCAGCCGGGCCGCGGCCTCCAGAAGCTCCCAGCGGCCCTCGAAATCAACCAGGCCGAGCAGAGCCAGGCGTTGCTCGTCGGCCGAAAGCGAGAGGTCGGAGACGGCGGCGTCTGCAGTTGGGTGGTCTGTGCTCGAAGTCATGCTCCATCTCCTCGTTGCCACGTTTCCGCTGTCAACGCAGCTCGTAGCGGGTCACCGTCACGCGCGTGAATTTCGCCCGCATCGTCGGCCGTCCATGTGTCTCAAGCCACGCCTCGGTGAGCCCGCGCTCATCCCACAGAGACGTCTCCGAGGCGATCAGCCAGACGACGGGAAGATCAGCCGTAGCCCGCCTCAAGGTCTGGTCCAGCTCGGCCGCGCTCATGCCGTGATTGGTGTACGGACCGTCGAGCCAGCTGTCCAATTCGCCACTGTAATAGACGAACGTGTAGCGATTGTACGGAATTTGAAACAATAGCCGATCGCCAGGTTGGCGATGTGCCATCACAAAGCGCGCCGCGGCTCGAAAATCGGCCTTGATCGGCTGCGCCTGGCCGATGACCGCGGTCAGATTAAGCGCCACGGCGGCCGCGAGCATGGCTGCAGCAAACGGTCGCCACAGCCGTGCCAGCGCAGCCACGCCCAGGCTGGCCAGGCCCAGGAACGCCGGCAACGTCCAGATCAGATAACGGTCGGCGAAAATCGGGCGACGCAGCGAGATGATATAAATGCCGACGGCCGGCCAGAAGAGCCAGACGAGCAGGAGCACCACGACCGGCCAGCGTCGTCGGCTAGCCGGCTCAGGCATAACGTCGGCCAGCAAGGCCCACAACCCCACGCCTGCCAGCCAGGCCAGCGTCATCGGCAGCAATGTAGCGAGATCGGTCGTCGGCAGAATGCCGCGACTGTAGGCCACCAGCAGGACCAGCAGGATCGTCGGCAGCGGCACGAACGGATAGCCGGTTTGTGTATCGGCCGCCAGCCACAGAGGCACCTGCCAGCGTGCCAGCGGCAGATAGGGCAGCACAAGGAACGCCAGGTAAACCAGGCCGCTCAGACGGCGTCGCAACACCTGACCACGGGGCAGCGCCGGTGCCAGCGATGGTGCCAGGATAAGCCACAACGCCTGCACCGGAACGATCAGAACGGCCAGCAGATGCAGGTAAAAGCCCAGGCTGGTCAGGATGTAGAGCAGACTCCAACGCCACAGGCCGCCTGCCCGGCCGGCACGCAACGTCAAGTACATGGTCAACGCGGCCCACGCCAGCAAGAGGGCATACATCTTGGCCTCTTGCCCGTACCAGACCGCATACGGTGCGGTGGCAGAGAGCAGGGCCGCAACGGCCGCCGGCCCGCGGCGGCCGGTCAGACGGCGCAGAAGGGCATAGCTGGCCGGGACCGCCAGTGTGCCGGCCAGTGTGGCCGGAAAGCGCAACGCGAACTCGCTGCGCCCTGCCAGTTGAAGCCATGGCCGCAGCGTCAAAAAGAAGAGCGGGCCGTTTTCACCATGCCGACGGAACATCTCCAACAGGACTGGCAGCGGCTGCGTGGCGAAGCGCAACGCATCCACCTCATCCCGCCAGAGGCTCTGCGCGGTCAGGCCGGCAATGCGGAGCGCGAAGGCCAGCCAGGTGATCGCCAGGATCAACGCGAATGTGTCGCGCCGACGTGCCCACATGCCCAAACCGCGCATGGTCAGGCGCGCCCTTTGCCTCGGGCCAGCCAGATCAGGCCCAGAGTCGTTCCGATCAACACGAAAACACCACAACACAGCCAGAGATAGCTCGCCGCGAGGATGGCCGTGTCAATCCAGCGCGCCAGCGCGGCTGCCGGGTCCGGGTCGTCGGCAGCCACCGATGCAGAGCGCGGCGTGGGTGTCGGCACCGGCGGTGCCGTCAATGGCTGCCCCGGCCCTGGCAGGAGCGATGGCGGCCGGCTGCCGGGCGCGCTCAGCGTGGGCCGCGGCAGGAACCCGGCCGCCGGATTCCCCATCGCAGGGGGCGCGCTTTCAGGCGCTGCAGGGAGTGGCGCAGGCGACGGCTGCGCCATGATGGGCGTCGCGGTCGGCATACTCGTCACCGTTGGTGTCACGGTCGGCGTTGAGCCGGGTAATGGTGACTGGAAGATAGGTCGTGCCAGCGCCTCCGCGGGCAACAACGAGATCAGCGCGGCCGCCAATCCGATCAGGACGATCAGAGCCAGCGACCGATGGACAGCGTCAACAGACATGGGGGGATTATAACATTATCCGGGGCAGAAGCCAATCACGAAAACAGCCCACATCCATGGCCGGTTTAGGTCGCACGCAGCGTGCGCACATCGCCGGCCCACACGATTTCTTCCCGGCCATCGTCCATGCGCACGATGAGACCGCCTTCGGGGGTGACAGCCAGCGCAATCCCGTGCAGGTCACGGTCGGCCTGGGCGATCGTCACCGATCGGCCCAGCGTGTCGAGCTGCGCCGCCCAGGCAAGATGGACCGGCTCGCCTGCCAGCAGCCGCTCATACCAGACCTCACAGCAGCCCACAATAGCCGTCAACAGCGCCAATCGCGATATCGGCCGGCCGATCGCCATCTGCAGGCTCGTGGCCGTCGCCTGCAACCCGGCCGGCGCGCCACCGTCCGGCCCGAAGGTGAAGTTCACGTTGAGCCCGAGGCCAAGCACCGCATAATCTATCTGCTCCCCGCGCAGACGCAACTCGGCGAGCATGCCGCCGAGCTTTCGCCCCTGCCAGAGGATATCATTGGGCCATTTGAGAGCCGGCCTCAACCCTGTGACGGCGGCGATCCCCTCGACTGCAGCCAGGCCGAGGCACATGGTCAACTGCCCGGCGCGCTGGGCGGGCAGCGGCGGTCGCAAGAGCAGAGACATCAGCAGACTGGTGGCCGGCGGTGCCCACCATGACCGGTCGAGCCGGCCACGGCCTGCCGTCTGCTCATCGGCGATCACCAGCAGCCCGTCGGTCGCATCGGCAGCATGCGCGTGGGCCACGTCGTTGGTTGAACCGACGCGCGAGAAATAGAGCGCCGGCCGGCCCAGCCGGCGCGTGGTCAATGCGGCCTCGATGGCCACAGCAGAGAGATCGGACATCGCGCTCGATTATAGCAGAGCTCGCAAGAAGAGCACAATGCACGGCTCGCAGTTCGAACTACCGGTACGCCAGGAGGTTGAAAAGGAGGGACCGAAGTTGGGCACTGCCAGCCCTGCCCAACCCCGGTCCTTTATGCCCCAAGTCTATGCAGTCGTATGCGCGCGTACTGTGACTTTGCATACACTGTTACAAGATGCGCAAAACCACAACGGCAATGAAGGCGATATTCAGGGCGGCCAGGAGGAGCCGATCATACGACCGCAGGTGCAATGGCCGGAACGTGGTGCGCCGCACGCCGGTCACGCCCAACGCGCGTGCTTCCAGCGCCCAACCGAGATGTTCGCTGCTGCGCAGCGCGCTGATCAGCATGGCGATCAGCACAGGCCGATAGGCCAGGAGCCGACGGCGGAAACCACCTTGCTCCAGGTCGAGGCCGCGCGCCTGTTGCGCATCGCGCACCTGCTCGAACCACGCCGCAAACAGAGGCAGATAGCGCAACGCCAGCGCCAGAGTGAGGCCCCATTCGTAGGGCAGGCCAAGCGCGACGAAGCCGCGCACCAGCGCCGCCTGATCGGTCGTGAAGAGCCACAGGAAGACGATGAGCGCCAACGCCAGCAGGCGCAGCGCCAGGAGCGCGCCGCGAGCCAACGAGCTCGTCGTCACCGTCAGCGGCCCCATCGCGATCAACGCCTCGCCGGAGCCGGCCCCGAAGATCGCAGTGAGGCCGAACACCATGATCAGTAACGGCGCCAGCACACGTAGCACCCCGGCGATGCGTGCAGCCGGGATGCGCGCTCGCCAAAAGCCGAGCCCGCAGAGGCCGATCAGCGCCAGCATCATCCAGATCGTGGGCCACACGAACGTCAGCAGCGTCGCTTCGACCGCGCCGAGCAGCTTGACGCGCGGATCGAGTCGGTGGAGCGCCGTATCACGCGCGATGTACAGGTCGAAACTAACCGCCATAGCGCCCCCGTGATCCGGACGACGGCGGATGCTGCGGCGGTTGATCGGCCTCCTCGGACCTTTGGCGCTCAACGCGTTTGCCTCGACGCGCCGCCACACACGCCTGCCAGGCCGCAGCCAATTGCGCCGTCGTGCAGATATCGGCCGCCAGCCCGTACCGGCGCAACCGACGCGCCAGCCGGACCACCGGTGGCGATGTCAATCCGGCGCGGCCGAGCAAATCCGGCTGCTGGAACAACGCGCACGGCGTTCCGTCGAACAACACTTCGCCGTTCAGCAGAACTACGGCACGGGTGGCATAGCGGGCGACCAGATCTATGTCGTGTGTGATCAAGATCACGGCATGGCCCAGGTGGTAAAAACGCGCGACAACCTCCAGCAGCTCCTGTTGGCTGCGCCAGTCCAGGCCGCCCGTCGGTTCATCCAGGATCAGGGCACGCGGCTGCCCGGCGAGCACTGCGGCCAACGCCACCTGGCGCCGTTGGCCGAAACCGAGCAGTGCCGGGGGCAGGTCAGCATAGGGGATGAGGCGAAACCGGTCGAGGGCGTCGGCCACGCGCTGCGCGATGATGGCCTGCGGCAATTCCAACATCCGCGGCCCGAACGCGATCTCCTCCTGCACAGTCGGCGCAAAGATCTGATGATCGGGATTCTGGAAGGCGTAGCCGATCCGGCGGGCCAACGCCGCCACGCGCGTCGTGCGCGTGTCTTGCCCCTCGACCATGACCACGCCCTGCGACGGTTTGAGCAGGCCATTCAGGTGCCGAGCGAGCGTCGTCTTCCCTGAGCCGTTGGGGCCAAGCAGTGCCACGAACTCGTGCGGATAAATCGTCAAGTTGACGTGTTTCAGCGCAACAGTGCCGTCCGGATAGATGTGCGAGAGGTCGCGCACGGCGATCAGCGGCTGATCCATCTGCGGCCGCGAGCCATCAGCCGAAGTGCCGTTCGCGACGCCCGGTCGCTTCTCCAGATGCAGTTTGCGCGCCTCGCGATGAAGCTCCCGGTAGGCGTCGGCCATTCTGACAAAACGATAGGAACGACCGGTGCGCTGGCTGAGCAGATAGCCCAGCTCCGCCATCTGCGGCGCGCCGATGCCCCACTCGTGCAGGCGAGGCACTTGCCGTAAAATCTTCTCGGCCGGCCCGTCCAGGCCGATCTCTCCCTGGTGCAACACGACCACGCGATCGGCAAAACGGGCGATGCGCTCCAGTTCCTGCGTCGCCATCACGATCGTGATGGCGTGGCGCTCGCGCAGCTCGGCCAACACCTTGAAAACGGCCGACTTGCCGGCCGGATCCAGGCTGGCGGTCGGCTCGTCGAGCACCAACACCTGCGGTCGCATGGCCAGCATGGAAGCGATGGCCAGGCGCTGTTTTTCGCCGCCCGAAAGGCGCAATGAGGCCCGCGGCCGGTAGTCGGCCAGGCCGACCGCGTGCAACGCCCACGTCACCCGTTCTTCGATCTCGGCCGGCGCGATGCCCAGATTCTCGCAGCCGAACGCCACCTCGTCCTCGACACGCATCTGTACGATCTGGGTTTCCGGATCCTGAAACACCAGGCCGACCATGCGTGCCAGATCGGAGACGGAGCTCGTCTTGGTGTTCTGGCCGAGGATCGTCACATCCCCGCGGAAGACACCGCCGGTCGCGTGCGGCACCAGGCCGTTGAGGGCCATGCACAGGGTGGTTTTGCCCGCGCCGACGCGACCGAGCAGCGCCACGAACTCGCCGCGGTTGACCTGCAAGTTGATCCCCCGCAACACCGGGATGGCCTCATCGCCCGGCCGCAGAGGAGGGTATGCGAAAAACAGGTTTTGGACAAGGATATCGGCGGGCACGCGCAACTGCCGTCATTCCGTCCAGGTGCGGGGCTGCCCCAACCGCTCAACCGGCGGGTAAGCCGCGCGCACGGCCAGGACGAGCGGGATGCCGATGACGCCACCGACGACAGCCTGTACGACATTCATCGGCGCCTCGGCAATCGCGGCCGGCCAGCCGGTCAGCACCAGGCCCTCGCCGATCAGATAGCCCGCGACCATCACGGCCGCGCCGGCAAGCCACGCCAGCGCCATCCCTGTAACCGTCTTCTGACCGCGACCCAACCAGCCGATCGCCAAACCCTCCAGGCCATGCGCGATCAGGCTGAGCGGCGCGAACTGAGCGTATCCGCCCAGCAAGTCGGCCAGCGCTGCACCGATGCCGCCCGCGGCCAGTCCCAGCCAGGGCCCGAACACCAGGCCGGCGAAGGTGATGGCGACATCGGAGAGATTGACATAGCCCTGGGTGGCGGGCACAGGCACACGCACCGACAACGTGAAGACGGTCGTCAGTGCGATCAGAAACGCGGCCAGAGCAAGCCGCACCGGAGAAAGACGATATTTCATAGAATACCTCCAGAATGACAGAATGAAGCAGATGGTAGACGTGATTATACTCGATGCCCCGACAAAAATAGAAACTACGTTGACAGCTCTGCACAAGGCGCATATACTGTTTGTTTGTGTGCCGGGAATAATCAGGAGCACTGTGCGCATTGACTCTGCCGAGGTTCTATGACCGATTCGCTCTCTCTGCTGCCGGCCGGCAAGCTGCCGCTGCCGCTTCTGGAAAAGCTATTGCACCGCTTCGCGCCGGATGATTCGCGCATCATCGTCGGCCCCCGCGCCGGCGAGGATGCCGCGGTGTTCGACTTCGGCGATCGCTACCTGGTCGCCAAGACCGACCCGATCACCTTTGCCACCAACGAAATCGGCTGGTACGCGGTGAACGTCAACGCCAACGACATTGCCGTGATGGGTGCCATCCCGCGCTGGTTCCTGGCGACCGTGCTATTGCCCGCCGGACAAGCGACTGCGGCGATGGCCGAGATGATCTTTGCTCAAATCCACGCGGCGTGCACCGCGCTGGGAATCAGTCTGGCGGGGGGACACACGGAGATCACCGTCAACCTGGATCGCCCTATCGTCTCGGGCACGATGTTGGGCGAGGTGGCACCCGACCGCCTGATCACGACAGCCGGCGCGCAGGTGGGTGACCGCGTGTTGTTGGTGAAGCCGGCGCCGATCGAGGGCACGGCGCTGATCGCTCTGGAGCGTGTGGAGACGCTGCGGGAACGCGGCTACAGCCCGGCATTCATCGAGCGCGCCCAGAATTTTCTGCACGACCCCGGCATCAGTGTGGTCGCGCCGGCGCGACTGGCCCTGGCAACTGCCGCCGTCCACGCCATGCACGATCCGACCGAGGGCGGCGTGCTCACCGGCCTGCTGGAAATCGCGCGCGCGGCACGCGTCGGGCTCACCATCCACTTAGATGCGATCCCACTGCTGACGGAAGGTGTGGTCTTGTGTCGAGAATTCGGGCTAGACCCCCTGGGCGCCATTGCTTCGGGGTCTATCCTGATGACGGCGGCCGAGTCAGATGCGGTGCGCCTGATCGAGGCACTCGGCGCTGCGGGCTATCCCACTGTGGAGATCGGTCATGTGACACCGGAGGAAGCCGGGCTGGTTGCATTCCGCTACGGACAGCGCGTTCCCTGGCCGACATTCGTGGCAGACGAGATCACCAAGATCTTCGTCTGAGCGGCGAGCGACCGGACGGCCCCTGGCTCGCCCTGGGCGTAAACGCGATGTCGTCTCTCAGCCACCCCAGGCACCATGGTAGTAGCGCCATTCGGGGTCGTGCCATTCCGGATGCATGACCGAGCGCTCGGCCTGGCTGGTTGGCCGCACCACGTTTGCCGCTGCCGAAGGGGCAGATGGTTCCGGGGCTGCAGTCGCGCTCATCTGCTGGCGCTGTTTCTTCTCCGCTGCTACAGTCACTTGCGCATAATGGGCGTCCATCAGATTGCCTCCTGAAATAAGAAGGGCCTCCCGCTCTGGGAGGCCCTCGTGATTCCCGATAGTTAGATGGCGTTCACCCTGGCACGACCTGCGCCTATTGCCTCCCAAGCGGTAGTAGCTCCTCCACGAGGAGCACAATAAGCGACAGGATGACCAGGCGAGCAGCAACCATCAGACTTTTATCTCCGAATGCAGACGAAATAACTGTAACACGGCCTGACAGTCTTGTCAAATCGCCAGATGCCAGCGGCCTCGATCTACACCGCCAGCACTGCGCCCTGGCTGCCCGATGTGACCATGGCCGCGTAGCGCTTCAGCCAGCCGGTCAGCTCGCGGCGCACGGGCTGCCACTCGGCTCGCCGCCGCGCCAGCTCTTCGTCCGACAGTTCAACGTCCAGCCGCCGCGCCGGGATATCGAGGACGATGATGTCGCCATCGCGGATCAGCCCGATGGGGCCGCCTGCGGCCGCTTCGGGCGAGACATGGCCCACACAGGCGCCGCGCGTGCCCCCGCTGAAGCGGCCATCGGTGATCAGAGCCACGGAGCTGCCCAGCCCCATGCCCATGATGTTCGACGTGGGCGCCAGCATCTCCTGCATCCCCGGGCCACCCTTCGGCCCCTCGTAGCGGATCACCACCACATCGCCGGCCTTAACCTTGCCGCCCAGGATGCCGGCGTTCGCCTCGTCGTGCGAGTCGAAAACGACCGCCGGGCCGCGATGGCGCAGCATCTCCGGCAGCACGCCCGCCGTCTTCACCACTGCGCCATCGGGTGCCAGGTTGCCGAAAAGCACGGCCAGTCCGCCGCGTTCGCTGTAGGGCGCCTCGAGCGGTCGGATGCAGGCTTTATCCTGGCTCTCGGCACCCCACACGTTTTCCAGCAATGTCTTGCCCGTAACCGTGATCGCATCGGTGTGCAGGATGCCGGGCCGCTTCGACAGTTCCCACAATATGGCCGACACCCCGCCGGCCCGGTCCACGTCCTCGACATGATAGGCCGACGAAGGCGACACGCGGCAGATGTTCGGCACCCGCTCGGCCACTTCGTTGAGGCGGGCCAACGGATAGTTCACGCCGGCCTCATGCGCCAGCGCCAGGGTGTGCAGCACGGTGTTCGTAGAACCCCCCATGGCCATGTCGAGCGCGAAGGCGTTGTCAATCGCCTCCGCGGTCACGATGTCGCGCGGCTTCAGGTCGAGCTCGATCAGCCGCATGATCTGCCGGCCGGCGGCGCGTGCCAGTTCCTCGCGGCGAGGATCTACGGCCAGGATGGTGCCGTTGCCCGGCAGCGCCATGCCCAGCGCCTCGCACAGGCAGTTCATCGAGTTGGCCGTGAACATGCCCGCGCAGGAGCCGCAGGTGGGGCAGCCCGACTCCTCCAGTTCCCGCAGCTCCTGGTCACTGATCTTGCCTGCCTTGTACGCGCCCACGCCCTCGAAGACGGAGATCAGATCCACCACTTTGCCAGCGGATGTCACCCCGGCCTTCATCGGCCCACCGCTCACGAAGATCGTCGGAATGTTCAAGCGCATGGCCGCGTTGAGCATGCCCGGCACGATCTTGTCGCAATTGGGGATGCAGATCAGGCCGTCGAAGTGATGGGCCGCCACCATTGTCTCGACCGCGTCCGCGATCAGCTCACGGCTGGCCAGGCTGTATTTCATGCCGCCGTGGCCCATGGCGATGCCGTCGTCCACGCCGATGGTGTGGAACATGAACGGCACGCCGCCGGCCGCGCGCACGGCCTGGCGCACGATTTCGCCGAACGCGTTCAGATGAGCGTGGCCGGGCACGATGTCGGTGTACGAATTGGCGATGGCAATGAACGGCCTGGCGAAGTCTTCCTCGCTCTGGATGACACCCGTAGCGCGCAACAGCGAACGATGCGGTGCACGCTCGAAGCCTTTCTTGATCATGTCCGAACGCATATATCTCTCCCTTTTTGCGCATCACCTGCGCTGATCAATGGGCACGAACGGCAACCCCATTTCGCCTATGTAGCGCGACGTGGGCCGGATCAGCCGATTGTCGGCGTACTGCTCCATGATGTGGGCGATCCAGCCGGCCGTGCGTGAAGCCGCAAAGACGGCCGTGAAGTACTCGGGCGGAATGCCCAGGGCATGTTGCACCGTCGCCGAGTAAAAATCCACGTTGGGGTAGATGCCCTTCGCCTCCATGACGGTCTGCTCGATGCGCCGCGAGATCTCGTACAGATGCTCCTGGCCGGTGGATTTGCACAACAGCTCCGAGAAGCGTTTCAGGTGTGACGAGCGAGGGTCTTCGGTGCGGTAGACGCGATGGCCGAAGCCCATGATCCGCTTTTTGTTCTCCAGCATGCCGGCGATGTAGGATTGTACCATCTCCACGTTGCCGATGTCGAGCACCATCTCCATCACGCGCTGATTGGCGCCGCCGTGCAGCGGGCCTTTGAGCGCGCCCAGCGCGCCGGCCAGCGCCGAGTGCATGTCGCTCAGCGTGCTGGCGATGACTCGCGCGGCAAAGGTGCTGGCGTTCAGCTCGTGGTCGGCATGCAGCACCATGAGCACGCGCATCGCCTCTGCTTCCAGCGGGGTGGGCGGCGTGCCGCGCAGCATGTACAGGAAGTTGGCCGAGAGGCCGAGGTTCGGGTCGGGCGACAGAAGCGGCTGGCCGTGGCGAATGCGATGCAGGTCCGCGATGATCGTGGACACCTGCGCCAGCAGGCGTTTGGCCTTCCGCCAGTTCGCCTCGGGCGACATGTTTTCGACATCGGGATCGAAATTGGCCAACATGCTGACGGCCGTGCGGAGCACGGCCATCGGATGGCTGTTGGGCGGGGTCAGCTTCAGCATTTCGACGACCTGGCTCGGCAGCCGCATCTCGGCCACCAGCTCGGCGCTGAACGCATCGAGCTCGGCGCGCGTCGGCAGGCGACCGCGCCAGAGCAAGAAGACCACTTCGGAGAAGGTCGTGTGTTCGGCCAGGTCGTGGATGTCGTAGCCCTGATACAGCAGCCGGCCGTGGATGCCATCCACGTATGAGACGCTGGTATCGGCCGCGATGACCCCTTCCAGGCCGCGCACGGGCGCCCGTTCGTCGCGTCCGTCATTCAGCGTGGCGCTCATTGGAATACCCTCCCGCCAATCATGACACGAGATGGGCGACCACCCGATCGCCCATCTCGGCTGTGCCGACGATCACACCGCCGGGCGTGGCGATGTCCCGACAACGATAGCCGGCGTTCAGCACGGCTTCCACCGCTGTTTCCACGGCGTTTGCCTCGCGCTCCAGGCCGAAAGACCAGCGCAGCATCAGGGCGCAGCTCAGGATGGTTGCCAGCGGATTGGCGATGCCCTGGCCCGCGATGTCGGGCGCGCTGCCGTGGATCGGCTCGTACAGGCCGAAACGCCGTGCTGTGCTCTCGCCTGTCGCCGCGCCCAATGACGCCGAGGGCAGCATGCCCATGCTGCCTGCCAGCATGGCCGCTTCGTCCGACAGGATGTCGCCGAAGGTGTTCTCGGTGGCGATCACATCGTAATCGGCCGGCCGCCGCACCAGGTACATGGCACAGGCATCAACCAGCACGTCCTCCAGGACGACGTCCGGATAGTCATGCGCCACTTCGTGGGCCACTTCGCGCCAGAGGCGTGAGGTGGCCAGTACGTTGGCTTTGTCCACCGATGTCAGCTTCTTGCGCCGACTGCGCGCCAGCTCGAAGGCAACGCGCAGCAGACGCTCGATCTCGGCTGCCGTGTAGTACATCGTATCCACGGCCGCACGGCCCTGCGGGGTGGTGAGTGGGCCCTGCGGCTGGCCGAAATAGAGGCCGCCGGTCAGCTCGCGCACGATGATCATGTCTACCCCGCGCACGACCTCCGGCTTGAGGGTGGAGGCGCTCACGAGCGCCGGATAGACTTTGACCGGCCGGATGTTGGCGAAGAGGCCAAGTCCACCACGCAACCCCAACAGGCCCTGTTCCGGCCGCACAGTCGCGCGCGGATCGCTCCATTTGGGGCCGCCCACCGCGCCCAAGAGCACGGCGTCGGCGCTGCGGCAGGCAGCCAGCGTCGCTTCGGGCAACGGAGTGCCGGTCTCGTCAATGGCGATGCCGCCGACGAGCTGCTCGGAGAAATGAAAGGTATGGCCGAAACGTCCGGCCACGGCTTTCAGCACTTTGACGCCCTCGGCCACGACATCCGGCCCGATGCCATCGCCTGGCAGAAGTACGATTTTCGCGTCCATGGTAATTCCTTGAGAAATCAGATTGGGTCTGGTGTGCTCCGGTTATGCTGAGCGGCCGCGGGCGGAGATCGGCCCGCGGCCAGGATCGGCATCAGTGTTTACAAAGTCAACAAGGCGTACTCCATGCTGTCGGTCAGCGCCTGCCACGAGGACTCGATGATGTTCGTGGAGCAGCCGACCGTGCTCCAGGAGCGGTGACCGTTGCGCGAGTCTATTGTGACACGCGTGACCGCGCCGGTGGCGGCGTTGCCGTCCAGGATGCGGACTTTATAGTCGGTCAGGTAGACTTCGGCCAGGTAGGGATAGTGGGGCAGCAACGCCTTGCGCAGCGCCCGGTCGAGCGCATGGACGGGGCCGTTGCCCTCGGCCACCGTATGGACGACCGTGTCGTTCACGCGCACTTTGACCGTCGCTTCGGCCAGCAGGCCGCGGCCCTGGCGATGCTCGACGACGACCATGAAGTCTATCAGCTCGAAGGGCCGGCGATAGCCGGGCTGCAGCCGGTGGAGCATGAGTGCGACCGACGCTTCGGCGCCCTCGAAGTAGAAGCCCTGGCTTTCCATCTCCTTCACCTGAGCCAGCACCTGACGTACCTCTTCGTTGCTGGCGTCCACACCGAATTCCTGGAGCTTGTAGATCAGGTTGCTGCGGCCGGAAAGCTCGCTCACCAGCACGCGCTTCTGGTTGCCCACCAGGGTCGGGTCAATGTGCTGATAGCTCTCTTCGACCTTCATGATGGCCGAGACATGGACGCCGCCTTTGTGGGCGAAGGCGCTGGCACCGACAAACGGCTGGTGCGGGTCGGGCGCTACGTTGGCCATCTCGCTGACGAAGTTCGCCAGCCGCGTCAGGCCACGCAGCCCCTCTTCGGGCAGGCACGTGTAGCCCATTTTGATCTGCAGGTCAGGGATCAATGTGCACAGGTTGCAGTTGCCCACCCGCTCGCCGTAGCCGTTGATGGTGCCCTGGACGTGGGTGCAGCCGGCGCGCACGGCCGCCAGCGCATTCGCCACGGCCACACCCGAATCATCGTGGGTGTGAATGCCCAGGACAACCGACCCGGTGAGGCCGGCCGCGCCATTGAAGGCCTCCAGGTCGGCGCGCACGGCATGCACGGCTGCCTCTATCTCCCATGGCAACGTGCCGCCGTTGGTGTCGCACAGGACGATCGCATCGGCGCCGGCTTCGTATGCGGCGCGCAACGTCGCCAGCGCATAGTCCGGGTTGGCCTTGTAGCCGTCGAAGAAATGCTCCGCATCGTAGAAAACCTGGCGACCGTGCGCTCGGAAGTAGGCCACGCTCTCCCGGATCATTGCCAGGTTTTCATCCAGGGTGGTCTCCAGCACGCGCAAGACGTGCAGGTCCCACGTCTTGCCGAAAAGGGTGACCACCGGTGTTTCGGCGTCGAGCAACATGCGGATCTGGGGGTCGGTCTCGCAGGAGAGACCGGCTTTGCGCGTGCTGCCGAAAGCTGCGATGCGCGCTTGTTTCAGCGGCAATGAGCGGGCGCGCTGGAAGAATTCGGCATCTTTGACATTGGAGCCGGGCCAGCCGCCCTCGATGTACGGAATGCCGGACTCGTCGAGCTTCTGCGCGATGCGCAGCTTGCCTTCGAGCGAATAGGAGATCCCCTCCGCCTGGCTGCCATCGCGGAGGGTGGTGTCATAAATGGTGATGTAAGTCATCGGGCGCTCCTGGGATTGGTAGATTGGTAGATTGGTAAATTGGTAAATTGGTAAATTGGGAGATTGGTAAATTGGGAGTCGAACGCTCATGCGTATGCCGCGAGCTGGCCGACCCCTTTCCTGTCACTCCGAGCGCCCGATGCCCTGGGCGACACGGCCCCACGTGGTGGCCGCGATCGCCCAGCAAAACCTCCCAGGATAAAGCAATGGTGACATATGATTTCGGTTGAGTGTTCTCAAAATCCGTTTTCCGTATGCCGATGCGCCGGACGCCTTGACACGCATCCGGCGCATCAGATCGTCTGCCTCAGCACGTCAGCACGGGTGCCGGATGCGCCGCCTCGTAGGCCTCGATGGCCGGCAGCCGCTTCAGCAAGTAGCCCAGCTGATCTACCCCTTCGAGCAGGCAGTCCTTGCTGAAGCCATCAATCGGGAAGGTGGCCGTGCTGCCGTCGGGCAGGCGCAACGTCTGGCTGGCCAGCTCAACGGTCACCTGGCCGGCCGGATCGGCTGCCAGCAACTCGAGCAGGCGACGATGCGTGGCAGCATCCACGACGATCGGCAGCAGGCCGTTCTTCAGCGCGTTGTTGCGGAAGATATCGGCAAACGAGGTGCTGATGACGGCACGGAAGCCGTATCCCATCAGCGCCCAGGGCGCATGTTCGCGCGAGCTGCCACAGCCGAAATTGTCGCCTGCCAGGAGCACCTGTGCGCCGCGGCTTTCAGGCCGGTTCAGCACGAAGTCCGGCTTCGGATTGCCAGCGCGGTCGTAGCGCCAGTCGGCGAACAGGTGGTCGCCCATGCCGGCTTTATCGGTCGCCTTCAAAAACCGCGCCGGGATGATCTGATCGGTGTCTATGTTCTCGTTAGGCAGCACCACAACGCGGCTGGTCAATGTGGTAAAAGGTTCCATGTGCTCTACCTGTCTTGTGTTGGGCGTGACAGGTGCCTCTCGACGTCTGACGTCTGACGTATGACGCACCACGTTTCACGTCTCACACCATCATCGTCCTCGGGTCCGCCACCGCGCCGGCCACGGCGCTGGCGGCTGCGGTCAGCGGGCTGGCGAGGAAGGTGCGGCCGCCCGGCCCCTGGCGGCCTTCGAAGTTGCGGTTGCTGGTGCTGACCGCGTACTGGCCTGGCTGAAGTTGATCGCCGTTCATGGCGATGCACATGCTGCAGCCGGGCTCGCGCCACTCGCAGCCCGCTTCCAGGAAGATGCGATGCAGCCCTTCGGCCTCGGCTGCTGCCTTGACCTGCTGGGAGCCGGGCACAACGAGGGCCCGCACATGCGGGCTGACTTTGCGGCCTCGCAGGATCTGGCTGGCCGCTCGCAGGTCGGCCAGGCGACCGTTGGTGCAGCTGCCGATGAACACCACGTCAATCGGGTGGCCCAGCAGCGGCTCGCCTGGCCGCAGTGCCATGTAGGTCAGCGCCTTCTCCAGCGCCCGGCGCTGACCGGCATCGCTCACCGCGGCGGGGTCGGGCACACAGCCGGTGATGGGCATCCCCATGCCGGGATTGGTGCCATAGGTGATCATCGGCTCCAGTGTCGAAGCGTCCAGGGCTACGGTCCGATCGTAGACAGCGCCTGCATCGGTGGGAAGCTGGCGCCAGCGTGCCACGGCCGCGTCCCAGGCTGCGCCCTTCGGCGCAAAAGGCCGGCCATACAGATATTCGAAAGTCGTATCGTCGGGCGCCACCATGCCCGCCCGCGCGCCGGCCTCGATGCTCATATTGCAGACCGTCATCCGGCCCTCCATCGAGAGACCACGGATGGCCGAGCCGGTGTACTCGATCACGTGGCCGGTGCCACCGCCGACGCCGATTTGGGCAATCAACGCCAGGATGATGTCCTTGGCCACGACACCGGGCTGAAGCCGGCCATCCACCCGCACCTGGAGGGTGCGCGGCCGGGTTTGGAGCAGGCACTGAGTTGCCAGCACGTGTTCGACCTCACTCGTGCCGATGCCGAACGCCAGCGCGCCGAACGCGCCGTGCGTTGCTGTGTGGCTGTCGCCGCAGACGATGGTCATGCCCGGCTGGGTCAGCCCCAACTCCGGGCCGATGACGTGCACGATCCCCTGGCGCTCGCTGCCGACGCCGTAGATCGGGACGCCAAACTCGCGCGCGTTGGCCTCCATCTGAGCCACCTGTCTGGCGGCCTGTGCATCCGCAATCGGCAGACTGCGCTCGTGCGTCGGAATACTGTGATCCACCGTCGCCACCGTCTTATCGGGTCGGCGCACGCGCAGCCCGCGTTCGCGCAGCCCGGCGAACGCCTGCGGCGAGGTCACCTCGTGGACGAGGTGCAGGTCCACATAAAGCACGGCCGGCGATCCGGTCTCCTGAGTCACAACGTGTGTATCCCAGATTTTGTCGAAGAGCGTCTTTTGCATGTATGTCTCCGGGGAAGGAGCGAAGGCCGCCAGGCCTTCACCCTGCCTATGCCTTCGCCTCGGCTTTCACCGCGGTCAGCATCTTGTTGAGCGCGCTCATGTAGGCTTTGGCGCTGGCGACAATGATATCCTGATCGGCGCCGTGGCCGCTGTAAGTGCGGCGTCGCGGCCCGGTCTGACTCAGCGTCGGCTCGCTGTGCGCGTTGCCGCCGTTGGTCGGCTCGATGCGAATCGTCACCTCGCCGACCGCGTCGATCCCCTCCGTCACGGCCTTGATGCTGAACTCGGTGAGCTCGTTGGGCGCCTGCACGATGCGATTGATAGCCCGATAAACCGAGTCCACCGGCCCGGTGCCTATGGCGGCATCCTCGCGCACCACGCCATCGGGGCCCCGCAGGCGCACGGTGGCCGTCGGCCGCAGCCCACTGCCACAGGAGACCTGGACGTGTTGCAGCCGCCACAGCTCCATGGGCTGATAGATCTCATCAACGATGATCGCCTCGATGTCCGCATCGCCGACGACCTTCTTCGTGTCGCACAGCTCTTTGAACCGCTCGAACACCCGATTCAGGTCATCGCCGTTCAGGTTGTAGCCGAGCGCGGCCACTTTGCTCTGGAACGCGTGGCGGCCGCTGTGCTTGCCCAAGACCAGCTTGCTCTCGGCAAGGCCGATGGTTTCGGGCCGCATGATCTCGTAGGTGAGCGGGTTCTTGAGCAGGCCATCCTGGTGGATGCCGGCTTCGTGGGCGAAGGCATTGGCGCCGACGATGGCCTTGTTGGGCTGTACCGGGATGCCGGTGTACGCGCTGACCAGCCGGCTCAGCCGTGCGATCATGGTGGTGTCAATGTTGGTGCGCGCTTTGTAGAATTGCGGCCGGGTATGCAACGCCATGACCACTTCCTCGAGCGAGGTGTTGCCGGCGCGCTCGCCAATGCCGTTGATCGTCACCTCCACCTGCCGGGCACCGTTGCGGATCGCGGCCAGGGTATTCGCCGTCGCCAGCCCCAGGTCGTTGTGGCAATGGGCCGAAATGATCACGTTTTCCACCCCACGCACGTTCTGGCGAATGCCGGCGATCAGGGCGCCGAATTCCTCCGGCGTGGTGTAGCCGACCGTGTCGGGGATGTTCAGTGTGGTTGCGCCGGCCTCGATGGCGACCTCCAGCACCTGATACAGGAACTCCGGGTCTGAGCGGCCCGCATCTTCGGGCGAGAATTCGATGTCGTCGCACAGGCTACGGGCATAGGACACCATCTCCCGCGCGCGCGCCAGGCACTCTTCGCGGGAGATCTTCAGTTTGTGTTGGAGGTGGATGTCCGAAGTGGCGATGAAGGTGTGGATGCGGGGATGACGGGCCGGACGGACAGCGTCCCAGGCCCGATCAATGTCGGCCTTGTTGCAGCGGGCCAGCCCGGCGATGATCGGCGCATCGGCTGCGCGACCGACATCTTCGGCCACGCGGCGCACCGCCTCGAAATCGCCGGGCGACGCGATCGGAAACCCCGCCTCGATGATATCTACCCGCATCTCGGCCAGATTACGGGCGATGTCCAGCTTCTCTTGAATGTTCAACGTGGCACCCGGCGACTGCTCGCCATCGCGCAACGTGGTATCGAAAATACGAATAACCGCAGGCTCCTCCATATTCCCTCCGTCAGACCTGGAGCTAGAAACCACGCCGGAGGCAACCCTCCAGCTTCGAGCCTCCCGCTTTCGGCTACGCCCCACCTTCGCCCGGCCGCACCTCTTTCGGGTTCAACCAGGGCATCATGCGGCGCAGCTCGCGGCCGACCTGTTCGATCTGGGTGTTCATCCCCGCCGCGCGCCAGCGGTTGAAGTTGGGGCGGCCGTTGGCGTTCTCTTCCAGCCACTCCTCCGCATAGGCACCGCTCTGGATATCGGCCAGGATGCGCCTCATGGCGGCGCGCGTCTCATCGGTGATGATCTTCGGTCCGGCGGTATAGTCGCCGTGTTCGGCTGTATCGCTGACCGAATAGCGCATGTAGCTCAGACCGCCCTGATACATCAGATCCACGATCAGCTTCAGCTCGTGGAGGCACTCGAAATAGGCGATCTCTGGCTGATAACCGGCCTCAACCAGGGTATTGAAGCCGGCCTCGACCAGCGCGCTCACACCGCCGCACAGGACGGCCTGTTCGCCGAAGAGGTCTGTCTCGGTCTCTTCGGTGAAGGTGGTCAGGATGACACCGGCGCGCGTGCCGCCGATCCCCCTGGCGTAGGCCAGAGCGAACGGCAACGCCTGGCCGCTGGCATCCTGTTGCACGGCCACCAGGCAAGGCGTGCCGCCACCATCCTTGAAGACTTCGCGCACGCGATGGCCGGGGGCTTTGGGGGCCACCATGCTCACGTCCACGAACTCAGGCGGCACGATCTGGCCGTAGCGGATGTTGAAGCCATGGCTGAACATCAACGTCTTGCCCGGCGTCAGGTGTTGGGCGACCGACTCCCGGTAGACCTGCGCCTGCGCGGTGTCGGGTACGAGCAGCATGATCGCGTCCGCCTCGGCGCAGGCGTCGCTCACCGGCAACACGCGCAGGCCGGCCGCTTCCGCCTTCGCCCAGCTCTTGCTGCCCTCGTACAGGCCTACCCGGACATCCGCACCGGAGTCCTTCAGATTCAGCGCGTGCGCGTGGCCCTGGCTGCCGTAGCCGATGATGGCGATCTTCTTGCCCATGAGCAAGCTCAGATCGGCATCCCTGTCGTAATAAATCTTTGCCATGAGAATAGCTCCTTTGAGTAATCGGAGGCCTAAGCCTCGTAAATGGCCATTCCTGTGTCGTTGTCGCCGTGGTGATCGTTGTTCCCATTGTCGTCCACCGGCGGCGGACTCGTGAAATAGCCCGATCCGCGCACCATTGCCACCAAGCCCGTCCGCACCATCTCCAGGATGCCGTAGGGTTCGAGCATCTTGATCATGGATTCGATCTTCGCCTCCGGGCCGGTGACTTCGATGATGACCGACTCCGGGCAGATGTCCACGACTTTGGCCTTGTAGATATCCACCATCTGGTTGATCTCGAAGAGTTTCTGTCCGTCCGCTTTGACCTTGATCAGCGCGAGATCGCGCGAGACAGTGGGCTCGGCCGTCACATCCCGAACATCAATGACATTGACGAGTTTGAAGAGATTGTTGGCCACCATCGCCGCATTAGTTTTGTTGGCGTCTACCACAATAGTCATGCGCGAGATGGCGGGGTTATCGGTGCGGCCGACCGTCAGGCTCTCGATGTTGAAGCCGCGACGACGAAAGAGACTGGCCACGCGCGTCAGGACACCCGGCTTGTTTTCGACGAGCGCCATCAGCACATGCGGCGATTTTTTGGCATGGCCGTTCGAGTGATCTACGAGTGGCATACTGAACTCCTTTGCCGTGATTACGCGCTGGCGACCGGTTCCCGCTCTCGCATGGGCCGTCGCCACATCTCATCGAGCGCCTTGCCCGGCGCCACCATCGGATAGACGTTGACTTCCTGTTCGACCACGAAATCAAGCAGCACCGGCCCGCCATGTGAACGCGCCTCGGCGATCACCTCGGCAACCTCGGCTTTGGTTTCGGCGCGCAGGCCCATCATCCCGTAGGCGGCCGCGATCTTCAGCAGATCGGGGCTGGTAATATTCACCTCGGAGTAGCGATGGCTGTGGATGAGTTCTTGCCACTGGCGCACCATGCCCAGGTAACCGTTGCGCATCACCGCGATTTTGATCGGCCGGCGCTCCTGCATGATCGTGGCCAGCTCGGGGATGCTCATCTGAAAGCCGCCGTCGCCGACGATGACCCAAATCTCGTCGTCGGGCCGGGCGAAGCTGGCCCCGATCGCGGTGGGGATGCCGAAGCCCATCGCGCCCAGCCCGCCCGACGTGAGCAGACCGTTCTTGCGTTCGGTGCGATAGTACTGAGCGGTCCACATCTGATGCTGCCCCACGTCGGTGACGACGGTGACCTGTCGGTTGCCGATCTGACGCTGGAGCTCGCTCAGCACGTAGGGCACGTGCAACGAATCGTCCTGCCTGGACAGGATGTCGCGCGCTTTGGCCTCGGCCTGCCATTCGGCGATCTGGGCAAACCACCCCGAACGGTCGCGGTATTCGACCAGGGGCAGGAGCTGGCCGAGAACGGCTTTCACGTCGCCGACGATGCCGATATCGGTGACGACGTTCTTGTTGATCTCAGCCGGGTCAATGTCCACGTGGATGACATCGGCGTTCTTGGCATAGGAGGCCAGATTGCCGGTCACCCGGTCGTCGAAGCGCATGCCCAGGGCGATCAGCAGGTCGGCGGACTGGATGGCCTGATTGGTCCACGCCTCGCCGTGCATCCCCATCATGCGCAGATTCAGGGGATGCGATTCGGGAATGCTGCCGATGCCCAGGAGGGTGGTGGAGATGGGGATGTTGCCCTGCTCGGCCAGCTGGCGCAGTTCGGTATGGGCGCCGCTGAGGATGATGCCATGGCCGGCGAGGATGACGGGGCGCCTGGCCGCATTGATCAGGTCGGCGGCCCGCCGAACAGATTCGTCGGGCCCGCGCAGACGGGGTTGATAGCCGGGCAGCCGCACCTTGATGGCAGCGTAGTCGAATTCGGTCGAGGCAAATTGCACATCCTTGCAGATGTCCACCAACACCGGGCCCGGCCGGCCGCTGCGCGCGATGTAAAACGCCTCTTTCATGACCTGCGGCAGCTCGCCGATCTCCTTCACCAGGTAGTTGTGCTTGGTCACCGGCAGAGTGACGCCCGTGACGTCCGTTTCCTGGAACGCGTCCGATCCGACCAGGTACGATGCGACCTGCCCCGTGATCGCCACGATCGGGACCGAATCGAGCATGGCATCGGCCAGGCCGGTGACGAGATTCGTCGCACCGGGGCCAGAAGTGGACATGCACACGCCCACCCGGCCACTCGCCCGCGCGTAGCCGCCCGCGGCGAAGGCTGCGTTCTCCTCGTGGCGCACCAGGACGTGGTGGATTTGGGGGTAGTCGAGCAGCGCGTCGTACACGGGCATGATGGCGCCACCGGGATAACCGAAGACGACCTCGACACCCTCTTGCAACAGGCTTTCCCAAACGATTTGCGCGCCGGTACGTTTCATGAATCCCTCCCAGAAAAGAAATGGACGCCTTTCGCCACTCCCCTGGCTGGAGTCTTGCGAAAGGCGTCCTGGCCTTCGAGGATGCCCGCCTGGCATCCTGCTCGCATGAATCACTATGGGTAAATCAAAAGGGCCTCCCGGTTGGGAGGCCCTTTTGTCTCAAGTATCTGAACCGCCTTTGGCTCGGATTCCTGGCCTGGTTCCTCCCAACGCGTTATAGCTCCTTGATGACAAGGAGCACAACAAGCGAGAGAATAATCAGGCCCGAGCGATACATCGTGATTTGATCCTCACCGAAGGTAGCCAAAGTCTAGCACAGGAGCAGCCACTTGTCAAATCGCGACGAGAAGAGCGAGGGCGAGGGGAACCTTCTCTTCAGAGGGTATTTCGGCCGGTTTCGCCGGCCGAAATACCTCTCCGGAATTCGCCCCGCCCCCGATAGGGGGTAGGAGTGGAGATCAGATGCCGCAAAGTGTAGCCTCCAGCCTGACGAGGGGCTACCTGTACAACCCCTTTTCCTCGATGTATGTACGCACAGCATCGGGCGTGAGATAGCGGATGGAGCGGCCGGCGCGAATACGCTCCTGGATCTGATTCGACGAGATCTCGAGTTCCGGCATATCGAGGAGGGTGACGCGTTCCCGGATGCCCGGCAAACGGGCTTCCAGCATCTCCCAATCCAACGGGACATTGTACCGGGTCAATGCCACCAGGCGACAGGCGGCCAGCAATTCCTGGGGCCGGTGCCAGCCGGGCAACTCGGCCAGGCTATCGTAGCCCATCAGGAAGTAAAGTTCCCCGCCGGCCGGCAGCCGGGCCTGGAAGATGCGCACCATGTCCAGGGTGTAGTGGGGGCCGGGGCGGTCGGCGTCCACGCGCGAGACCTGGAGCGCCGGATTGTCGGCAATCGCCCGTGCGATCATCTCCAGCCGGTCTTCGATGCTGGCCAGTCGGCGATCGCGTTTGTGCGGCGGATCACCGGCCGGCACCAGGTGGACTACTGCCAGGCCGAGCTGATCGCGTGCTTCTTCGGCGAGGATCAGATGGCCGATGTGAATCGGGTCGAAGGTGCCGCCCAAGACCCCGACGCGCAGCGGCCGTGGTCTTGCCCGGCCATCATTCGGTGTCCGTTCCACGTCAGTCGCTCCACTCCAGCTCCAGCTCGCCGATACGCACAGTATCGCCGGCGCGCACACCGCGCTGGCGCAGCGCCTCGGTGATTCCCAATGCCTCCAGGATGCGCTGGAAACGCATCACGGCATCATAGTATTCCCAGCGCGTCATTTTGACGATGCGCTCGATGTAGGCTCCGCGCACGCGGTAGGCAGCGTCCGGATCGCGCGTGATGATGAAGCTTTTGTCTTCACCGGCCTGGACGACCGGTCTGGCGCCGGCCGCAGTCGGCGCCTCGGCCTCGATGGGAGACGGCGCCTCGGCCAACAGGTCGGCGGCGCGCCGCAGCAGCTGCGGCACACCCTCGCCGGTCGCCGCGGAGATGGCCAGCGGCTCGGCGATGCCGGCGGCCCGGAACCGCCTGGCCAGCTCCGGCCAGGCCGCGCGCACCTCGGGCAGGTCGAGCTTGTTCAGCGCCACCACCTGCGGCTTATCGGCCAGCTGCGGGTTGAACAATCGCAGCTCCTCGTTGACGGCCCGGTAATCCCCCAGCGGGTCGGGGCTGAGGCCGTTCAGCAGATGGATGAGCGCACGCGTGCGCTCGATGTGGCGCAAGAAGGCATGTCCCAGGCCGGCACCCGCATGCGCGCCCTCGATGAGGCCTGGGATATCGGCGAGCACCAGATCGCGCTGATCCACCACCACCACGCCGAGATTCGGCTCCAGGGTCGTGAAGGGATAGTCGGCGATTTTGGGCCGGGCCGCGCTGACGCGCGCCAGCAACGTGGATTTGCCGGCATTCGGCACACCGATGATGCCGATGTCGGCGAGCAATTTCAGCTCCAGGCGCAGCCAGCGTTCTTCGCCGGGCTCGCCGTTCTCGGCGATGCGCGGGGCCTGATTGGTGGGCGACTTGAACGCATGGTTGCCGCGGCCGCCCCGACCGCCACGCGCCACCAGCGCACGCTGCCCGGCCACCGTCAGATCGGCCAGCAATTCGCCGGTGGCGTCATCGTAGGCGACCGTGCCGATCGGCACGCGGATGATCAAATCGTCGCCCTGGGCCCCGGTCTGGTTCTTGCCCCGGCCGTGCGCGCCGTTCGGCGCGCGGAAATGGATCTGCTGGCTGAACTGGATCAGGGTATTGTGCTGCGGGTCGGCCTCCAGGTACACGTCGCCCCCTTTGCCGCCGTTGCCACCGCTCGGCCCTCCGCGTGGCACATGCGCCTCACGGCGAAAGGCGACAACCCCATTGCCGCCATCTCCGGCTTTAACGTAGATCTTTGCTTCATCGAAAAACATATGCGCTCCAGACCAGGTCGCGCGGCGTCTCATGGGCCGTAGCATCGCCCCGGCCGCCGGCCGTCTCATCACGCCAGCATACCCGCAATGGCGAGTCTTGTCAAAAGGTGTCTGTTCGGTCCATTCAGTAGGGGCGGACGGCGCCCGCCCACCGCATGGGTCCGCCCTCTACCTGCCCCGATACGCAGGTTGTCAAACCGGCCGTGCACGGCTATAATGAGGATTGCCGGTCTACTTCAAATGTGCTGACGAGGACATTTCCCGAATGCAAGTCGAACCTACCGCGTTGCCTGGTGTGCTGATCATCACCCCGCGCGTGTTCGCCGATGCGCGCGGCTTCTTCCTTGAGAGCTATCATCTCGAAAAATATCGTGCCCATGGGATCGAGCCCGTTTTCGTGCAGGACAATCATTCGATGTCGGTGCGCGGCACGCTGCGCGGCCTCCATTTCCAGCTTCCACCTGCTGCCCAGGCAAAACTGGTGCGCGTGGTGCGCGGCACGATCTGGGACGTGGCAGTGGACATCCGCCGCGGCTCGCCGACTTTCGGCCAATGGGTAGGGGTCGAGCTGAGCGCGGCGAATCATCGGCAGATATACATCCCGATCGGGTTCGCGCACGGTTTCTGCGTGCTGAGTGAGGAGGCCGAAGTGCTCTACAAGGCCAGCAACTTTTACGACCCGACACGCGAGCGCGGCATCGCCTGGAACGATCCGGTGCTCGGCATTGCCTGGCCGGTGGCCGAACCGCTGCTTTCCCCGCGCGACCGCGCCGCCCGCAGCCTGGCCGATTATCTGGCCGAGACGCCGTTCGTGTACGGAGAGGTCTAGCGTTTCCAGCAGCAGGAGGCAATCATGGCATACCTTTTCCCCAGCCCGGAATGGTTCGAACAACTGAAGACCGAAATCAACCACAGCGAGGCATATGCCAGTTCTGCCAAAACATGGGAGGGCGACTTCTACTTCATCATCAAGCCCTGGGGCACGCGACAGGAGCCGGTCACGGTCTACCTCGACCTGTGGCACGGCAAGTGCCGCGACGCGCACGAGGTCACCGAACCGGAGACGAAGAAACCCGAATTCATCATCACCGGCACCCTGGACACCTACCGGCAGATCTTCACGGGGAAACTCGACCCCATCCACGCCCTGATGACCCGCAAACTGGAGCTGCAGGGCAATCTGGGGAAGATCATGAAGGCCGTTAAGGCCACGCTAGACCTGGTCAAGTGCTGCAGTCGGGTCGAGACGCAGTACGCGGATCAGGTGTAGTGCAGTGAGGCGGCCATGTGGTTCTTCAACAGCCCCGAAGTGGTCTACGGCGAGGCCGCGCTGGATTACCTGGAGCAGGTGCAGGGCCGCCGCGCCTTCATCGTGACCGATCCGCATCTCCACGAGCTGGGCTTCACCGAGCGGATCGCTGAACGGCTGCGCCGGGCCGGGCTGGAGGTGGTGGCCTTTCCCGAAGTGGAACCGGAACCCTCCCTCGAAACGGTGCGCCGCGGCGCGGCGGCCATGCAGGCGCACGAGCCGGATTGGATTGTCGGCCTGGGCGGCGGCTCTGCGTTGGATGCAGCCAAAGCCATGTGGGTGCTCTATGAGCGGCCCGACGTGGACCCGGCCGCCATCAACCCGCTGGAACGCTACGGCCTGGGCGCCAGAGCCCGGCTGATCACCATCCCGACAACGGCCGGCACCGGCGCCGAGGTCACCTGGGCGGTCGTGCTAACCGATGCCGCGGAGGGCCGGAAGATGGCGCTCGGCTCGCGCGAGGCCCTGGCGACGCTGGCCATCGTAGATCCGGCCCTGACGGCCGACCTGCCCCCGCGCCTCACGGCCGACACCGGCATGGACGTGCTGACCCACGCCATCGAGGGCTACACCAGCAATTTACACAACGATTTCTGCGACGGGCTATGCCTGAAGGCGGCACAACTGGTCTTCGCCTACCTGCCGCGCGCGGTGGCCGATGGCCGCGATGCCGAGGCGCGCGAGAAGATGGCGAACGCAGCCACGATCGCCGGACTGGGCTTCGGCAATGCGATGGCCGCCCTGGCTCACGCCCTGGGCCACTCGTTCGGCGCCGTGTTCCATCAACCGCATGGGCGGGCGGTCGGCCTTTACCTGCCCTACACCATCGAATTCGTCGCCAACGGCGGCGTCAGCCGCTACGCCGACCTGGCCCATTTCCTGCGCCTGCCGCATGCCGATGAGGCCAGCGCGGCCGCAGCCCTGGCCGCAGCCGTGCGCGGCCTGGCCCGTCAGATCGGCCAGCCCCTCAGCGTGGCGGAGCTGGGAATCGGTGAGGCCGATCACGAGGCAGCGCTGGAACGGCTCTGTGATTTCGCGGAGATGGACACGCAAGTCGTCATGGCCCCGCGCGTGCCCGACCGCGACGAACTGGCGCGGCTGTATCGTTACGCCTACCACGGTCAAAGCGTGGATTTCTGATGCGCGTGGATCACCTGGCACACGGGAACATACCCGCAGGTCAATCCAGGCGCGGCGCGACGATGTCGTACCAGAAACGCGCGGCGCGTGGTCGGGTCAACGCCACGTGGATGTGCTTGACTTCGGTATATTCCAGCAATCCCCACGTGCCCAGCTCGCGGCCGATCCCGCTCTGTTTGTAGCCGCCGAACGGCGCCTCGGCGCTGATCATGTGATAGTCGTTGATCCAGACGGTGCCGGCGCGCAGTTGCTCTGCCACTTTGATCGCCCTGTCCACATCCGCGCTCCACACGCCGGCAGCCAGGCCGTAGATCGTGTCGTTCGCCATGCGGATGGCGTCTTCCAGGCGCTCGTAGCGGATGACGGCCAGCACCGGGCCGAAGATCTCCTCCTGGGCGATGCGCATGTCGTTGCGCACGTCGGTGAAGATCGTCGGGCCGATGAAGTGGCCGCGCGCCAGCTCCGGTGCACTGGGGCGCCGACCGAGGAGGGCGGGCCGTGCGCCTTCGGCCAGGCCGATCTCGATGTAACGTTCCACCCGCTCCAGCTGGCTGCGGCTGATGAGGGGGCCGAGGTCGGTCATGCCATCTTCGGGCAAGCCGACCACCAGCCGGCTCGCGCGATCCAGCAGCCGGGCCATGAACTCGTCGTACAGGCTGGCGGGCACGAAGAGCCGTGTGCCGCTCTCGCACGCCTGACCGTTGTGCATGAAGACGGCCCACAGGCTGCCGTCCACCGCGATGTCCAGCTCGGCATCATCCAGGAGGATGTTCGGGCTTTTGCCGCCCAGCTCCAACGTCACCTTTTTCACCGTGCCCGCGGCCTGGCGCATCACCTCGCGACCGACCTCGGTGCTGCCGGTGAAGGCGATCTTATCCACCAACGGGCTCCGCGCCAATGCCTGGCCGACGACATCGCCCGGTCCGGTGACCAGATTCAGCACGCCGGCCGGGAGGAGGTCGGTTTCCGCGATGATCTCCATCATCCGCAGCGCGCTCAGCGGGGTGAGGCTGGCCGGCTTGAGCACGACCGTGTTGCCGGCCGCCAATGCCGGCGCGATCTTCCAGACCGCCATCAGGAAAGGGAAATTCCAGGGGATGATCTGCCCACAGACGCCGATCGGCTCGCGGCGAACGAAATTGTAGGAGAGGGTTGGGAAGGTGATCTGCGGCACCGGCTCGAGCGGATCGAAATCGGCCAGCTCGGCAAAATAGCGGAAATGGAGCAGGCCGACCGGGATGTCGAGCAGGTGCGATTTGCGCCAGGTGCAGCCGGCATTGGCCATTTCCAGGTCGGCCAGCTCGGCCTCGTGTTCCTGCAGCGCGTCCGCCAGTTGCAGCATGATGCGCGAACGCTCGGCCGGCGCCATCTGCGGCCAGGGGCCTTCGTCGAAAGCCCGACGGGCGGCCAGGAGCGCTTCGTGCGTATCATCGGCATCGGCCTGCGCCACCTGCGCCAACACCGCGCCGGTCGCCGGATTGTACGTCGGCGCATAGTGCTCGGCCCGGCCGGCCCGCCATGCGCCGCCGATGTACAGGTTGTAAAACTTGCTTTCGGTCTCGGAATCGCCCATAATACCCATCCTTTCGATGTTCTGGCCGCGCCACAGATTGCGGTCGAGGAGCTCCGATGACATCAGTATATCACATCGAAGACGCTTTATTAGATCGCCTCGTGGCGGAATTCATGGATCAGCACACCATCGGCATCCTGCTGACCGGCAGTCATGCACGCGGGGATGCGACGCCGTTCAGCGATGTGGATCTCGTGCGTTTCGTCCCGACCTTGCCTGAGGCAGACGAGGCGCGGTACACGCTGATCTGGCGCGACGGCCGACTGATCAGCCTCTCGTGCGCGACGGTGACAGCCAAACTGGCCGAGCTGGCACGTCCCGAGACGGCGATCTGGACTGTGCCGGGACTGCGCCAGGCGCGTCTCCTGCTCGACCGCGATGGCTCGCTGGCGGCCCTGTTGCAGGCAGCGCACAACTTTCGCTGGGAGCCGCTTCAGCCTGCCGCCGACGCGTATGCCAGCTACGAGCTGATGGGTCTGGCCGAAGAAGCGCACAAAGTGCTTGCCGGGCTGCACGCCGGCGACCCGATGCTGGCTTTGTACGGTGCCAGCGGCCTGGTGTTCGGCCTGGCACGCGCGATCGCGATACAGCGCGGCACGCTGATCTGCACGGAGAACACCTTCTTCCGCCAGGTGCAGGCGGCGGTCGGCGAGCAGTCGGCGTGGACGAACGCCTTTCGGCGGGCCATCGGCCTCGAGATGGCACCACCCGGAGTCACGGCGGCACTGTGGCGCGCGCAGTGGAGCCTCCGCCTGTATGCCGAGACGGCCACCCTGCTGACGGCCATACTGCAGCCACAGCACCGGCCGGTGATCCAGGGCACGCTGGCGCGCATCCGCAATTGCGGGCTGCCTGCCGATGTGGCCGACGCCGGATAAGCACCCCACAGCGCAACTGGGCCACGCCGGTCGGTCTCCCTGGGCTATCGGCCAGGACAGGCCGACCGCGTCATGCTCACGCGCGGCGTTGCGCCAGGCCCACGCGCAGGAAGAGCCAGGGCCAGCCCACGGCCACCCACAGCATCATGAGCACATAGCGCAACGTGCGAAAGGCCAGCTCGAGCGCCAGCGGCTCGTCGGGGAAGAGCGCTTTGAGGCCGAACCGCAGCGCCAACAGCGCGGCCACGCCGATGAGCGCGCGCAGCGCCAGTTGCCAGGGCGAGCCGGCCACATCGAAACGGACATAGCGTTCGGCCACGACGAAACCGATCCAGATGCCGATGATCATGCCGGCCATTGTGCCGGCCGCCTGATAGACGTTGGCGAGCGCGGCCGTGAACAGCGCGCCATAGCGTGCGGGATCGCCTGTGGGAAGGGCAGCAGCCAGCAGGTAAAAGGCCAGCGTGAGCGCGGCTGCAAGGCACGCGACCAACACATGCAGGCGCAACGGCCAGCGCTGCAGCACGGTCAGCACGCGCGGTCGCAGCCAGAAGAAACCAGCGAGCACCAGCGCGGCCAACAGCCAGCCGGCCAACGTGTCCCACGGAAAGTGCACGCCGAGATAGAGACGGGATAGAGCAATCAGAACAAGCAGGATGACCAGCAGCCAGCGCCACAGCCCGCGCAGGAGGAGCGCCAGATACCCCCACAGCGCCAGCGCATGTTGCGCGTGGCCACTCGGCAGGCCGAAGCTCGTCTCGCTGCTGAGCGCGATGCCCGGCTCCAACCAGAAAGGCCGCGGCAGCTTGAAAAGGCCCTTCATCCATTCGTTCAGGGTAGCGGAGGCCACCAGGAGAACGGCCAGCTCCACAGCACGACTGCGGTTGATGCACCAGAAGATCAGCGGCAACGCCAACAGGAAGAACTCCTCGGTGCCGAGGAAGGTGAAGAAATACATCGGGGGCGCGAACCAGCCGCCCAGACCCTGAAAAGCGCGAATGAAATCGAGAGCCCAGGAAGTCAATGGATCCATGGCGCGTCTGCTCCTGATGAGGTACAGTACCGTACTGTCCCTGTCAGGCTAGATTTTACAGTTTGCGGCGTCTGCCCCTCCGCTCTCCCCTGGCAGAGAAGAGCGGGGCAAGAGGAGGCCAATGGCAACGAGCAAAATCCGACCTCACGGCGTAGTACGGCACCGGTAAGTGTAATCGCGCTTTCGGAGCGTGTCAACCAGTTGTGGTATACTTGGCGAACGCTGGATGAATCGGCGAGCAGGTAGAGAGACGGGAGGGAGGATGCAGGGGAAAGCCTGGGTAGTCGGTGGTTTGGTCATGGCGAGTCTGGTCGTGATCCTGATCGGTGTGGCGCTGTTGAATCGGCCCGCGAGCAATGTGGACCGGGTGCCCACCGGCCCGACGCCGACGCTCGCAGAGGTGCGTCGGATCGGCGCGCAGGAGCTGAATACCAGGCTGCGCAGCGCCAATCCGCCTCTGGTATGGGAGATACGCGCGTTGGAGGCGTTCGTCGGCGGGCATGTGCCGGGTTCGCGCCAGGTGCAGTTTGCGGATATCCCGACGCTGGCACAACACCTGGATCGCAACACGCCCATCGTTCTCCTGTGCGCCTGACCCGATGAGGCTACCAGCGCCCGTGCGGCGCAGGTGCTGATCGGGATGGGCTTTCGGGATGTGGCTGCGTTGCGGGGCGGCATCGCAGCCTGGCGAGACGCCGGGCTGCCGCTCGCCACAGGCCAGTAGTGGGCATGACTGATGTGGCAGTCAAACGACTTTTTTGTTTTGTAGACGAATCGTGCTATATTTGCGCAATACAAAATCTTCAGCAAAGAGGAGGGATATCATGGACGACGCATTGAGCTTCCTGGGCGGTTTCGTACTGGGCGCGCTGGTCGGTGCAGCCGCAGCAGCATTGCTGGCACCGCAGCCCGGGACCGAACTGCAAACGACGATTCGGCGACGGCTGGAGCAGGTGGCCGAAGAAGGGCGGCGCGCCGCGGCCGAGCGCCGCGCCGAGCTGGAGGCGCAGTTTGCCCATGCCAGACAATTTCAACGGCCGGCGGCATGAGATGCATGACAGGCGCCAGGTGAGCTGACATGTTGAGCGCGCAGATGGAGGCCGTACAGGCGAGCGTGCAACGGCGATGGGACCCGCATTTCGCCTGGTTGATCAACGAAGAGACGCCCTGGACGCCATTGGCGCGGCCATTGGCGCAGAGCACGATCGCGCTGGTGACGACGTGTGGCTTCTATCGGGCCGATACGCAGCTGCCGTTTGCCGCCTGGCACGATCTGGGCGACGCCTCGTTTCGTGAGATCCATGTGGACACTCCGCCTGACCGGTTGTGGATCGCGCACACGCACTACAATCATCAGCATGTGGCGGCTGACCTTGCCGTGGCGCTGCCCATCACCCATTTCGACCGGCTGGTGGCCGAAGGGGTGGTGGGCCGCCTGCATCCGTGGACGTACAGCTTCATGGGCTATCTGCCGGAGCCGCGCCAGCTCATCCACGAGACTGCGCCTGTCGTGGCCCGTCGCCTCAAGGCAGAGGGGGTGGACGCGGCCTTCTTGACGCCGTGCTGACCGCTCTGCCAGCAGTCCGTGGGACTGATCGCCAGAGCGATCGAAGCACATGGCCTGTCCACCGTGTGCGTGGTGATGAGCCGCGAGATCGCCGCGCATGTGAAGCCACCTCGTTCCCTGTACGTTCGGTTTCCCTATGGCGCGCCTCTGGGGCCGGCCGGCCGCGCCGATATCCAGATGGCCGTCATTCGCGCCGCATTGGCATTGCTGGAGGAGCTCGATCAGCCGGGAACAATCGTCGAAGCGGCGGTAGAATGGCCGGAATGAGACATCATCGGTCTATGCGACTGGTCACACGCACGGAAACTCGCCTGTGGCGATGAACTCCTCCATCCTCACCACCATCGGGCTGATCTTCCTGGTGACGCTCCTCGGCGCCTACATGCGTTCGCGAGTACGCGATCGCTGCCTCAAAGACTTCGTCAGGTTCCATGTCACCGTCGAACGGGCCAACGGTAAGCTGGTGTGGGGCATCTTGCGCCTCGAAGCCACCGGCCTGGAACTGCTCTACGGCGATGCCATGCAGGATGAGCGGCACATCGAGTCCAGCTATATCCTCTATGCCTCGGAGTACCAGGACATTCAGGCGATCTATCGCTACGCCGACAGGCTCTCTCCAACCGAAGAGGACCGCCGGATGGCCGACATCCGACGCTCTTTTCACCCGAATATCTTCCGGCGCCTGGCCCGCAGCATGCGTAACTTCCTCAGCGCGGCCACCGACTCGCTCCAAGAGGTGATCACCCTGTTGCTCGGCCAGTTTCAGAGAGCCAGCAGTCGCTACCTGATCGAGCGCACCGATGCCACGTTGAGCAAACTGGGCGGCAAATACATCGGGGAGATCGGTCGCCAGGCCGACCCCCTGTTGGAAGACTACATCGGCCATCGGGTGGTGTTCGAGATCACCGAAGGTGACGAGGTCCACGAACATGTGGGCGTCTTCAAGGAATATTCCGCACAGTTCCTGGAGTTTCTGGATGTGCAATATCCTGAAGCGCATGTCTTGCCCATGCGGCTTGGCGTCGAGGCCCAGACCGATCGCGTGCGTGTGCGGGCCTGGGACAATCGGATAGAGGTGGAGAATCTGGGAGAGGATCCGCTGCTTCTGCAGGCATTGCGCTGGGAAGATCAGGAGCAACTGCTGAACGTTGTGGTGGATGGCGGGGAAAGCGTCGAGCTGCATCCGACCGCCGCGTGGGCTCGGGCCGAGCTCCACATGCGGGTGCCGCGTGAACTGGACATGATCGTGCCGCGCTCGCGCTGTGTGGTGCGGCATCGCGCCGAGTTCTATCAGCCTGCGGCCGTCACAGATGTAATCTTCGACGTGATCTTCGATCTGGGTACGGCGTTGGCCAACAACAGCCTGCGCGAGGCGCGCGAACAGAGGCTGCGCGCCGAGCTGACACGAAACCCTCACAATGCGCTGGCCGCTGCAAACCTGGCGGCCATCCTCATTCAGAAAGAAGAATACGGCGAGGCCGAGAAGTGGTTGCATCTGGCGCTGGCGGCCGAGGAATCGTTGCCCGATCGCGGACGGCGTCTACGCGTGGAGCTGCGCGAGCTGATCCGACGGCAACGGGCCTGACCGCCGGCAAGCTGGCTGCGCCGGCGGCAACGTCGGTAGCACACCGCGACGAGGGAGCCCTCATGCCTCTTCAATCCCCGCCGGCTGCGATGTCCACGATGAAAATATCCGGCTGACAATAGATGCGTCGCGGCGGCACGGCCGAGCCCACTCCGGCCGTGATGAAGAGGTGGACCCCGTCCACCACGAAATGACCGTGATCAAAGCGCCGTCCGTAGCGCGATGGCACGACGATCGGACCGAGCCAGGGCAATCGCACCTGACCGGCATGATAATGGCCGGCGAAGACCGCCGCGTAGCCCAGGCCGGTCAGACGGTAGATGTTGTCTGGCGTATGCGTCAGGATCAACCCCAGTTCATGCGCGGCGAGGACCGGCGGCCGCCATTCCGCCCTCGACCAGGGCGCCTCGTAGCCGCAGAGCACCACCTCGTGTCCGTCCACATCCACACGAATGCAACGATCCTGCAACCGTGTGACGCCGGCCGCCTCGACCTGCGCCGCCACCTGCTCTGGACCGACCCAATAGTCATGATTGCCCAACACGGCCAGCGTGGCCAGTCTGCCGCGCGCCAGCGTCAGCACCGATGGCAACTCCACTGCGTGTTCGACCTTCGTCACCAGGTCGCCGGTGAAAAGCAGCAGGTCCGGCTCGGCACGGGCGATGCGCGCCATCGCTGTGCGATAATATGCTTCGGGCAGGTCGCCATTGAGGTGCAGGTCACTGACATGCACGATGCGCAGACGGCGGCCGCGCCAGCGCGGCACGCGCAGCTCATAATGATATACGGCAAGATCCATGGTCGTGATCGGCGAGGCGAGCGCGATGCCGGCGTTCTCCGCGTTGACAGGCGGCGCGCCGCGGTAGCGTCGGCGCAGGACGATCCGCTGCATCTCGCCGATCCCGACCGCGGTCAGCACGGCGATGGGTATCACGAGTGTGGGCCATGGCGCATGGCTGGCCCACCAGCCGAACAGGGCGGCCGCGATCCCGATCAGCGCCAACGTGCCGCGCAGCACCACGGTCCTGATGCGGCCGTCGCTCAGCAATAGCAGGTAGCGATTGAGCAAGATCAGGTAAATGCAGAGGGCTGCAGCCGCCGACAGCACCCATGAAGCGAGAGCGGTGGTCGAGGTAAAGAACTCAGAAAACAACACCGGTCAGCAAGCCTTATCTCAACAGTGTGCCAGAAAGGAACGCACCGCCTGCACGACGAACGGCAGTGCCTGCCTTTCGAGCATGACCATGTGGCCGGCATCCGGCACGATCACCAGGGTCGCGCCTGCGATCTGCTCGGCCAGAAACCGGCTGTACGGTGCGGGCGTCATGCGATCGGCCGCGCCACAGATGACGAGTGTCGGCACAGCAATGGCCGCGAGGTCGGCCCGCCGATCGAACGCGTCGCACGCCAGGAAGTCATCGCGCAGGACAGCCGGCGCGACCTCGCGCAGCCGGCGCCGAAAGATGCGGTCGAGTTGAGGATCCACCTGCGCGCCGTGCGCCAGCTCGACGAGCTGCGAGACGGCGGCCGGGAAATCGTGCTCCACGGCGGCCAGGAGCTGCGGCGCGACCCGAAGCCGGGCTCCGGTCGCCACCAGGATCAGGCCGGCCACCCGGCCGGCGTCGTGCAACGCGCATTCAAGCGCGATCGCGCCGCCCATCGAATGGCCGGCCAGCACAAAGGAAGACAGGTCGAGCGCCGCGGCGAACGCCGCCACTACCGCCGCGTAGTCGGCGATGGTGCGCCGGCTCTGCCCGGCCGAGTGGCCGTGGCCGGGCAGGTCGAGCGCGTAGACTGGGCAATCGGGCAGACGGCGCAAGGCCACAGGCCAATGCAGTGCGTTGCCGCCCGCGCCGTGGATCAGCACGAGCGGCGGCGTGCATGTCTCGGCCGCGGCCGGATGATGATAATAGGCCAACTTTTCTCCCGCGATCGTCAGACTCGACAACGCCATCATGGCGATCTCATTCGCCGCGCAGGATCGCTGCGATGGCCGCCCGCAGCTCCGTGTAGGTTTCCTCGAGGTGCTGCGGGATCAGCCGGATATCGGCGAGCACGGGCATGAAGTTGGCATCTCCCTCCCAGCGCGGCACAACGTGCGTATGGATGTGATCGAGCACGCCCGCGCCGGCCGGTTTGCCGATATTGATTCCGATGTTGAAGCCATGCGGCCGCGCGCTGCGCCGCAGCGCCTGCATGCCGAGCGTCACCAGCTTCATCATATCAGCCATCTCTTCCGGTGTGAGCAGCTCAAGCGTATCCACATGGCGATACGGCACGGCCATCAGGTGGCCATTGTTATAGGGATAGCGATTGAGCACCAAAAAGGCCTGCTCGCCCCGATGGAGAATGAAATTGGCGTCATCGTCGGCCGCGTCGAGCATCTCGCAGAAGATGCAGCCGGGACGTTTTTCACGCCGAATGTATGCCATTCGCCAGGGAGTCCACATCTGTTGCACTGCATGCCTCCTCGCTGGTGGGTACGACGTTGAACGTCAAGACGTTAACCGTCGGAACGTTGGGACAGGAGCGCCAGGGCGTGCCGGGCGACGTTTTCCGGAGTGATGCCCAGATGCGCCATGACGGCCGGCCCTTTCCCCGATTCGCCGAAGCGGTTGATGCCGACGATGGCACCGGCCGCGCCGACATAGCGTTCCCAGCCCAACGTCACGCCGGCTTCGACGGCCACGCGAGCCGTGATAGCAGGCGGAAGAACGCTTTCACGATAGGACGCCGGTTGCTCCTCGAAAAGTTCCCAGCTCGGCATGTTGACCACGCGCGCAGCGATACCCTGGGCGGCCAGCAGGTCGCGCGCGGCCAGCGCGACCGCGACTTCGGAGCCGGTGCCGATCAGAATGACGTCGGGCCGGCCCTGGGGCGCATCGGCCAGGATGTAGGCCCCACGCGCCAGCGCCTCGGGACTCAGCTCACGGGTGCCAGGCAGCACAGGCAGGTTCTGCCGCGAGAGCAGCAGCGCCACCGGCCGGTCGCGATGGGTGAGCGCATAGCGCCACTCGGCAACGGTCTCGTTCGCGTCTGCCGGCCGGATGACTACCAGATTGGGAATGGCGCGCAGGCTGGCCATGTGCTCCACCGGCTGATGGGTAGGGCCGTCCTCGCCGACGCCGACGCTATCGTGCGTCCACACGAAAATGACCGGCGCTTTCATGATGGCAGCCACGCGCACCGCGCCGCGCATGTAGTCCGAGAAGACCAGGAACGTGCCGCCATAGGGCATGACGCCACCGTGCAGCGCCATGCCGTTCAAGATGGCGCCCATGCCGTGTTCGCGCACGCCGAAACGAATGTAACGGCCCGCAAAGTCGCCCGGCTTGATGTCCACCGCGTCCTTGGGCCGCGTGTTGTTCGAGGGAGTGAGATCGGCCGAGCCGCCGATCAGCGTGGGCAGCCGCGGCGCAACCGCGTCGAGCACCCGGCCCGAGGCAACGCGCGTGGAGACTTTCGCGGCCGGCTCCCAGGCCGGCAGGGCGGCGTCCCAGCCGGCCGGAAGCTGGCCGGCCAGAGCCTCGCGGAAAGTGGCCGCCAGATCGGGATGGGCGGTCGCATAACGCAACAGAAGTTCGTCCCAGGCCTGATGGGCCTGGACGCCCGCCCGCATGGCCTGATGATAGCGCGCATACACCACATCGGGCACCCAGAAATAGGCGTCGGTTGGCAGGCCCAACGCTTCTTTGGTCAGGCGCACCTCCTCTTCGCCGAGCGGCGCGCCGTGGGCTTCGGCCGTGTCCTGCTTGTTCGGGCTGCCGTAGGCGATGTGCGAACGGCAAATGATCAGAGATGGCTGTGTGCACTCGCGCTGCGCCTCGATGATGGCCGCGGCGATGGCCGGCATGTCGTAGGCGCTCACCTGTTGCACATGCCAGCCGTAGGCGCGGAAACGCATGGGCACATCGTCGCTGTACGACAGCGAGGTCGGCCCGTCAATGGTGATGCGGTTGTCATCGTAGAAGCAGATCAGCTTGCCCAGCTTCAGGTGGCCGGCAAGGGAGGCGGCCTCGTGGCTGATCCCTTCTTCCAGGTCGCCATCGCCGGCAAAGACATAGGTGTAGTGATCCACAACCGGATAGTCGGGCCGGTTGAACGTGGCCGCCAGGAACGCCTCGGCGAGCGCCATGCCGACGCCGTTGGCAAAGCCCTGGCCGAGCGGCCCGGTCGTCGTTTCGACCCCTGGCGTGAGGCCGTATTCCGGGTGGCCGGGGGTGATGCTGCCGAGCTGCCGGAACTGCTCGATCTGTTCCATGGGCAGGGCATAGCCGGCCAGGTGCAACAGACTGTAGAGCAGCATCGAGCCATGACCGCCCGACAGGATGAAGCGGTCACGGTTGAACCACTGCGGGTTGGCCGGGTTGTGACGCAGAAAGCGCGTCCACAACACATGCGCGACCGTGGCCATACCCATGGGCATGCCCGGATGGCCCGAATCCGCCTTCTGCACGGCGTCCATCGCCAGGCCGCGAATCACGTTCGCGCTCAGAAGATCCACATCGTCATACACAAATGGAGAAAGTGTTTGCACAGATACCTCCAAAGAGCTTGTTTAATAATGGTATTTCTTGTCGTTTTGCGCTACTAAGTAGGTAGTCAAAAGTTCTTAGTACTTTACA
>FWPU01002007.1_pt1 | contig 58390 bp, 54 predicted proteins | sample 2228361 | NCBI WGS metagenome assembly FWPU01 (sample SAMEA103939777, study PRJEB20133) | metagenome | reverse complement strand
CCGCCGGTGACCAGCCCCGCCTGCAAACCTTAGCTTGACAGCGGCGGTGATCCAGGCGCCGCCTTCCCCACGCGTGCGCTCGCCGACCTCAGTGCCCCCGCATTCGACCATGCAGACCTCCCTTAAGTCAGACCGGTTCAAACGCCGGACTACGTCCTCCGCGGACGAAGAAGGTCCGTTCGCCCTCCGGCCTGAGTGCCGGCGAATACGAGTGAATCGCCGCGCCCTCCGTGGCCGGCCAAGCTCGCCCCCGGTGAGGCCGCTTCTTTAGTAACCTGGGAAATTGCCAGGCTCAACAGGGCATGGGTAGCAAAATATTGAACCACGACCTGGGATTCGACGAGGTCCGGTGGGCGACCATGCGGAAGACAAGCTATGATTCCCGCTTGTCGTTTGATGCCCCTCCGGCCAAAACGCTGTTGAAGACCGGCACGCGCCTGTATCGTCTGCTGCCGCTCCCCACCGGTTACTATTTCGACGGCGTTTGGTGGATGCCAAAACACGTATTCGACACGCTCCTCAACGACGCTCGCCGGAGCCGGCGCACCAGCGGTGCATTGTTCCGCAACTACGTCGCCCAATACTTGGCCATCCCGGCGGTGACCCAGCTATGCGTGGTGGAAATAGAACTGACGGCGCACGTCTATGCATGGACCGGCCCGGCCGCGCCCCTTTTCCGCCGGCCCGGGGGAATGGAGCAAGTGTACCTGCCCAACCTCGCTGACCGGGGCAACCCGCGCTCCAGTTCCTATGCGCGCCTGGTGCACACCTACTGGCTGAAGTTCTAGCCGCCGGCGCAACCCGCTCGAGCCACTCTGCCTCAACTGGCTCCTTGGCCAATTTCGCGCTGGAGTCAGACACTTCTGCCCCTGTATTCTTCGTTCGCCCGCCTCAGTCGGGATCTAAGGTTCGCTGTCGCAAAAGCCGCCTTGGATCCCTCCCGTTACCCCCAGCCGGCCGCCGGCGGCTTTTACGTCCGCTTTTCGCCGGTCACGCCCCTGGCCAAATCCTAACCCTTGAAAACACCAGTGCTTGGCAGCCTCCCGGCCATCCATTCCCGGACCGCCGTCCGATAATACTCTCAGGGACCGGCTCCGCCCGCCCGGGCGTTCCCCTGTCAAAATGATCCGCGTGCTGTCTCAAGCCGTCGCTGTGCCACCGGCCACGCCTCGGGAGCGCACGGCGTGGCATTATAGAACGTTCTTCTCGCGCCGCGGCCTTCCCCTCCACCACCCAACTGCCGCCCACCCCGAAATTGGCTCCGTTTCCCAAAATCGCGCCCTCACCTCCACCCCAGGCGCCCAATTTAGCTCTTCGGTGCGTTCCGCCCCAGCCCGCCCTAGTCCTCCGCCCCGCCCCAAATCGGCTTCGTTTCGCAAAAATCCCCCTCGCTCGTTTTCATTGCTTGCAATTAAGACCGCCGTGCGTTCCAGCCCCCGCCCGCCCGGCCCACGGCCTACAACTTGCACACCAGCCAAACCGCCTTCCCCGCCCTGGCCTCCACCAACACCGCTAGACGCTGGAGCTCCCGAATATCCCACCCCCGCCGAGGCCCAGCCCGACGACACCGCGCCCGGCCGAATCGGGCTCAGCGCCCTCGCCACCTTATACAGGATCTTCCGGCCACGGGTGCTTCGGGTACCGGCGGCGGAGTTCGCGGCGCAACTGCGGGTAGAGCCGCTCCCAGAAGCCGGCCAGATCGGTGGTGGTCTGAACCGGGCGCTGGTTGGGCGCCAGCAGGTGCAGCACCACCGGCACCGCCCCGCGCGCGATCCTCGGGCCCTCTTTCATGCCGAAGAAGTCCTGAAGCCGGGCGGCGATCCATGGGGGTTTGTCCCGCTCGTAGTGAACGCGCACGCGCCGGCCGCCGGGCAGGCGGACGCGCTCCGGGGCGACCTCGTCGAGGAGCCGGGCCTGCTCCACTGTAAGTCGCGACCGCAGCGCCCGAACCAGACCGCCGCCGCCGGCCGCCGCAGCCAGCTCGCGAAAGCTCGCCAGGCCTCGGCACAGCTCGCCGAGGGCCTCACGGACATCCTCCTCGCCGAGTTCCGGACAGGCGCTGTGCCTGGCGGCGAACGCCACACGGTTGAGGAAGGCGTCGATCTCGGCGGCGTCGCCGAAGCGAGCAACCCCGGCCTCGAGCGCCCGTTCGGCCAGCAGGCGTGCCGCCCGGTCGGAATCGGGGGCGCCGGAGCGGGATTCCTCGATGACAATCCCGCCGAACAGCAGGGCGCTTACCGTCTCGACCCGCTCGGCCGCCCGGTTCCACTCGACCTCGTCGCGCTCCCGGATTCGTTCCGGGTAGAGATCGAACAACCACTCGGGGCGCACGGCGCTGGCCAGGCGCACCAGCGGCAAGCCGCGCTCAGATCGCTCTTCGATGTCCACCGCGACCAGAAGGTCGCTGCTGCGGACCACGCTGGAGGGCGCCAGGCGCGCTGCGCCGCCGGCGGCGAGCAGCAGCTCGTCTGCGCTCCGGCGGCGGGCCACGCGGTCCGGGAATGCCGTCAGGACCGAGATGAGCAGGGCATCGTCGCCGGCGGCCGTGTCCGCACTGGGCTTGACCAGGCGGCGGAGCTGGCTCTCCAGACGGCGGGAGCGCCAGGAGCGTGGGGCGTCGAGCAGCGCCAACAGATCGGAAGGTCCCGACTGAGCCGCCGCTTCAGGAGCAAGGCGCTCGCCCGCGCTCAACACGGCGGCGGCGGCGCAACCCGCCTCGGCGCAGCCGCGGCGCTCGGCCTCCACCACCAGCCGCGCCAGCCGGGGGTGGAGCGGCAGGCGAGCCATGCTGCGCCCGATCTCCGTCAGACGGCTGGCCGAGTCCACCGCGCCGAGGTGGCGGAGCAGCTCGAGCGCAGCGTCGAGGGCCCCCACCGGCGGCGGGTCCAGCCAAACAAGCTCCTGCGGGTCGGGGACGCCGTACGCCAGCAGGTCAAGGCAGAGCTGCGAGAGCTCCCGCCGGGTTATCTCGGGCGCCTCGGCCTCGACGCGGCGCGCAAAGTCGGCCTCCGGGTAGAGCCGGATGACGCGCCCGGGACGCAGGCGCCCGGCGCGCCCGGCCCGCTGATTTGCCGACGCCTTGCTGATGCGGGTGATCTTGAGAAGCGGCAGGCCGCTCCATGGCGAGTCCGAGGCGATCCGCGCCAGCCCGCTGTCGATTACCGCGGCGACGCCTTCGACGGTGATCGAGCTTTCCGCCACGTTGGTCGACAGGATGATCTTCGGGCGCGGCCCGGGGAGCACGGCGCGGTCCTGGTCCTTCGGCGAGAGGTCGCCGTGCAGCGGGACGATATCGTGCCCCGTGCGCCGGGCCAGGGCCGCGGCCGCCTGCGCACAGCGCCGGATCTCGGCCGCGCCGGGCAGAAAGACCAGGATGTCTCCGCCGGATCCTTCGGAGACCAGATGCTCCGCAGCAGCCGCCACCTGCTGCTCCAGCGGGACGGCCGAGTGAGGAGTGTAGCGGATGTCGAGCGGATACAGGCGCCCTTTGCTTTCGAGCACCGGGCAGTTTCCGAGAAACCGCGACACGGGCGCCGGGTCGAACGTGGCCGACATCACGACGATTCGCAGCTCCGGGCGGGCAGTGAGCTGGAGCCGGCGCAGGAGGGCGAGGGCGAGATCGCCTTCGAGGTGGCGCTCGTGAAACTCGTCCAGCACGACGACGCCGGTCCCGGCCAGCCGCGGGTTCGACAGCAGGCGCCGGACCAGGACACCTTCGGTGAGGAACCAGAGCTTGGTGCGCGGCCCGCCGGCGGTTTCGAATCGGACCTGGTAGCCGACGGTGTTGCCGACCCGTTCCCCCCGCTCGGCGGCCACCCGCCGCGCGGCCAGCCGCGCGGCAATGCGGCGGGGCTCCAGCACAACGACCTCGCCTGCCTCGAGATTTAGCAGCGCGGGGGGCACGCGGGTGGTCTTCCCCGCCCCGGGCGGCGCCTCGATCACGAGGTTTGCCGACCCGGCGAGGGCGCCGAGGATCTCGGGGACCAGAGGATCGATCGGCAGAGCGGCGGGCGCCGAAGCCATTGCAAGCTAGAGCCCGCGCCACGAGGCCAGCAGGGCGGCCAGACGCTCGTAGGCCGGTTTGGGCTTCATGTCGGCCCCCAGCAGCCCGCCGTGGGGGATGAAGGCCGGGTCGGAGAAGTCCCACCAGGTGATTGCCTCGATTTCGGGCTTGCTGTAGCAAAGGGTGTAGAACTGCTCGACCCAGTCCGCCTGGATCTGTTCGGTCCACTCCGTTCCATGCCAGACGTTCCGGTTCGGCCGCCGGTTCTGGCCAACGGGGGCCTCCGCGCTGGAGGACGACACGCCGAGCTCGGTGATGTGGATGGGCTTGCCGAAACGGAAGAAGCGCTCGAGGTGGCGCTCGATTTCCAACATGTCGCGGCTGGGATAGTAGACTTGCAAGCCGACGGCCTCATAGGGCACACGGGCGTCTTCCAGCGCGCGGACGTATTCCAGCGGCGTGCGGGCGGGGCGGTTGAGGGGACCGGAATAGCTGCGGCGCCGAGCCACGTATTCGGCCCAGGTGCAGCAGGAGTTGACCACGCGGAAGGCGGTGGGGTCGGCACGGCGGGTGGCTTCGGCCGCCAGGCGCGTCATCTCGAGCAGTTGGTCCTGGCTGAGGTTCAGATCGTTGGCCCAGTCGTGGGCCTCGTTGATGACGTCCCAGGCGTGGATCCGGGAACGGAAGCGAAGCACGCTCGTCAGGATGTACTCGCGGCAGGAGTCCCGGAGTTGCCGCCACGTCTTGCCGCGCAGGAATTCAGGCACACCGGCGCGGTGGAACCAGACGAGGGGGTGCCCCTTGGTGATCAGGTCAGTGCCGGCCATCTTGCCGAGGATGGCTTCGACGCGGGAGTAGTCCGGCCGGCCCTCGGTGCGCTCGGTTCCGGCCCGGTAGAAGGGGAGCGTGGCGAAATTCAGGAGGCGAGTAAACAGGCGGGCATACTCTTCGGACTGGGCGAAGCGAAAGGCGTTGCAGCCGAACAGGAAGCCGGGCCGCGGACCGTTCCGCCGGATGCGGTGGCGGGCCCGCTCGAGGCACGCGCCTTCGCCCGCCCACATCGTTTCTGCGAGGGAGTCGTTCGAGTAGGCGGCGCGGCGGCTGAGTTCGTTCGCCTCTGATGCCTTGGCCAGGGCGGCTTCACCCAGCTCGAGCCGCCGCAAAGTCGCCGCCTCAAAGCTGACGCCCTCGGCGCGGGCGGCGTCGATGTAGCGCCGGACGAAGGCGGCGCGGCTGCGGGCGAATTCGTAGTTCAGCAAAAGCTCCTGGCCGGCTGCCGCCGCGGGCGAATACAGCGCGCCGCCATTGTCGGCATAGAGGTAGACCTGACCGAAGCCCCGCACAGGCAGCACCATCATGAGCTCAAACTTGCCGGGCGGAAGCTCGAGAGCGGCGGCGCCGGGCCCGTTTGTCCGGGGCAGCAACTCGAAGGGGCGCCCGTCGGGATCCGTCGCCAGCAGGGTGCGCAGACCCGCCTCGGAGCAAGGGGCGCCGTCGGGGCCGAAAGCCCGCACCCTGAGCGAGGCCGGCGCGGCCGTCAACGACGACGCAGCGAGGGCGGCGCCGCCCCGCCGGAGGAGCTGTCTGCGGTTGCATTCGCGCGCAAGCATGGCGACAAGCATTGTAGCGCGGCCGAAAACGTCGCGACGGAGAGCGCCTGTTTTAATATGGAACGTTATGTCTGAAACCTACGCTCCTCTTCAACCGCCACGACGCCTGCTGATGGGGCCGGGGCCGAGCCCGGTCGAGCCTCGGGTCTACGAGGCGCTGGCCAAGCCGGTGGTCGGGCACCTGGACCCGTACTTTTTCCAGGTGGCTTGCGACGTGCGCGCGCTGCTCCAGGAAGTGTTCGGCTCCTCCGACGGCTTCACCCTCGCCATCTCCGGCACAGGCACGGCGGGGATGGAGACGGCCGTGGCGAACTTCGTCGAAGGCGGGGCCAAAGCGGCCGTCTTGGCCAACGGTTACTTCTGCGACCGGATCTCGGACATGATGCGGCGGCAGGGCGCCGAAGTCGTGCGGCTGGAAAAGCCGTGGGGCGAGGTCTTCGGCGATGACGAAGCGCGGGCGTTCATCTTGCGCGAGAGGCCGAACGTGGTGGCTTTCGTTCATGGGGAGACGTCCACGGGCGCCCTCCAACGCGGCAAGGCCCTTTGCGAGGCGGCGCATGAGGCGGGGGCGCTCGTGATCGGGGACTGCGTTACCTCGCTCGGCAACGTTCCGGTCAATGTGGACGAGACGGGAATCGATATCGCCTACAGTTGCAGCCAGAAGGGGCTGGCCTGTCCGCCGGGCCTGGCGCCGGTCACGGTGTCGCGCCGGGCGCTGGAGTGGCTGGAGCGGCGGGGGTCGATGAACCGCTCCTTCTACCTGGATCTGAAGCTGCTGGCGGAATACTACGACGGGCGCCGGTATCACCACACGGCGTCGAGTTCGCTGCTGTACGCGCTGCGGGAAGCGCTTCTGATCATCCACGAAGAGGGGCTGGAAAACCGGTTCCGGCGGATCGAAACCAACCACAAGGCGTTTGTGGCGGGCATTGAAGCGATGGGGATGAAGATGCTCGTGGCCGACGGCCATCGGCTGGCGCCTTTGAACACGCCGCGCATCCCGGATGGCGTCGAGGACGTCAAGGTGCGCCAGCGGATGCTGGCCGAGCACGGCATCGAAATCGTGGGCGGGTTCGGGCCGCTCGCAGGGAAGGTCTTCCGCATTGGGATCATGGGGGCCGGCTCCACCCGGGAGAATGTCCTGCGGCTGCTGGAAGCATTCGAGGAGTGTCTGCGGGCGGAGGGTTACAGGCCCGCAGCGAGCGGCAGGGAAGCGGCTGAAGCGTTCTATGCCAAGGCCTGACCGGCGGCCGCCGAGAATGGAATACAATCTCGCTCATGAATCGCAGAACCTGGCTCAAATCGATGGCCGCCGGCACAGCAGCGGGGATGCCGCTCAGAGCCGCCGCCGAGCCGATTCAACTCCACGTGGACCTCGAGGTCGGCCCATCGCGTGAGAAGCAACTCATCAGCACGTTCCACGCCGCTTTCGAGCCGGTGATCCGCCGGCAGCCGGGCTTTGTGGATGTCAGGCTGCTGAAGCTCCGGCAAGCGGTGGTGGGCAAGCCGGCCACCAAGGCCACCCACCGGCTCATCATCAGCTTCCGGACCGAAGAGCAGCGGCTGGCCTGGGTCGCCTCCGACGACCACCAGCGTGTCTGGCCGCAGATGGAAAAGCAGCTTACGGGTCTCTCTGCCCTGCTCTACGATCAGGTCTGAGCCGGCGGCTTAGATCTCCCAGCGGCAGATGCTGGCGCCCGCCGTATAGCCGGCGCCGACGGCGGCGAACAGCACGAGGTCCCCTTTCTTCAGCTTGCCGCAGCGGATCGCGTCCCTGGTGGCCAGCGGGATCGTCGCGGCGGTGGTGTTGCCGTATTCGGCGATGTTCAAGATGACCTTCTCCTCCGGGATCCCGAGCCGCTCGGCGGTGGCGGTAATGATCCGCTCGTTCGCCTGGTGGGGGATGAAGGCGGCGATGTCGGCGGCGCTCAGACCGTTCTTTTCGAGCAGGCGGGCGCAGATGTCATACATAGTGCGGACGGCGTACTTGAAAACCTGCTGGCCGTCCTGGTGAACGTAGTGCAGGCCGTTCTGAACGGTTTTCGGGCTGGCGGGCAACCGGCTCCCACCGGCGGGCATTTTCAAAAACTCGGCGCCCGAGCCGTCAATAGAGTTCCGGAAATCAATAAACCCGGTCTCGCCCTCTCCTGCCGGCCCGACCAGCATGGCGCCGGCCCCGTCGCCGAACAGGACGCAGGTCGTCCGGTCCTGGTAGTTGACGATCCGGGACATCGTGTCGGCGCCGATGACAAGTACGGCGTCGTGGGTGCCCGCCATCACCAAGGCCGCCGCCGTGGTCAGGCCGTAGAGAAAGCCGGAACAGGCCGCGACGAGGTCGAAGCCCCAGGCGTCTTTGAGCCCGAGCCGGTCTTGGACCAGGCAAGCGGTCGACGGAAACATCATGTCGGGGGTCACCGTGCAAACGATCACGGCCTGCACGGCCGATGCCGAAATCTTTCCGTTCTCCAGCGCCGCCCGGGCGGCTTCTACGGCCATGTCCGAGGTCGCCATTTCCGGACTGGCGATGTGCCGCCGGCGTATCCCAGTGCGTTCGACGATCCAGCGGTCGTCGGTTTGGACCATTTTTTCGAGGTCTTGGTTGGTGAGCACGCCGGGCGGGGTGTAGCAACCCAGTGCGCTGATCTTCGCTTTGCGCAATGATCCTCCTGAATGAGTTCAGAAATGAGACCGCAAAATTCCTTGATATGTTAAACATGGGCAAAATGCAAGCGCACAGCGCGGCGGCTGAGAGCATGGAGGAGATGTACGCCCGCGTCTACAGGGAGCTGAGGCCCGGGGGGCAGCCACCCGTCTTTGATGTCCAGTTCCGGCCATTTGCGGGCGCCAACAGCTCGATCCGGCTCCAGGACGGTCTGGCCAAGGTGCGCATCACAGATCTGTTGCAGGAGGCGCCGGCGCCCGTGCTGGAGGCGCTGGCCTTTATCCTCCTGGCCAAGCTGCTGCGCCAGGCCGTCCCCAACAAACACAGCGACTGCTACCGCCGACACCTGAACCGGCCGGACGTGCGCCGCCGCATCGTCTTGCTGCGGCAGAGCCGGGGACGGAAGTTCTTCGGCCGGCCCAAAGGGCGGCATTATGACCTGGAGGAAATCTTCGCGGAGCTGAACCAGCGCTACTTTGACGGATTGCTGGCGAAGCCGGTGCTGGGCTGGACTCGGCATCCATCCCGAACGACACTTGGCCACTACGACCCCTCACACAATACGATTGTCATCAGCCGCCACCTCGACCGCCCGGACGTGCCGCGGCTTGCGGTGGAGTACCTGATGTTTCACGAAATGCTTCATCTGCGTCATCCGGCCAGGGAAGGCGGAACTCGGCGCCGGGTTCATACGAAGGAATTTCGTGAGGCCGAAAAGCAGTTTCCCGGCCTGCGCCAGGTCAAGGCACTTCTCAACACCCTGTAAACCAGCTCAGTGAGACGGCCGTGAGAAAACTCGCACTGCTCGTGTTTTTGCTGGCGCCGGCGGCCGCAGCGCCGCCGGCGCCGCCGGACGTTCGACTATATGACGAACTGCTCCAGCGGCACGTCGGCGCGGACGGGCGGGTGCGATACGCGGACTTGAAGACAGAGGTCGAACGTCTGGAAGTGTTCGTTCGTCAGATCGGCGAGGTGAGCCCTGTTTCCCATCCGGGGCTGTTCCCCTCGCGCCAAGCGAAGCTGGCCTATTGGATCAACACGTATAACGCCCTGGTGTTGTGGGCCTTCGCGCGCGATTATCCCGAGGGCCGCGACCGGCTCAAAGGTCTGCTGGGACGAAGCTGGTTCTTCTACCGGCGGAAGTTCCTCGTGGGGGGTGAAAAGCTGTCGTTGGCGTCCATAGAAAACGAGGTCATCCGGAAGCAGTTCCGTGACCCGCGGATCCACTTTGCCATCAACTGCGCCTCAGCGAGCTGTCCGCCTTTGGCGGCTCGGGCCTATACGGAGGCGAACCTGGAGGCGATGCTGGAGCGGCAAACCCGCGGCTTTCTGCGGGACCGGCGAAACGTCTTGATCCAGCCGGGACGCCGCCGGGTGCGTCTGTCGAAGTTGTTCGACTGGTATGAGAAGGACTTCGGAAAGACGCCGAAGGAGATCCTGGCTTTTGTGGCATCCTACCTTGGGGCCGAAGGCCGCCGGTTATTAGACGGGGATTGGCAAATCCGCTACTTCGACTACGACTGGTCGCTCAATGACGCAGCGGCCGGCTACGCGCGATGGCCGTCAGCGGGCCTGGTGCGCCGCCACACCCAGAAACGCCTGGATCTCCGCTCGCATAGTATCCAGCGTGGCGACCAGCCCGCGGACATTGACGCGGCTCACCCCCACGCCGTACAGGGCCAACCGGGCATGAGCGGCCGCCAATCCCAGCAGGAACAACGCCTTCTGCCGGAACAGCGCCGCGGCCAGGTCGGGCCGGTCCTGCGGGGAGTACAACAGCGCCAGTCGCAAGGCAAGGTGCAGCCGGTTAAAGTCTTGTCCCAAGCTCCGCAAATAAGCGCGGAAAACTTTCCTCCTTTCGGCCCGGAACAGTTTCTCGATGCCGGGTTCATAGCCGGGCTGTGATCTCAAAAACTCGATGTCGTCTTCGGAGAGCAGCCTCTCCATCGGCTGGTAGAAATCAATCGAGAACCTCATCAGCCAGTCCGGGTCGACCCCTCGGACGCGGATGGACGACAGGAGCCTATTGGCAAGTAGTGCGAGCGACACAAAGAGGGTTAATCCTGCGAGGCTCGCACCCGCAACGATATCCATAGTCCCTGGGCAGCTACCTCCTGGTCCTGCTCCTGAGTGTAAGCATACTCGAGATCCGGACAATTTGCAACAAATTTCTACGCCCGGCCTGCGATATCCCGGAGAAATCCGGGTCACTTGCGGGCGGAGCGCAGCAGGGTGGCGTTGATCGTGTTGAGCTGTTTGACGAGGCGCTCGGTCTCTTCCGGCCGCCACCGGTGGCCGAAAACGGTCTTTTGAGTCTCTCCGGCAGGCGTCAGAAAGCAGATCCAGGCCAGCAGGCAGAGCCCCTCGACGGCCAGGCTCAGGGTGCTCAGAGGGCGGACAAGCCCGACGCCGACCACATTCCGGAGCAGCAGGAGGATGGCCTGGCTGGCGAACAGGCAGGCGAACACCAAAGTATGGAGGATCACATTGCGGCTCAACGGGATCGGAAACCAAACGACAAAGGCGGTGATGAACAGCAGGAATAGCAGCAACGCGGAATAGGCAGCCCGCTGGAAGACATTGAAAAACAAAAGCACCGGGTACGGGTCGGCGGGATTGCCCAAATCCGGGTACAGTGAGATGCCCGCCACCCCCAGCGAGACAGCCAAGCCGGCGGTCACGGCCCACCGGCCGAGCGTACCGATGCCGGCGAAACGGCCCAGCACAAGGGCATAAATCTCCAGGATTGCCAGGAGGGCCAGCACAATTGCGGCCGCGGCGGATCCCAGGTAAATGAAAAAATACTCGTCACTCCAATGCTTGACAAAGGCCAGTGTGACGCCTTGAGCCAATTGCACAAGCAGGTAGAGCGCAAAAAACCGGTATGTTCTGCTTAGGGATTGCCTCCACAGCTTGACCAGCAGGGCTCCCTGGGTGAGACAGACGAACACCCAGAGGATTTGCTCAACGGCGCCGACTTGCAGCGCAGCCTGGAAACTCACTACCGGAAAGTCTATCATTCATCAGGCCGCGCCGCAGAAGAATTTGTTGCCCCGTACGCAACAAGCCCGGCGTACGCCGGCTCGCGTCCGGACGGACGGCGAACCAATTTCCCGGAGGGCCGCTGAAGACTACTTGGCGGGCCCATCCTCCGGGCAGGGGTAGCAGCTCGGCCAAGGGGCGCTGGCGGTGGCAATGCCGGCGATTCCGGCAAACTGGAGGGCCAAAACCAGAATCAGAAGGGCTTTTTTCATGTCCTTTCTCCTTGAAATTCGAAACGTATATCGTTATGCTTGAGTCTGGCAGCAAGCACAACTGTTTATAGGGTAGCCAGCGCCGGCCTTGATCGCTCGCGGCTCGGCAATATTTTCCGGGAACGGAACATCTTCCATTATGCCCTTGAATGGTGTGGTAACATATGGATGAGGGTGTAACGGGAGACCGCCGACGGTGGCGGCCCCCGAGGGCCCGGGTGCCAAATGAGTAGGCCGAAAAGCCTGGCCGGCGACAGCGAGGCAGCCGAATTGTGGCGCCACACGCTGACGCAGATCCCGTCGGTGTTCGGCCGGCTCGTGTATCTGTCCTCCTTGCGCAACGCCAATTCAGACACTTACGAGCATCAGGGCTTCGCGCTGATGTTCGGGCCCGAGGAAGCGGACCGGACGCTGCGGCAGAGCCATGGGGCGGCGTTCGCCGAGTGGCTCTCCTACACGCTGGAACAGCAAAAAGCAGACCTCGATCTTTACCTGTCGGCGCTGGGCAGCGACAAGAAGGTGGTCGTGGAGGCTTGGCTGCGGCTGACCCCGTACCGCCATCTGATTCCGGGCTCGGCTCGTCAGGCCGAGCGCCAGCTTTACCTTTCCGACCTGGAGACGCTGCTCAAACTGCTCAAGAACGAGCACGCCGCCGTCGGCCCGGATCCAGACGCATAGCCACTCCTGTCACTTGGCCGATCACGTCGATCTCGGAGGGGTAGGCGAATACGCGTGCACGGCAGTGTGAGGCCGGGTGGGGGAGCACGATGAGCTGGCCATCGGCCAAGCTGCACCAGCCGCACAGGTAGCCCTCGCGATGCTCCAGGAAATAGATTGGGCGATCCCGCTCGCTGCTCCAGCCCCCGGCAGCGATCTTACGCTTGCTTTCGTCAACGAGCACCATTGAGCCGGGATGCAACAGGGGGTACATCGACCAGTCCTCGGTCCCGATGAAGGCGTAGCGGTGATTGCGCAGGTCCAGGCCGCCTAACAGCATCGCCGGGAGCCTTCCCCAGCGCTGGATCAGACGGCTGAGATAGGTGGTTTTGCGGATATCGAGGGCGGAATCGACCACCAAAGGGACCTGAACCTCGCCGTCGTCGAGGGAGGCGAAGCCGACGGCGTGGGTGGCAGCCAGTTCGATGCCGGCGGCGTCGGCGGCCAGCGTGGCCAGATCGACCCCATACCAGCGCAAGACCTCGGTCATGTCCAGGCGGTAGATGGCGCACAGCGAGTACAGCCGGTAGATGGTGGGCACAGTGCCCTTATTCTCGATGTCGGCTAAACGGCTCAAGGCGATGGCGAACTCGTCGTTTTTGTGCCGTTCGGCGATGGCGGCGCTGAACTCCGCCACATCCCGATACCGCAGATTGAGTCGCTCGCGCACTCTCTTCAGTTTGCGTCCGGGCTCGTCCATGATATGATCGACTCCCGGCGGACCGGCCGCCGGGACGGCTGGGTTCCGGAGACCGTGCCGGGTCAGCTCTGAAGTGGATTATAGCCGTCGCGGGCGGGCTGGGCAAGACCGGCCGCCTAAAATCGTTCTGATTTCGGAACATCTCTTCATGGAGACCGACGAATCGTGAGAATCGTGGTGGGGGTATCCGGGGCGAGCGGGTCAATTTACGGCTTCCGCCTCCTGGAAAGATTAAAAAAACGGCCTGACGTGGAGACCCATTTGATCCTCACCCGGCTTGGAGAGCGGACGGCGCGGCTGGAAATCGGCAAGAAACGGGAGGATTTCAAAGCGCTGGCCGACTACTTCTACCGCCTGGAAGACGTCGGCTGCCGGCTGGCGAGCGGCTCTTACCCGATCGATGCCATGGTGATCGCCCCTTGCTCCATCCACAGCATGTCAGCCATCGCCCACGGCGTGGCCTCGAACCTGCTGCTTCGGGCAGCGGACGTTACGCTAAAAGAGAGGCGCAAGCTGATCCTGATGGTCCGCGAGACTCCCTTGCACTTGGGACATTTGCGCACGATGGTGGCGCTGGCTGAGATGGGCGCCATCCTGCTGCCGCCGATTCCGGGCTTTTACCATCACCCGGAGACGATCATGGACCTTGTCGATCACAGCATCGACCGGGTGCTGGACTTGCTGGGGCTGCCCGATCCGGCAGCGAGACGCTGGGAGGGCGAGTGAAATCGACGCGCGGCAGGGGAGGCGACAGACCGGCCCGGGAGCGGGTCGCCATCCAGGGGGAGCCGGGAGCGTTCAGTCAAGTGGCGGCACAACAGTTGCTGGGCCCTGAGATCGAGATCGTCCCCTGCCAGTGGTTCGACATGGTGTTCGAAAGCCTGGCGGCGGGCAAAGTGACGGCAGCGGTGGTGCCGATCGAAAACACCCTACACGGCTCGGTTCATGAGAACTACGATCACCTACTGGAATATCAACTGCCTATTGTCGCCGAGACGAACGTCCGGATCGTGCACAACCTCATTGCCTTGCCCGGGGTGCCGTTTAAGAAGATCCGCCGCGTGTTTTCCCACCCCGTGGCGCTAAACCAGTGCCTCCGGTTCTTTGAGCGGCACCCGCACCTGGAGAAGGTTCCCTTCTACGACACAGCGGGGAGCGTGAAGATGCTGGCCGAGGAACGGCCGGAGGATGCGGCGGCCATCGCCTCAGCCGCGGCGGCGGAGACCTACGGCGCCAAAATTCTGCGCAAGTCGATCGAGGACGACCGGCGGAATTTCACCCGTTTCTTCCTGCTGCGGCGCGAGGCGCCGGCCGAGCCGCCGGCGCCCGCGAAAAAAGGGTACAAGACATCGCTGGTGTTCACGACGCGGAATGTGGCCGGGGCGCTGTTCCGGGCACTGAGCGTGTTCGCGTTGCGAGACATCAGCCTGACGAAGATCGAATCGCGTCCCTTGCGCGGCCGTCCGTGGGAGTACCTCTTCTATGTGGACCTCGAGGGGCGGGTGGATGAACCGCGTGTCCACAACGCCTTGAACCACCTGGCCGAGCTGACGGAATTTCAGCGCGTTCTGGGGAGCTACCCGCGGGGCGCCTGAACGGCGGCAGTCGGCTGGGCGCGGCCGGCGGGCCGGAAGTCAGGCCACCCGAAAGCGCGCGATCTGCTCCTCATCCAGATCGACGCCAAGGCCCGGCTCCTGGGGAATGTCGAGCCAGCCGTCGCGGGCCCGGAGCTTCTGTTTTGTCACGAACTCCCGGAGGTTGGTTTCCTCTTCGGCGACGAACTCGCAGATCAAGGCGTTGGGAATCGAGTTCAGCCAGTGGAGGGCGGCGGCGACGTTGATATAGGTGGTGAAGCCGTGGTTGGCGACGGGCAATCCGCGGTCCCAGGCCAGGGCGGCGATCTTCATGGCCTCGGTGAAGCCGCCGCAGCGGGTCAGGTCCACTTGGACGACGTCGATCCGGCCGCGGTCCATGAGCTCGATGAATGAAGCCCGGTTGCTCTCCTCTTCACCGGCGGCGATGCGTACGGGTGTGGCCTCGGCTAGCTTGCGATATCCCTCATAGTCGTCCGGACGGAGCGGCTCCTCGAGCCAGAAGATGTTGTAGTCGGAAAAAGCGATGGCGCGTTGCAGGGCGGTTTTCGCGTCCCAGACCAAGCCGGCGTCGATCAGCAGGTCGGCGTCCTCACCCAGGCCTTTCCGCCCCTCCCTGACGAGTGCGATATCGGTCTTCTCGTCGCGGCCCATGGGGTCCCAGCCGAACTTAACGGCGGTGAAACCCTGATCGCGGTAGCGCCGGGCGAGCTCTCCGGTCTTTTCCGGAGTGGGGCCGAACAGGGAGCTGGCGTAGCAGCGGATCTTCCGATGGAAGCCGCCGCCGAGAAGCTTCCAGACGGGCAGTCCGAGCGCCTTGCCCTTGATGTCCCATAAGGCGATGTCGATGCCGCTGATGGCGTGAAGCCCGGCGCCGCGGCGGCCCCCGTAGATGTTGGCCCGGTACATTTTGTGCCACAGCATTTCGGTTTCGAACGGGTCCTCACCGACGACGACCTGCGCCAGACCGGTCGCAGTGGTGTGGGAGAACGGGCCCTCGATGGCCCCTTTGACGGCCATGGGATTGGAATCGACTTCGCCGATGCCGCTGATGCCGGCGTCGGTCTCGACGCGCACGATGAGGGCGTCCTGCCCGCTGTCGCACTGGCGCTTGACGTCCGGCTGGCGAAGATAGATGGCTTCGACGTTAGTGATCTTCATGGTGTGGCTCTCATCCAAGATAGAACTTTCGCACCAGGCCGGCGACCTGCCGGACGTCGGCCTCGGGAAGGAATGGCCCCATAGGAAGGGAGAGGATCTCACCGGCGGCGCGCTCGGCGACCGGCAGGCCGCCGGGGCCGGGACCGTAACGCTCGAAAGCGGGCTGGAGATGGAGCGGAACCGGATAGTGGACGCCGGTATGGATGCCGTGAGCGAGCAGAAACTCGCGCAGACGCTCGCGGCGGGTGGCGCGGACGACGTAGAGGTGATAGACGGGCTCTCGGCGGCGAGCCACGGGGCGCACGAGCTCCGCCGGCAAGGCGGCCAGCTCCGCATCGTAGATGGCGGCCCGCCGCCGGCGCGCCTCATTCCAGGCTGAGAGGCGGCTGAGGGCGACGCGCAGAAAGGCGGCCTGGATCTCGTCGAGCCGCGAATTGCGTCCCGGGATTTCGCTGAGGTGTCCGTGGCGTCGGCCGCCATCGCGGAGCAGGCGGGCACGCTCGGCGTCGGTGGCGCCGGTGAGACAGAGCGCGCCGCCGTCGCCCAGCGCACCGAGATTCTTGGTGGGGTAGAAGCTATAGGCGACCAGATCGGAGTAGGCCGTAAGCGGCCGGCCGTCGCAGCGGGCGCCGTGGGCCTGGCAGGCATCTTGGATGAGCGGAATGCCGGCGCGGGCGGCCACCTCGCGCCACGTTGCCAGCTCGCAGGTTTGGCCATAAAGGTGGACTGGCAGCAGGGCCGCCGTGTTGCGGCCGATGAGGCGAGCGGCGCTCGCCGGATCCAGCAACAGAGTGTCGTCGCCGACGTCGGCGAAGACCGGCCGGCCGCCCGCCGCCAGGATCGCCAGACCGGTGAAAGGCGCCGTCAGCGGCGAGGTGATGACCTCCTGCTCCGGCGCGCAGATGTCTCGGAGGAGAAGCGCGAGGGTCAGGGCATCGGTGCCGCAGCCGACGCCAACGCAGAACGGCGCGCCGCACCAGGCGGCGAATTCTTTCTCAAACGCAGCCACCTCGGCCCCGAGGATCCATTGGCTGCGGGCGAACAGTGCCGCGAGGCGGCGTTCGAAGTCGGCGCGGCAGACCTCGTGCGCCGGGCGCAGGTCAGTGAGCGGGATCGAGCGGCTCAAGAGGGTAGTCTGCCGAGCGGCTCCGGTAGAAGTCAAGGGTGCGGCGGATGCCGTCGGTGAACCGGATCTGAGGGGACCAGCCGGTCCAGGCGCGGAAGGCGCGGTCGTCGGCATAGTAGCTGCCGATATCGATCTTCTTTCGGCCGGCCGGGAAGTCGACGTACCGGACCGGCGCCGGGCTTCCGGCCGCTTCGGTGACCAGCTCGGCAATCCGCGACAGCGGCAGCGGCTCCGGCCCGCCGAGGTTAAAGGCGGCGTGGGAAACATCGCTGGGCAGCGGCGCGCTGCCGGCCAACAGAAGGGCTTCAACCGCGTCATCTACGAAGAGCATGTCGCGGAGCTGGCGGCCATCGCCGTAGACCGGAATCGGCTGGGATCTCAGTGCCAGCGCGATGAAGCGGCCGATAAAGCCCTGCCAGGGCAGGTTGAGCGCCTGGCGCGGCCCGTAGATGTTGGTGAGCCGGAGCGAGACGGTTTCGACGCCGTAAACGAGGGAGAGCAGGCGGTGGTAGCTCTCGGCGGCCCATTTATGCACGCCGTTGAAATCGGCCGGGCGCACGGGGTGACGCTCATCGACGGGAAGGTAGTCCGGCGGGCCGTAGATCTGGCGCGAGCCGGCGTAAACGATGCGGGAGGATGGCGCGTGTCGGCGGCAGCATTCGAGGAACCGGAGGTGGGCCCGGGCGTTCAGGTCGAGGTCTCTCTCCGGCCAACTCATGCTGCGCGTATGGCTGATTTCGCCGGCGAGGTTGAAGACGACGTCCTGTCCCGGAAGCACGCGGGCCATGGCGGCCTGGTCTCCGATGTCGTCTTTCCGGAGGACGACCGCCCCGCCGGCCTCAGCGAGGTTGCGCTCATTGGCGCCGCAACCGCCGACCATCGAGTCCACCACGGTGACGGCCGCCCCGGCGCGCCAAAGGGCCAGCGCCAGGTTGCTTCCCAGGAATCCCAGGCCCCCGGTCACCAGAACACGCCGACCGGAGTAAAATTCGCCGGTCCGCCGGTTCATCCGCTCGATTCTGGAGACGGGTGGGGATCCGATACCGGCTGGGGACGCCGAAGGATCATCAAAGTCCAGTAGAGCACCGCCAGGTCGGCGAGGGTTCGACAAATCCGGCCGAGGCGAAAGAATTGGGACGAGCCGTGCAACCGGGGTAGGTGACGGACCGGGGCCTCGGCGATCTCGCATCCGGTCTGCTGGATCTTTCGCGCGAGCTCGACGCAAATCGCGCCACTATTGTAGTTCAGCTCGATATTCTGTAAAACGGAGCGGCGGATGAGGCGGAAATCGCAGTCCACGTCGCGAAGACGTAACCGGAACAGCCGGCGCACGAAGAACAGATACAGCTTGCCGGCCCAAACGCGATACCAAGCGTCGCTGCGCACCGTCTTGTAACCGTTGACGAGCCCGACGCCGGGCTTCATTCGCCTGGCCAGTTCCAGCAGCTCGGCCACGTCATACTGGCCGTCGCCGTCGGTGTAGAAGACGAAATCCCATTCGGCGGCGCGGAAGCCGCTGCGCAGGGCGCCGCCATAACCTCGGTTTTGCGGGTGACGCACATAGCGCAGGCGGGGCCCGAAACGGGCGCGGAGTTGTTCGATCACCTGCGGCGTGTCGTCCCGGCTGCCGTCGTCAACGACGATCACCTCGAACTGCCGGGCGCAGCGGGCGCCGATCTGAAAGGCCCGCTCAATCAGCGGCGGCAACGAGGGTGCATCGTTGTAAGCGGGGAAGAAGATGGAGAGGCTTTCCAGCGGTGGGCTTTGCGACTCGATCGATCCGTCGCGGTTGACCATTGACGAAGGCAGGCAAAAAGTGTAGCACACTGTGTCAAGCCGAATGCTGAAATGCGCGGCGATGCCCCACCCGGCTTAAGGCACGGAATAGACAAAGATGCCATAGGCGACCCGCGCGTCAGGCCGGCGCCCGCGGAAGTAGCGCAGGTAGTCTTCGTAGCCCCGCGGGTAATATTGGCCGGGAAGCAGCGACACATGGACCGCATACAGGCCAGGCGCCGGCCGGAAAATCACCCAAGACACGAATGCCGGATCCCAGGGCTGAGGCTGAAACTCGAGCTCTCCGCCGGGAAAGTAGCGGTGGATCTTGTCGAAGCCGAACTGGAAATACTTGATCCGCCGGATGCCATGGCGCTCGAGGTAGTCCTTCAGCTCGGGGAGGTTGTGGCCCCAGTCGATGTTGCTGTCGGCAAGATAGCGCCAGCCGTTCTCCGGGCCTCCCGCCCATTCGTTGAAGTAGGCCATGTCCTGCGGAAAGACACGGGCGGTGGAAGCGATGATAACCGCAAACAGGGAGGCCACCAGCCAGCCGCCCCACCGCCGTTGCCGGAGGGATTCCAGGGCCAGGCCGGCTATCAGCACAAGATAAACGACGGTTGGGAGGATCAGGCGGATGCCCAACTGGACAGCCGACTGCGTCGCAAAGGCGAAATAGATAAGCGGCGGGATCAGCAGGAACAGGCGGTCCGGGGGCAGACGCCGGCGAATCAAGCCCAGCGCGAGCAGCGCGAGCCCGGCGACAACGAGCACCTGAAAGCCGATCGGGGGCTTCACAGCCAGGCAGAGCGGGAAGTAAGCCCAATGTCCGTGGCGGTAGATCCGGCCGGCCAGGAAGACGGGGTGGCCATCGCGGTTCTCGCGGCCGAGCGAGCGAATGCCCTGCTGCATCTCCCTGGGGGTGGGGATCACCTTCATGACCGGCAGTGCGGCCATCACGACCGGCGGGAACTCCTCAAAGCGCCGAATCTCGTCGATTTCGCCGCCGGTGAGCCGGCGCACGTCAAACCGGTAGGCTGTATTCACGACGAGCAGTGAGAGCACTGCCACCGCCGCCGCCTGGAGCGGATAGAGCCACCGGGCCTGCCGGCCCGGTTTGAGCATGCCGAGCAGCACGGCGGCGCAGGCGAGTGGGGGGACGATCAAGAGCGAGAACTTGGCGATCGCCGCCAGTCCGGCCGCCAGGCCGAGCCAGACGGTGTTTCTCCAGTCCGGGCAGCCCCAATAGCGCCAAGCCCGGTAGCCCGCCAGCAGGTAAGTGAAGGCGGCAGCCATGTCCGAGGTGATGAGCGCGCCGTGCGCGCGAGCGGAAGGCAGCAGCAGGAACAGCAGCAGCACCAGCAGCGCCGTGCCGCCGGAGAACAATTGCCGGCTCCAGTGGAACAGCAGCAGCGCAGTGAGGAGGGGAAAGACGATGACCCCGAGGCGGGCGAGGAAGAACAGGCGTTGGATCTGGGGGCCTGGAACACGGTCCAGGATGTAGGCATAGACGTGGTCTTTCCGAGCCTTCTTCCAGATCTCGTGGTCCCGGTACAGGGGGATGTCGAGCAGCCGCGGCGCCCAACCGACGGCAAGGCTCAGCAGCGGCGGCTGGTCTTTGGGCGGGTGGTCATCGAGACCCATCCAATAGAGTTGGCCGCCCAGCAGCCTGGTCGGCTCGTCGACGGTAATGCCGACGCGCCAGCAATTCCAAACGAGGATGCCCGTGTAGGCTGCCAAGGCCAGAGCAAGGGTAAGTGCCCGCTTCCCGGAGTGCATTCGAGTGAGTCATTATAGCGGGAAGCACGGCTGGTATCGCGACATGTTCAACCCTGGGGAAATCGCCAACATCGCGCGCCAGGAGGAACGAATGTGGTGGTTTCGGGGGATGCGGCGCATCGCCTTCAGCCTCTTGGATCGCGCTGTCAGCGGAACCCGGGGGCTGCGGATCTTCGAAGGCGGCTGTGGCACCGGCTTTTTCGCCTCGCAGGTGGCGGTGCGCTACGGCGCGGCCGTGATCGCTTCGGATTTGCTCGAGGAGGCGGCGGTGCTGTGCGGGCAGCGGGCGCAGATCCTGTGTGTACGCTCGGACTTGAAGGCCTTGCCGTTCGCCGGCAGCAGCTTCGACGCCGCCTTGTTGATGGATGTGCTCATTCACCTTCCGAGGGGAGAAGAGGCGGCGGCGCTGGAGGAAACGTACCGCGTGCTGCGTCCCGGAGGCCGGTTGCTGGTGCGTTGCGCCGCTCACGAGGTGTTTCGCAGCCGCCACTCAGAGTTCATCTGGGAAGAGCAACGCTTCACGAAAGGGCGGCTGCGAGGCGCCGTAGAGCGGGCCGGCTTTGCCGTGCGGCGGATAACCTATGCCAACTTTCTGCTCAGCCCCGTGGCGCTGGTGAAGTTCCGGTTCTGGGAGCCGCTGCGGCGGCAAGCGCCATCGACAGGTCTGGAAGCCCTGCCGGCGCCGCTGGAATGGTTATTTTACCGCGCGCTGGTCGTTGAGGACTGGCTCATCCGCCGCGGCCTCAACCTGCCGTTCGGCCAAAGCCTGTACGTGGTGGCGGTGAAGCCGGCGTGTTGATGTCCGAAGACCGGGGGCGCTGCGGACGGCTTACGGGGAAGCGGGGGCGGCCAGGGCGGCGAGGAATTCCGCTGGGATCGGCCAGCGGCCGCTGACCTGGCGGAGATCGGCGTGGAACCGGCCGCCGGCGAGTATCGCCTTCAAGTCACGTGGGTCGGATGCTTTGCCCTCTCCGGCGACAAGGCTGCGCAACAACTCCGTGACGCGATTCAAGTCGGCGGCCAGCGCTTGCGCTCGCGGGGAGCTTGGACACACGACCCGGAGGCGGGCCTCGAGAGCTTGACCGGCAGGGCCAACGGCCAGGGTGACGCCTTCGGCATCGGCCAAAGCTGTGGCAAACGGGCGCATGGCCGCCGGGAGCCAGGAGGCGCGGCTGAGGGTTTGTCCGGACAGGGTTATCCAGAACGGCTCCGCCGGGATGTCAGGGCCGGGTGGCGATCCATTGTTACGCTGGAGGACGGCGGCCGCCCAGGGCTCGGAACTGGAAGCCAGAGCCATGATGGAGCGGGTCACGGCGAAGAATGAGATCCGCCGCCGGGGGGCGCTGCCCCGGACGCGGCAGAAACCGTTAAAGCAGGAGCCGCCGCGGAGTTGGACGTAGTCGACCAGGCGCGACCAGTCAAACCGTCCGCGCAGGAAGAAAAAGGCATCCGAGCCGCTGAAGGACGCAAGGACCGAGTCCAGGTCGCGCGTGTAGTCGAAGCCGCTGTCCCGAACAAACTCGCGGTATTCGGACTCTTCGTTGTCGGCCGGCCCGGCGATCAGATTCAGCAGGCCGGCCTGGCGGAGGGCGGCCACGTCGATGTAGAGCAGAACGGCGTCGTCCGCCGGCAGCCGACCGATCAGCTTCTGAAGGGATGAGTCTCTGGCCGTGCGCACCCATTGCACGAGCGCCACGATGAGGGCGCAGCCGGCGAGTATTCCGAGGGTGAGCAGCCACAACCGGAGTCGAAACCGCACAACCTTACGAGCTTACTCCGCCCCGACCGCGGTTGTCAGGCGGTGGGCCTTCCAGAGTTCGATGTAGGGCTTCAGATCGCGCATCATCTGGAAGAACTGATCGATGTAGAGCGACTGTGCGCCGTCGCTCCAGGCTTTTTCGGGGTTCGGATGTACCTCGACCAGCAGGCCGTCGGCGCCGATGGCGACCGCGGCGCGAGCCAGCGGGGGTACGAGGCTGCGCTTGCCGGTGGCGTGGCTGGGGTCGAGGATGACCGGCAGGTGGGTGAGTTCCTTGAGCACGGCGACGGCGGTGATGTCGCAGGTGTTGCGGGTGGCGGTTTCGAACGTCCGAATGCCGCGTTCGCAAAGAATCACTTGCGAATTGCCGTGAGCGACGATGTACTCGGCCGACATCAGCAACTCCTTGATGGTCGAGCTCATGCCGCGCTTGAGCAGGATCGGCCGGCCGCAGGGGCCGAGTGCCTTCAGCAGGGAGAAGTTCTGCATGTTGCGGGCGCCGATTTGCAGGATGTCGGCATACTCGGCCACGGTGGGGATATCCCTGTCGCTCATGACCTCGGTGACGATGGCCAGCCCCGTGGCTTCCTTCGCTTTGCGAAGGAGCCGGAGGCCGTCGATCTCGAGTCCCTGGAAATCGTAGGGTGAAGTGCGGGGCTTGAACGCGCCGCCGCGCAGCAGTTTTCCGCCCCCCGCGGCCACCGCCTCGGCGGCCGCCATAATCTGCTCCTCGGATTCCACCGAGCAGGGTCCGGCCATGACGACGAACTCATCGCCGCCGATGGGCGTTCCGTTGACTTTGATGACCGTGTTCTCCTTGCGAAACTCGCGGCTGACGAACTTGTAAGGGGCGGAGATGGCCACGGCCTTTTCCACCTGGGGGAGCGCTTCGAGCGCCTCCAGGCACGGGGTGACGTCGCCGATGCCGATGGCTCCGATGACGACGCGCTCGACCCCCTCGATGGTGTGGATCTTGTAGCCGAACTCGCGGATGCGCTGGCAGACGGCCTCGATCTCTTCTTTGGTCGCGTGCTTTTTCATGGAGATGATCATTGCTGCCTCTTCACGGGGACCCTTCTCCCCAAATAAAAAACCCACTCACCGCGAGTGGGTTGGTTCGCTCGATTTTTCCTACCGCCTACGCCAACGCCACTCGCCGCGGTTCAGGCAAAGTGCCAGAACCGAAAGCTAAACGAGCTGGCGTAGGCGTACAGCATGAACAGATTCATAATAAGGCAACCGGGCACTGAATGCAAGGGCCCGGAGGCGAAAATTTCTCTTTCCCGGCACAGCCTGCCCCGAGGCGCCCCGAACGGTTGCCGACTCGGATTCAGCTCGGCGTTACCACAGGAACTTTAGGCCGAACTGAATCTGGCGGGGAGCGTTGGCCTGCGAAGTGACACGGCCGAACGAGCTGGAGGTGACGCTGGTGTTGGGCGAGCCGAACCGCGGCGTGTTGAATGCGTTAAAGAACTCGGCGCGGAACTGGGTCAGCAGCTTTTCGGTAATGTTGAACTCTTTCAACAGGGAGAGATCCCAATTGCGAACGCCGTCGCTGCGGATGTCGGGCGAATAGACGGAGTGGTTGCCGAAGGTGAACGGCGGCGGCTGACTGAAGACGCTGGTATCGAAGTATTCGTCGAGCCGGTCCTGGACACGGCCGCTCTTTTTGCCGCTCCGGCCGTTGTTGTTGGGGTTGGTCATGTAGCCGAAGATGCCGGCGGTGTTACTGGCGGTCAGGCGCAGCGGGGTGCCGGTCTGGTAGGTGACGATTCCGTTAACCTGCCAGCCGCCGAACAGAGCCTGGCGGAGACCAGAGGCGCCGCTGCCGAAAGGGCGTCTGCGGCCGAAGGGGAGCTCATACAGGAAGCCGAGCACGAAGCGGTGAGCGATGTCGGAATCGGAAAGGGCACGACTGGCAGCGACGTCGTAGGTGTTCTGGTGACGGATATTGGTGTCGATGAGCTTGGCCCAGGTGTAGGAACCCTCGAATTGCAAGCCGCCGGAGAACCGCTTTTTCAACGTGTTCTGCCAGGAGTGGTAGATCGAGTTCGAGCCGGCGTCGTACAACGGCACAATCGAGGTGAACTGCGGGTAGGGGCGGAGCAGTTGGGCCCGGCTGATCCTGGGCGACAGGTGCACGCCGTTGTTGACGATTCCGTAGAAAGGGTTGTCGACCAGTTCGTTCAGTTTGGAACCCAACGCCATGTGTTTGGGATCGAGCTGATTGATATCCATGCCGCTCTCGGTGCTGCGATGCAAATAGAGGCCCCGGTTGGCCAGGTAGGCGGATTCCAGCAGCATCTTGCCCGGCAGCTCGCGCTGGATGGTGAAATTCCACACGATGTTCCATGGCGACGGGGAATCCTGGAGGAAGGCCTGCAAATTGGCCCCGGCCTGGGTTAGCAGGCCGTCGGCGGCGCCCGGCACGTCGCGGAAGCCCTCGGGGTAGGGATTGCTGAGAGTATTAAAGGGTGTCAGGCCGCCGTCGACAGAGGTGACCCAGAGGTACTCGACCCGAAAGCCGAAGGGGCCGACGGTACCCTGGGCGGCCTGGCGAGATGGCCCGAAGTAATGCCCATAGCCGGCGCGGATGACGGTCTTGCTGTCGAGCTGATAAGCGAGGCCGATGCGAGGACCGACATTGTTGAGGTCCTTGTGGAACTGCGTCCGGGGATTGCCGTCGACGCCGACAAACCGGACGCCGCCGGTGAGATGGCTGAAGCCGGGCACTTGCGCGGCCAGGGGCGACGGGGCGAACCGGTCGAACCAGTTCATCCGGTTATAGCGCTCGGTGCGGGGGAAGTCGATTTCGTAGCGGATGCCCAAGTTCAGGGTGAGCTTGCTGGTGAGACGCCAGTCGTCCTGGAGGTACCAGGCATGGTAGAAGCTTTGGGACGCGACGTTCTTCCAGTTACGGATGAGGGTATTGCCGGAGGTGCCGGTGCCCAACAGCAGCGAAGCCATGCTGTTGCCGGCTGTGGAACTGGCCCTGTTGGGATCTGGGCCCTGGGTGAAGCCGGCGCTGAAGCCGAAGGTGCCGGCGGCGCGCGCCTCCCAGACATTGACGCGAATGAGCTGTCCTTCCCAGCCGAACTTGAGCGAGTGCTTGCCCACTATTTTCGTCAGGTTCGCTAGGGCGCTGTAGGTCATGAAAGCATTCCATCGATGGTCGCTACCGCCCAGATTGACAAAGCCGCTGGCGGCGAAGCGGGGGAACATCTGCCGGTCGACCACCCGGTCCATGTCGGCGGGCAGGCCCAGGCTGGAGGGCCGGAAGCCGAGTCCCTGGTTGTCGTAAATGAAAAGCGACCGCGACAAGCCAAGGCGCGCTGTTAGGATCGTGGCCGGGTCGACCGTGTTGGAGTAGTCAATGGACGCGGACGGCTGGCGCACCCCCTGCTCGACGCGACCCTCGGCGATGGCCAGGTCGCCGGGGAAAAGCACCGGCGGGGCGTCGAGATTCTCGCGCCAAGAGAAGCGCACGAACATACGCTGGCTGTCGGTAAAGTAGTGGTCGACGCGGGCGTCGACTTGGTCCTGGTCCAGCCGGCGAGAGCCGGTGTTGTAGTAATTGTTCTGGTTGGTGACCGGATTGCCCTGGGTGTTGGAGGGGGGGTAATACTTGATAACGTTAAGAGCCACCGGATCCATCATTATTGCCGGCACGAGGTTGCCCGGAAACGGGTCACGTACAAACCCACCGGAGGCCTTGGCGCGGGTGGTGTAAGGATTGAAGATCTGAATGAGCCGTCCATTGCCGGCGAAGGTCTGCGAGAAGTCGCCGGCGCGCTGAAGGGCGGTCGGCACAGTAGTCGTGATGCTAGTGAAGCTGCGCTGGCGTAGGCCCTCATAGTTGGCCAGGAAGAACGTGCGGTTGCGCCGGATTGGGCCGGAGAGGTGAGCGCCGAACTGATTCCGCTTGAAGCTGCCCAGTTCGCGCCCGAGGCGGTTGTTGAAGAAGTTATTAGCATCCAGCACGGAGTTCCGCAAAAATTCGAAGGCGCTGCCCTGAAACTCGTTCGTGCCGGACTTGTAAACGATGTTGATAATGCCGCCGTTGCTGCGGCCGAACTCCGCCGCATAGTTGGTGCTCACTTTAAATTCCGCGATGGCGTCGACCGGCGGAAAGGTCGAATTGCCCGAGGTGCCGTTGACAGTGGGGTGGGCGGTGCTGATTCCATCCACCATCACGTTGAGATAGGAGTCTCGGGAACCGCTGAGTCCGAACCCGGTTCCGTATGTCGAGCTCGGGCTGCCGGTGACGCCGGGCGTCAGGTAGAGCAGAGAGAAGACGTTGCGGGAGTTCAGCGGCAGCGAAACAATGCGCCGGTTGTCGACCACCTTGCCGAGGGTGGAGTCGGCGGTCTCCAGCAGCGGCGCATCGCCGACCACTTCGACGGACTCGCTGACCTCGCCGACCTGAAGAGTGACGTCGACGCGGGCCTGCTGTTGGATCTCCAGCACGATGCCCCGGCGCACGAAGGTTTTAAAGCCGGGCGCGGTAACCTCCACCTGGTAGACGCCGCGCTCCAGGTTGGCCACGGCGTAGTTTCCCATCTCATTGGCGGACGCCTCAAAGGTGCGGTTGGTGTCCAGACTGGTCACGCGGATGGACGCGCCGGGGACGACGGCGCCGTCCGGGTCGGTGACGGTGCCTAAAATACGGCCTGTGAACGACTGAGCGAACAGCGAGGAGGCGCTTACAGACAGGATCAATACGAAACGGCTTCTGAACGTCATGGGCTGCTCCTTAGGGAGGAATTTCAACCTCAGGCTCGATGGTAGCGGCCGTGTGTTACACACATATAACTCGGAAGTGACAGGTGAAAGAAATGTGCCGGGATGCCGGTGAGCCGGGATTTCCTTTTTTCAGCTCCCGGGAAGCTACAGTTGATACGCACCCCCGCATACGTGTCGAGCGGCGGTGCCGAATATGGACTGACGAGCAACTTGACGCCCGCTGCGGGCGTCTGCTAGGGTAGCTAGTGTCGTGCAGGTAAGGGTATTATTTTTCGGTATGTTAAAGGATGTGGCCGGGATGGCGGAGGAGGAAGCGGAATTCCCTGCCGGCGCGACCGTGGGGCAGGTCTTTGAGCACTATGCCGAGCGCTGTCCGCGCCTGCGGGACTACGAACACAGCATCGTGATTGCGCGAAATCAGGAGTTCTCCAGCCGGGCCGAGGAAGTGGCGGCGGGCGATGAGCTGGCATTTCTGCCGCCGGTGAGCGGGGGCTCAGGCAGGCACAGGCAGGAGATCCGCGACCCGGAAGGCCACTTTTTCGCCCTGACCAGGGAACCGATTGATACCCAGTCACTGAAGGAATATGTTTGCCGGGGTGAGGATGGGGCGGTCGTCGATTTCCAGGGGGTCGTGCGCAACAACTCGAATGGCCGGCGGACCCAGTACCTGGAATACGAATGCTACGAGCCGATGGCCGTAAGGATGATGGCGCAAATCGGCCGCGAGATTGCGGCCCGGCACGACATCGGCCGTATGGCCATCGTCCATCGGCTGGGGCGGCTGGGGATCGGCGAGACGAGCGTGGCGGTGGTGGTGAGCGCGGCGCACCGCAAGCCGGCGTTTGCAGCGGCGCTGGAGGGGATCGACCGGCTCAAGAAAACCGTCCCGATCTGGAAGAAGGAGTTCTTCGCCGACGGGGAGATGTGGGTGGAAGGAGAGTGGGACGAAAGTCTCCTTGAACGGCGATGAGGGAGGCGCGCCGCAGTTGGCGGATCGCGGCAGCGGCGGCGCTCGTGATGGGCGCCTGGGCACAGGAGCGCCGGACCGTATTCCGGGTGGACGTCAGCCTCGTGCGGCTTCTGGTGACGGTGCGGACCACGGCCGGCGAGCTGGTCGGGGATCTCGGCAAGGAGGATTTCGAGGTCTTTGACAACGGGATACCGCAGGAAATCGCTGTCTTCGAACGCCGCACTGAGCAGCCGCTGTCGGTGGCGCTGCTGGTCGACACGAGCGGCTCAACGGCCATCAAGCTCAACGAGGAGATGGCCTCGGTGTTGCGGTTTCTGCGCCTTTTTTTCCAGCAGGCCAATCCTCGGGACGCCGTAACGTTGTACAGCTTCAGCCACGACGTAGTGCTGGAGAGCAGTTTCACGCAGCGCCTGGCACGGCTGGAACGGCAACTTAAGGAGTTGAGAGGCGAAGCGGGCACATCTCTGTACGACGCGATATTCTTCGCCTCGCGGGCGCTGGAAGGCCGCGAGGGGCGGCGGGTGATCCTGGTTGTGACCGACGGCGCCGACACGACGAGCGTGAAAAGCTTTCACCAGGCGCTGGAGGCGGCGCACCTGGCTGACGCAACGATCTACGGGGTGATGATCATCCCGGTCAAAAACGACCCTGGACGGAACGTCGGTGGCGAAAACGCGTTGATTTCATTGAGCACCGGGACAGGCGGCCGCGTCATTTCCCCGACGCTGGGCGAAGGGTTGAACGAGGCGTTTGAAACCATCCTGCGCGACCTCCGCACGCAGTATCTGATCGGGTATTACCCGAAGAACATACCGTACAGTAAGGACCGCTTTCACCGGGTGCGGGTGACGGTGAAGCGCCCGGATTTGCGGGTGTTGACGCGCAGCGGATATTATAGGGAGTTTGGGGAGGCGAGTTCCTCGGGCGCGGGACCGGGCGGTCCCCACCGCCACCGACAATAACCCGCCAGTGTGGAGAGCCTGTGGCCAAGAAAGCAGCAAAGAAGGAAGGCAAGAAGAAGGAGCCCGCGAAGAAGCGCGCGCCGGAGTACACGCACGAGGAAGTGCGATACCTCAAGTATTTGATTGACAATGACATTCCGATTCGCGTGCGCCTGGCCGACAACGAGGATGTGGAAGGAACCATCGAGTACTACGACACCTCGTTCATCCGGCTGACGCGAACCGAAGGCCCCAACCTGTTCATCTTCAAGCACGACATCAAGTACCTGTACGAGGTTCCGGAATAAGGCAGCCTGGCGATGCCGTCATTTTTGGAAACCAGCATGGAGATCGCGCGGGAGGCCGGCGCCGTGCTGTCTCACTACTTCGAGCGGCGCCTCGGGTTTGAATACAAGGGGGCGCACGACCTGATCACCGCGGCCGACACGGCCTCCGAGGAGTTGGTAGTGGGCCGGCTTCGGTCACAGTTTCCGACGCACGGCATCGTCGCCGAGGAGACCGGAAGTCACGACGGGTCGTCGGAATACCGCTGGTATGTCGATCCCCTGGACGGTACGACGAACTTCGCGCACGGGTTCCCGGTATTCAACGTCACGCTGGCGCTGGAGCGCGCCGGGGAACTGCTCACGGGCGTCATCTACGACCCGACGCGGTCGGAGATGTTCGCCGCCGAGCGCGGCGGCGGGGCGTACCTGAACAACCGGCGCATTGGGGTATCGAAGACCGAGCGGCTGGAAGAAAGCCTTTTCGCCACCGGCTTCCCGAACTGGCGGCGGCACAAAGATGTCAACGTCCACTTCTTCCACCAGGTAGCTATGGTTTCGCACGGCGTACGGCGGGCGGGTTCGGCGGCTCTCGATCTGGCCTACGTCGCGTGCGGGCGTTTGGACGGCTTCTGGGAGTTCGGGCTGAACCCGTGGGATGTGGCGGCGGGCGCCTTGCTGGTGGAGGAGGCGGGAGGCCGGGTGACCGACATGCGCGGCCGCCCGTCAAGGCTCGGCAAGCCGCACATCCTGGCCACCAACGGGGCCATCCACGGACAGATCCAGGAGCTCTTCGCGGAGATCTTCCACGGCCGGTACCGGGTGCCGCTCCCCCAACTAACGGCCCCGGAGGACTGACGGCGGGCCGGTTTTGCGCCCGGGGCCCGCGAAAAGTTGTTGAGAGTCCTTTACTTTCAACCAGATAAGATGCTACCCTGAGTTACTTCGCATGCGTACGGTTGACTTGATCCAGCGGAAGCGGGACGGCGACGAGCTGACCCCCGAGGAAATCATCGCCTTGACGGAAGGCTACTTGCGCGATGAAGTGCCGCCGTATCAGATGGCGTCGTTCCTGATGGCGGTCTACTTTCGGGGGATGACCGACCGCGAAGTGAACGCCCTGACGGACTGTCTGCTGCGGACCAGCCAGCCCATCGACTTGTCCTCGGTGCCGGGCGTCAAGGTCGACAAGCACTCAACCGGCGGCGTGGGCGATAAGACGAGCATGATCGCCGCGCCATTAGCGGCGTCGGCCGGGGTCGTCGTGCCCATGTTCGCCAGCCGCTCGATCGGGCACACCGGCGGCACGCTGGACAAGCTGGAGTCGATTCCCGGCTTCCGCACCGATTTGAGCTATGACGAGTTTCGCACGCAGCTCAACCGGATCGGCATCGCCTACATGGCGTTGAGCCCGCAGGTAGTCCCCGGCGACGGCAAGTTGCGTGTGTTGCGGGAGTTCACAGCGACGGTGGAGTCCATCCCGCTGCTGGCCACGTCGATTATGGCGCGCAAGCTGGCCACGGGCCTGGACGGGACGGTGCTGGATGTGAAGGTCGGCTCGGGCGCCTCCATCCAGCGCCAGGTGGATGCCCGGCGGCTGGGACAAACGATGGTGAATATCGGGCGGCGGCACGACAAAAAGGTTCAGGCGCTGATTACCGACATGAACCAGCCGCTGGGTTACGCCATCGGCAACGCGGTGGAGGTGATGGAGGTCTCGCAGACGTTGCAGAACGTCGGGCCGACCGATCTGACGCGGCTGGCGCTGGAGCTGGCGGCGCGGATGATCTACCTGGGCGAAGTCACCGCGACACTGGAAGAGGCCCGTGAGATGGCGCAAGCGAAGCTGCTGGACGGATCGGGCTACCGCAAGTTCAAGGAAGTGATCGAGGCGCAGGGGGGCAACCCGCAGGTGTTGGACCGCTTTGACCTGCTGCCGAACGCCAGCGGAGTGCGCGAGGTGGCCTCGCCGCGAAGCGGCTACGTGAGCGCGATCGACGCTAAGGATATCGGTCTGGCCTCCGGCATGATCGGGGGCAGCCGCGAGACCAAGGACGGAACAATCGATCCGGCGGTCGGCATCATCCTCGAGGTCAAGGTCGGCCAGAAGCTGGAGGAAGGAGCGATACTGTGCCGCTTGTACTACACGCGCGAGGATCGTCTGGACGAAGCGGCGCAGGCCGTCGAAGATGCCTTTCGAATCTCGCAGCAGCCGCCGGAAGAGCGCGAACTGATCCTCGAGGTGGTGGGCTGAGATTCTTGCCAACGCAGCGTGATTGCTGAAGCAGTTCAGTTCCTGTGCAGGAAGACCGCGCTGCGCCCGCGCATCGCGGTGGTGCTGGGCAGCGGGCTGGCCGGCGCCGAGGAGGGGATGGACGTGGCCACCGAGATACCTTACGCCGACATCCCGGGCTGGCCGCGCCCGACCGTGGAAGGCCACAGCGGAAAGCTCGTGGTCGGGTATCTGGGTGGCCCGGCGGTCGCGATCGCCTGCGGGCGAGTACACCTGTATGAAGGCTACAGTGCGCGCGAGGTGGTGTTCAGCGTGCGGGTGCTGGGCCGGTGGGGGGTGCGCTCGCTCGTGCTCACCAACGCCGCCGGCGCGGTCAATCCCTTATTGCGGCCCGGGCAACTCGCGGTGATCTCGGACCACATCAACCTCCAGGGGGTGAATCCGCTGGCCGGACCCGGGGAGGAAGATTTCGGACCGAAGTTTCCGGACATGACCCAGGCGTACTCGAAACGCTACCGCGAGTTGGCGCTGGAGACAGCCCGCACGCTGGGCATTCGGCTCGCCGAGGCAATCTACGCCGCCGTTCCGGGCCCGTCTTTTGAGACGCCCGCCGAGGTCCGGTACTTGCGGGCGATCGGCGCTGATCTGGTGGGAATGTCCACGGTGTTGGAGGTGATCGCAGCGCGACAGATGGGCATCGAGGTGCTCGCCTTGTCCTGTGTCAGCAATCTGGCCGCCGGTCTGGGGGGCGCACCGCTGACCCACGAGGAGGTGCTGGCGGCAGGCGCAGCGCCGCGGCAGACCGTGCGGAGATTCCTCCAGGCGTTAGTGCCAAGGCTCGGGAGCTGAATCGAATGCCGAACCCAACCAGTGAGCAGTTCCGGGCGGGCTTGATCCAGATGGCCTGCTCGAGGGACCCCGAGGAGAACCTGGAGAAGGCGATCTGGAGGATCCGCGAGGCGGCGGGCCGCGGGGCGCAGGTCATTTGTCTCCAGGAGCTGTTCCGGTCCCAATATTTCTGCCGCGAGGAGAATCCGGAGCTGTTCTGTTTCGCGGAACCGATACCGGGACCGACAACGGAGCGGCTGGGCGCACTGGCGGCGGAGTTGGGGGTCGTGATCATTGCGTCCGTGTTTGAGCGCCGGGCGGCGGGGCTATATCACAATACGGCGGCGGTGTTGGACGCTGACGGCGAGCTGGCGGGCATATACCGCAAGATGCACATCCCCGACGACCCGCTGTACTACGAGAAGTTCTATTTCACTCCCGGGGACCTCGGCTTCCGGATTTTCGAGACGCGCTACGCACGGATCGGGGTCTTGGTGTGCTGGGACCAGTGGTACCCGGAAGCGGCCCGGCTGGTGAGCTTGCGGGGCGCAACCATCGTGTTCTATCCGACGGCCATCGGCTGGCACCCGGCCGAAAAAGAGACTCACGGCGCCGCCCAGCTCGATGCGTGGCGCACGGTGCAGCGCGGCCACGCGATCGCCAACGGAATCTACGTGGCGGCGGTCAATCGCGTCGGCTTCGAGGGCAGCGAGCAGAGCGGTCTGGAGTTCTGGGGCTCCTCGTTCGTCGCCGGTCCGTTCGGCGAGATCCTGGCGGAAGCGCCCGCCGACAGGGAGGAGATCCTGGTCGCCGAGTGCGATCCGCGGCGGATCGAAGAGGTGCGGCGCAACTGGCCGTTCTTGCGGGACCGTAGAACCGACGCCTACGGCGAGATCGGCAAGCGATGGCTGGAATGAGCGGCTGGCGGATGCCCGCCGAGTGGGAGCCGCACGAAGCCACCTGGCTCGGCTGGCCGCACGAGCGGACCGACTGGCCCGGAAAGTTCGCCCCGATCCGCTGGGTCTGCGCCGAAATCGTCCGCCACTTGGCCCGGCGGGAGCGCGTGCGAATTCTCGTGCAGGACCGGGATGCCGGCGAACAGGCCCGGCGCACGCTCAGGGCAGCCGGGGTGCACATGGAGGCGGTCGAGTTCTACATTTGCCCCACCGACCGCGGCTGGCTGAGGGACTCCGGGCCGATCTTCGTCAAGAATGCGGCCGGGGAAGTGGCCGTCACCAACTGGCGGTTTAACGCCTGGGCCAAGTACGGCAACTGGCGGCGCGACAACCGGGTGCCGGGCGTGGTGGCGCGGCGGTTGCGGATGCCGCAGACGCCGGTCCCGCTCGTGCTGGAAGGCGGCAGCATCGACGTCAACGGCCGGGGGACGCTGTTGGCGACCCAGGAATGCCTGCTCAGTCCCGTCCAGGCGCGCAATCCGGGGGTCTCGAGGGAAAAGCTCGAGCGGGCGTTTGCCGAATACCTCGGCGTGCGGCATGTGCTTTGGCTCAACCGCGGCATCGCCGGAGACGATACGCACGGCCACGTGGATGACATCGCGCGTTTCGTGAATCCGAACACGGTGGTGGCCGCGGTGGAAGACGACAAAACCGAGCTGAATTACGAGCCGCTGCGGGAAAATCTGGGACGCCTACGGCGCATGAGGGACCAGGACGGGCATCCGTTGCGCGTGCATACGCTGCCGATGCCCGAGCCGGTCTATTTCCGCGGCCGGCGGCTGCCGGCGAGCTATGCGAACTTTTACATCGCCAACGGAGTCGTTCTCGTTCCCACCTTCAACGACCCCAAGGACCGGCGCGCGCTGAACACCCTGGCGAAACTGTTCCCCGACCGCGAGGTGGTGGGGATCTACTCGCGCGACCTGGTGCTCGGGCTGGGCACGATTCACTGCCTGACGCAGCAGCAGCCCGCCTCAGGAGGCTAGCAGCAGGACCTTCAGGACGCCCTTGGAGGCGGCCAGAGCGAAGGCCTCCGGGGCGCGCTCGAGCGGCATTCGGGCGGCGATCATCTCCTCGAGCCGGATTGTACCTTGACGGAGCAGACGCAAGGCGGGTTCGAAGCGGCCGCAGCGGGAACCGACGAGCGTGATTTCATTCACCACCACCGGCGCGGTGTCCAGCTCCACCAAGCCGTGCACGGTCGATTTCAGGATCACCGTGCCTCGGGGACGAGCCAGCTTCACCGCGGCGGGCAGGCCGGCCGCCGAGCCGGTGGCTTCGACGACCCAATCGTAGGCGGCTTCCGGCAGCTTCCTCCCGGCCAGTTGCACGTCGACGCCGGCGGCTTCGGCGATTCGAAGCTTGCTCCGGTGGCGGCCGAACAAACGGACCTCGGCGCCCCAGGCACGCAAGACCTGCGCGATCAGCAGCCCGAGTTTTCCATCCCCGAGCACGGCTACGGCCGCGCCTTTGGGAATGCGGACCTGATCCAAGATCTCGCAGGCGGCCGCCACCGGCTCGGCAAATACCGCGTGCTCATCGGGGATGGAGTCCGGGACCGGATGGAGGTTCACCTCCGGCAGGGTGAGGTAGTTGGCAAAAGCGCCAGGATGGCCCAGAATCCCCAGCACGGCGCGTTTGGGACAATGCCGGCCTAAGCCCCGGCGGCACCAGTCGCAGGCGCCGCAGGCCAAATTGATCTCGCCGACGACTCGCCGGCCGATCATGTCCGGCGTGTCGGCCTCGACCACCTCGCCAACGAACTCATGCCCCGGGCGGCCCCGGAAGCGGTAGTATCCGCGGAGGAGTTCGAGGTCGGTATTGCAGATTCCCGCGGCCAGCAGGCGAATGAGCGCGAAGCCCGGCGGGCGCCGCGGCAGCGGCGCTCTGCGTACCATCACGCGACCGTTTTCGAGGTGGACGGCGCGCATCAGCCCCCGATTATAGCGTCCTCAAGGCTCCTGCCCTGCCCTCCGCCATCCAGGGAGGCGATTTTGTTATCTTGAAGGCATCTTGATGGGCTTCCGCCGTCTGGGATCACTCCTTCTCATTGCCTTCCTCGCCCTGCCGGGCGCTGCGCAGGAACTGCCTTCGGCGGATGCGGAACGCTACCGGGCTCACGTGGCCATTCTGGCCGATCCGGGCATGGAGGGCCGCGGGGCAGGCACCCAGGGACTGCTGCGGGCGCGGGATTACATCGCGGACCAGTTCCGCAAGCTGGGCCTGGAACCAGCCGGTGAAAACGGCACGTTCTTCCAGGCCTTCACGGTCACCACGGGAGCCGACCTGGGCCCTGAGAACCGCCTGGCGGCGCGGCTGGACGGCGATGAACACAGCCTCGTACCGGGCCGGGATTACCTTCCGTTGAGCTTTTCCTCCAACGGCCAGGTCACCGCGCCGGTGGTGTTTGCCGGCTACGGGATCTCGGCGGACGAATTCAACTACGACGATTTCTCCGGCCTGGATGTGCGCGGAAAGATCGTGATCGTGCTTCGCTATGAGCCGCCGAGCTTCAACCCCGAAAAGGACGGCCAGCGGACGCACCATTCGCACGTGATCTCGAAAGCGATTAATGCGCGCGACCGCGGCGCGCGGGCGGTGATCCTGGCCAACGGCCTACTCGAGAAGGGCGAAGAAGACCTCCTGCTGCGGTTCGGCAGCGTCTCGGGCCCGGAAGACGCCGGCATCTTGATCGTGCAGGCCAAGAACGAGGCGGTGGAGCGCTGGCTGGGCGCGGCGGGCCGTTCGCTGCTCGAGCTCCAGCGTCAGATCAACCACGCGTCCGAACCCCGTTCTTTCGCGCTGCCGGAGTCGCTGAGCTTGTCTTTGAGGGTCGATATCCGGAGAAAGCACGCCACGGTGTACAACGTCGCCGGCTACGTGCCGGGCCGCACCGACGAGTACCTGATTCTCGGCGCCCATTACGATCACCTGGGCTACGGCGATGACAACTCGCTGGCTCCGTCGCAGATCGGCACGGTGCACCCCGGCGCCGACGACAACGCGTCGGGCACGGCCGGGATTCTCGAGCTGGCGCGGATCTTCGCCTCCCGGCGGGCGCAGGCCGACCGCGGGCTGTTGTTGTTGTGCTTCGCGGCGGAAGAGATCGGGTTGCTTGGGGCGCGGGCGTGGCTGGAACACCCGACCCGGCCGCTGGAACAGGCGGTGGCGATGATCAACCTGGACATGATCGGGCGCATCCGCGACAACAAGGTTTACCTGGGCGGCACGGGTACGGGCTCGAATTTCGAGTCTGTGCTGGAAGAGGTGAAGGCTGTTCATGCGCTGCGCCTCGAGGCGTCCCGCAGCGGCTATAGCGCCAGCGACCATACGGTCTTTGTGACGCGGAACATTCCCGTGCTGTTCTTCTTCTCCGGCCTTCATGGGGACTATCACAAGCCCTCGGACACCTGGGAGAAGATCGATGCTGCATCCGCCGCCCGGCTGATCGATCTGGTGGCCGATCTCGCCGGCCGGCTCCGCACTGCCGAGCGCCCTCAGTTTGTGCGGGTCACGCCGGAGACGGCCGGCCACGGCTCGCCCGCCGCTCTGGGCCGCTCCGGCGGGGGGTACGGACCCTACTTTGGCTCGATTCCGGACTTCGGCGAGGTGGAAAACGGGGTCCGGTTCGCCGACATCCGGCCCGGCTCACCCGCGGATAAAGCGGGGCTGAAAGGCGGCGACATCCTCATCCAGTTCGGCGACCGGCCGATCAAGAACCTCTACGACTTCACCTACGCGCTGCGGGCCAGCAAGATCGGCGACACCGTCACGGTCAAAGTTCTCCGTGACGGCAAGGAGCTGACGGCAAGCGTGACGCTGGAGCAACGCAAGTAGCGCCGCGGCGCGGTCAGTCTTTCCAGTCCGCCACGAAGATGTTGAACTCGTAAGGGCTCTTGGCGTGGAGGCTGGATGTGAAAACGAGCTTCTTGCCGTCCGGCGAGAACTCGGGAAATGCCGTGAACCCGCCGAAATCCGTCACCTGTTCCAGGTTCGAGCCATCGATGTCGATGAGAAACAGCTCGAACTCGCGGCTGCCGCAGTTGTTCTTGTTGGAGGAGAAGATGATGCGGCGGCCATCCGGGGTGAACTGAGGCGCGAAGCTGGCGCAGCCGAAGCGGGTGATCTGCCGCACGTTGGCGCCTTCGGCGTCGGCCACGAACAGCTCCATTTTCATCGGGGCGGTCAGGTTCTGCTCGAGCAATGCCTGGTATTCGGCGCGGGCGGCGGCATCCTTCGGGTGATGCGCGCGCCAGACCAGGCGGGCGCCGTCGCGGGAATAGAACGCTCCGCCGTCGTAGCCGAGCGAGGTGGTGATTTGCCGCCGGTCGCCGCCGTCGAGGTCCAGGGTCCAGAGGTCCAAATCACCGGACGCCTTCGAGGTGTAGACGATCCGGCCCGTTTTCCAGTTCACGGTCGCCTCGGCGTCGTAGCCGTCGCTGTCGGTCAGCTTCTTCACTATCGTGCCGTCCAAAGTCGCAACGAAGAGGTCATAGCCGGCGTGGACCGGCCAGACGTAGCCCTTGCTCCGGTCCGGGCGCGGCGGGCAGTCCGGCCCGGCCTCGTGGGTCGAGGCGTAGAGAATGTGCTTGCCGTCGGGCAAGAAATAGCCGCACGTGTTCACGCCCTGCCCGGTCGAGACCATCCGCACGTTGGCGCCATCGGCATCCATGACGTAGATCTGATCGCAGGCGCGTCCGTCGCGCGTGGCCTGAAATACAAGCCGCCGGCCGTCCGGCGACCAGTAGGCTTCGGCGTTCTGCCCGCCGAAGGTCAGCTGTCGGATGTTGGCAAGATGCTCACCGGGCTGCGCGGCCGCAGCTCCGAAGGCGGCGAGCAAGAGACCGCGGACGAGCTTCATATCTCCTCATTGTCGCCGTTTCGCTCGATCCTCCGCGCATCTGCTGTCGCCTCCCCCCTCGGGTTTCGCTTGACTAATCGGCCTCAGCCCGCGCAGGATAGGAGGAGGGTGGCACGCACGAACCAGGAGGGGCGCCATTGACGGACATAATCCTGTTGTCGATCGGCATCGGCATTGCGGTGGTGGGCGCGGTCGGAATCGCATTTGTGCTTGCCTCGATCAACTCCAAGCTCGACATGCTGCTCGAGTCGGCACAAAACCCGCCCGCCGTGGATTCCAAGTTGGACGCCATTCGGGAAGAGATTGCGACTCTGAAGCAGGAGATGGGCCGGCTCAGCTAAAGCACGCGCAAGCTGGCGCCAAATCACAGGGGAAATGCCGAAACTCGACACGCACGCTCAAGCTTGCGCCACGGGCTGGCCGGTATAATCAAGGGTTTCATGCCCGCCGAACTTGCCTGCTTCCGGAAGTCTTGCCGTGCGCGGTTTCCGGTGACGGACGTCCTTTACAGTTGCCCGCGCTGTGACAGCCTGCTGGAAGCCCGATATGATTGGGGACCGCTGGACCCGTCGGAGCTCAAGGAAACCTGGCGGCGGCGCCGGCTGGACAACAGCCCGCTCAACCAAAGCGGGGTGTGGCGGTATCGGGAATTGATCCCGTTCCTGGACGATTACGCGCATGTGGTGACGCTGCGGGAAGGCAACACGCCGTTGCTGGAGTCGGCGCGAGCCGCCGAATATGGGGGGCTGAGGAGGCTGTCGTTCAAGCACCAGGGCTTCAACCCGACCGGCTCGTTCAAGGACAACGGCATGACCTGCGGGACGGCGCAGGCGCTCCGGCTGGGTATGCGGCGGGTCGCCTGCGTCTCCACAGGGAATACCTCGGCGTCGATGACGGCCTACGCCGCCGCCGCCGGCTTGCAGCCGATCATCTTCATTCCGCACGGCAACATCTCCTATGGCAAGTTGGCGCAGGCGCTCGAGTACGGGGCGCTGACGCTTCAGGTGGAAGCCAACTTCGACCAGATTCTCGCGCTCGTGCGAAGCTTGGCCGAGCGGCTCGGCATTTACCTGCTCAACTCCATCAACCCGTTCCGCATCGAGGGCCAGAAGAGCATCGTCGTCGAGCTGCTGGATCAGCGCGACTGGCGCGTTCCGGACTGGATCGTATTGCCCGGAGGCAACCTGGGCAATGTGTCGGCTTTCGGGAAGGCGTTGCGGGAGCTGCACGAACTGGGCTTCGTCGACCGGCTACCGCGGCTGGCGGTAATTCAGGCTGAAGGCGCGGCGCCGTTCTACCGCTTCATGCGGAAGCCGCGCGAGGGAGCCTTTGTGGCGGAGCCGAAGCCGGAAACGCTGGCCACCGCGATCCGCATCGGCGATCCGGTCTCCTGGCCCAAAGCCTGGCACGAGGTCGAGACGACGAACGGCGTCGTCGAGGCGGTGTCGGAAGAGGAGATCGCCGACGCCAAAGCGCAAATCGGGTTAGCCGGGATCGGCTGCGAGCCGGCCTCGGCGGCCACGCTGGCGGGCATCCGGAAACTGGTGGCGGCGGGCGTGATCGAGCCGGAGGCGGACGTCGTGGCCGTGCTGACCGGCAACTTGCTGAAGGATCCCGACTACGTCTACCGGTACCACACCGGGCAACTGAAGACCGCCTCCGGGGGCGCAGTCCGCGGCCGGTATGAGAACCGGCCGGTGGTGGTCCCTAACGATCCGGACCGGATCGCCGAACTGCTGGCGGCCCCCAGAGGCTAGAGTCGACCGCAAGGTGGCGCTACAGCCGCCGGAATAGCCAGAGCACAACCGACAGCAGCACGCTCAGCAGCAGGCAGGTGACCAGCGGGAAGTAGAAGGTCGTGTGCTTCCCTCGGATGATGATGTCGCCCGGCAGCCGGCCGATGCGCAACGGAAGGCGCTCGCCGAAGGTGAAGACGAGTCCCACCGCCACCAGGATCAATCCCAGATAGATGAAAAGCCGGCCGATATTCATGGTGGACCGCTAGACCGAATAGACGCGGCCTTTGTGAATCCCCAACAGAATCTGGACCAGGCGGTGCCCGATCAGCTCATGCAGCGTCATGAGCTCTTTGTTCGCCTCGTGGATGGCGGCGGCATCCAGGTCCGGCGCCGGTTCGCCGCCGGCTTTGAGCGCCTCGGTGGCCTCCCTGATGACCGAATCCTCAAGCACTTCGCCCGCCATTTCCCAAAGCGTGATGAACCGGTCGACCGCGCTGGGGAAGCTAACGGCGAAGACGCCGTGGTTGGAGGTCGTTCGCGGCGGCTTGTAGTCGAGATTGAATGGCCCGTTGTAACCGTGAGAGCGAAGCAAAACCAGCACGTTCAGCCAGTCGAGCGGATTCACCAGGCCCACGGCGATATCGACGTCGTGCTTGAGCCGGTAGCCGTCGTTGATGTCGAAGTGCCAAAGCTTGCCGCACAGCAGCACGCGCGCCAGTGCCGCCCGCGGCGCCGCCCCCCACATCAGCTCGTGGAGATACTCGGGGTTCAGCCCCACCATCTCCGGGTGGGTGAGCAGGCCGGAGTGGATGAAGGCGAGCATGGCGTCGCTGGTGGGCAGCAGGATCTCGGCCTGCGGCTCGAACGGCTTGGCTTCCAGACAGTGCTTGAGCGTCTGGCGGCCGCGCTTTTTGGCGATCTCGATGTCGATCTCGCAAGCCGCATTAATCGCCTCGGCGTACCACTTCAGCGTCTGGGTCTCTTCGACGGCGCCCTGGATCTGGTAGCCCAGCGACCCGGGCCAGTAGACGGCATAGTTGGCGCCCAGCTCGTGGCCGATTTTGACGGTGTTCTTCACCCGGAAGCAGGCGTAATCACGAATCTGCGGAGCCTCGGCCGCGGGGCTGGCCGCCCAAACGGCATGGTAAAAGGTTTCCGTAGTCACCATGGAACACTGGACGCCGTTGTCGGCCAGGGCCTTGTTGATTCGCCCGGCGATCTCCCATTGCTCCTCCTTGCCCAGGGCCTCGGTGGGGATGACGTCGGTATCGTGCGTGGTCCAGTACCCGATGCCGATCTCGCCCCACTTGCGGATCACCTCCTCGAAGCCGATGGGCTTGCGCGTGGGGGCGTGGAACAGGGCTTGGCCTTGGTAGGCGGCGGCCCACTGCGGTCCGGAGATGAAGTACTTCCGGCGCTGCTCGGGCGTATAGGCGCCGCCGCAGGCCGTCATGAGGCGTTCGACGAGTGCTTGCTGCTGATTTGCAGGAACAGGTTTCATGCCAGACTCCGAAACTGCCATCTTAACAGGGTGAGGCGTTGCCCGCGTCCGGAAGGGCGGTTCGGGCCACAGCGGCCGCTCCCGTTGGTGGCGGCTCCGTTTGCCGTCCGGCACCGGCTTGGCGTTGGCGACGGGTACGGCCGTAGCTGGTAAGATAACGGGCATGCTGGATCGGAGAGACTGGTTCCGCGTAATCGGGCTCGGCGTTCCCGGCTGGTCGCTGTTCGGCGCGATGAGCTTTCCGACCACCGTGGCCGACCGCGTGGACTTGTTGTACAAGACTCCGGGGCCCCATCCCAACGGCCTGCAAGCCACCCGCGACGGGCTGTGGATCCTCGACCAGCAGAACAACAAGGTCTACCTGGTGGGCTTAACGAGCGGGCGGGTGGAACATGAGATCCAGACGGCGGCGGACCGCGGCAGCGGCATCACGCATGACGGCAGCTCGTTGTGGGTGGCTTCGACCTACAACCGGAAGCTGCTCAAGATCGACCCCGAGAGCGGCCAGACCCTGGCGGAATTCGACAGTCCGGGCTCGGGGATCGTGAAGTGGGGCACACCCAGTCCGAAGGCCGTGGCTACGGGCGGGCACGGCTTGGAGTGGCGGCGCGGGGAGCTGTTTCTGGCCGTGCCGCCGGCGGCGTCGATCTATGTCCTCAAGGCGCAGGACGGCTCGGTGGCGCGCAAGTTCCCGGCGCCGGGCATCCGGCCGCATGGGCTGGGATGGGACCCGGACGGCACCCTGTGGTGTGCGGACAGCAATTACCGCTCCTTTTTCAAACTCGATCCGGAAAGCGGCAAGGTGATCAAGCAGCACATGCTGCCGTTTGCCGGGCCGGAGGTCAACGGAAAGGTCATCGTGCCTCACGGCATGACGATCTGGCAGCGCATGATCTATTTCTGCTCGGCCGAGACAGCGGAGGTCTACCGGACGCCGCTGGTAAACCGTATGAGCTGAGGCGTGCGGCCGGGCTGGCATAACCCTCAGCAGAACTGGGAGGCCATCCTCATGAAACATCGCAGGGAATTCGTCAAAGCCGCCGCCTTAAGTGTCGCGGCCCCGAAGGCGGTATTTGCCGCCGGTCAGCTTCCGCGGCGCGTGCTGGGCAAGACCGGCCTGGAGGTCTCGGTCATCGGGCTGGGCGGGGCGCGCATCGGCCAGCTGGATGACGGCCGGCAGGCCCAGGAGATCATTCGGCGCTGCTACGATCTGGGGATCAACTACTTCGACACAGCGGCGGCGGGGGCCTACGGCCTCAGCCAGGTCCGCTACGGCAAGGCTTTGAAGGACGTGCGCGACAAGATCGTCCTGGCTACCAAGACGCGGCACCGCACCTTCCTGCACGCCGAATTGGACCTCAACCAGAGCCTCAGCGCGCTGCGCACCGGCCACATCGACCTCTATCAGATCCACAACGTGATGAGCGATGAGGACATCGAGGCGATCTTCGCGCCCCGGGGGCTCATGGAGATGATCGAGAAGGCCCGGCGCGACGGCAAGATCCGCTTCGTCGGCGTCACCGGCCACACCGACCCCGGCGTCATGAACCGCATCATCTCGCGGCACAATTTCGATACGATCCTGATGCCGCTGAGCGTGACCGACGGGGCCGGCGCCGGCGAAAAGAGCTTCGAGAAAACCACCCTGCCGCTGGCCAAACAAAAGGGCATGGGGGTTATTGCCATGAAGACGCTGGGGGCAGGCCGGATTCTCGCCCATCAGGTGGCGACGGTGGACGAAGCCCTGAGCTACGTGCTGTCGTTGCCCGTCTCGACAGCCATCCTGGGCTGCGACGAAGTCGCCCAGGTCGATGCCGGCGTGCGCGTGGCCTCGGCGGCCAAGCCGCTCGAGGCGGCGGGGATGGAACGGCTGCGGCGCCGCGCCGCCGGGTCTGAACTCGCCCGGCTCGAACCCTGGAAAGTGCCCGCCTGAGTTTGCCCGCTACCGGGCCAGCATCTGTTCCTTGCGAATGATCAGCGTTGCGGTGTTGTAGCTAGCCAGCTCGAAGCCGTGACCGTGCGTGATCGCGTCGGTGGGGCAGGCCTCGACACAGTAGCCGCAAAAGATGCAGCGGTTGTAATCGATGTTGTAAACCTTGGCGTAGCGCTCGCCGCCGCTGATGCGCTCCCGCTCGGTGTTCTCGGCGGCCTCGATATAGATGCAATTGGCCGGGCAGGCCGCCGCGCACAGGAAGCAGGCGACGCATTTCTCCAGGCCGTTTTCGTCGCGTTCCAGCACATGGGCCCCGCGGTAGCGCTCCTGAAACTGCGGCGGAGAGTCAGGGTAGTCCTCCGTGATGGTCGGCGACAGCATCTCCCGCATGGTGACGCCCAAACCCTTGGCGATCGCCGCCGCCGCATCGATCACTTCGCCGATCTTCGAAGCCATTGTGTTTGATTATCGCAACTCCGACCGAAGCCTAGTTCTTCGAGTCTCAGCCCGGGCGGTATGCGGGCACGTTTTCGCCGTCGCGGAAGGGCGAGACGCCGATCCGCCCGCCGAGCTCCTCGAGGTCTGCTTTGACAAACCCCTCCATGGCGAGGTCGATGAAGCCGTCCGGATCGATTACGAAGACCGACGGCACCCTCCGGATGCCGAATGCGTTGCTGACGGCGTAGCCGCTTTCGTAAGTATCCAGCAACGCGGGGAAGGTCACGCCGCAGTCGTTCAGAAAAAACTGGGTCGCCGGCTTGCTGTCTTGTGAAATGCCCAGGAACCGCAAGCCCGCGCCCGCCGAGCCGCCATGGAGGCGCTCCAGGAAGGGGAAGGTGTACTGGCAGATAGGGCAGGAGATCTTGAAAAACGCCAGTACGGCGGGGCCCGTGGCCAGGATCTCTGAGAGGCGGTACTCGCCGCCGTCCATGCCGGGCAGAGCAAAGGCCGGGGCCCTCTGTCCTGGTTTCAGCATTCAATATTCCCCCGTCATGTATCAGTCTAGCAGTTTGCGGAGCTGCTGCGCCGCGATCAGCAGCGGATCCCACACCGAGGCGTACGGCGGGGCATAGGCCAGATCGAGCTGTTCGAACTCCTCCACCCGCATTTGGGACTGAAGGGCCGCGGCGACGACGTTGACCCGGCCGGCGACGCCCTCCTCACCCAAGATCAGGCCCCCCAGCAGGCGTCCTGAGCGGCGTTCAGCCACCAACTCGACGGTAACCGGCCGGCCGCCGAAGTACCTCGGTCTGACGGGCGCTTCGATGGTGGCGGCGACGGCGTCAAAGCCCTCCGCCCGCGCCTGGGAGGCGGACAACCCCGTCACACCCACGCCGAGACCGCAGACGCGCACAATCGTTGTGCCGACGACACCGGCGAAGCGCTCGCGGCGCCCGGCCGCGTTGGCCCCGGCCACCCGTCCCATTTTGTTGGCGGTCGTGCCCAGGGGGATATAGGCCGCGCGGCCGGTCACCCGGTGGAGGACTTCGGCGCAATCGCCGGCGGCGTAAACGCCGTGGAGGTTCGTCTCCATACGTTCGTTCACGCGAATGGCGCCGGTGCGGCCGATTTCGACGCCGGCGTCAGCGGCCAGCTCGACGTTCGGCTTGAAGCCCGTGGTGATCACCACGATGTCGGCCGCCACGCCGTTGACGTTATCCGGGCCAATGGTCGAGACGGTCTCATGGGGCCGAAACTCGACGCGGAAGCGAGCCAACCGCGCCAGCAGTGCTTTCGACAGGGTGGCATCGGCGCGGCCGAGCAGGCTCCCATCGGCCTGGAAGAGGGTTACGCCGAGGCCGTTGGCGCGCAATACTTCCACCATCTCCAGACCGAGGTAACCCGCCCCGATGACGGCCGCGCGCCGGGGGTGGCGGGTCTCGAGGAACTCCTTGATGCGGCGAGCATCTTCCAGCGTTTGGAGGGTAAAAACATGAGGCTGGTCCGCGCCGGAGATGCCGCCGCGGTCCGGTCGGGCCCCTGTCGCGATGACGAGCCTGTCGTAAGGGATGCGCTCCCCGCCGGCGAGCACCACCTGACGGTGCGGATGGGCGATCGATGCCACGCAGGCGCCGGTGCGGACGTTGATGTTTCGATGGCGGCGGAAGTATTCGGCCGGGTACACGATCAGCTCATCCAGTGAGCGAACGCGGCCCTCGAGGAAGTAAGGCAGCCCGCAGGCGGCGTATGAGACCGTCTCACCCTTCTCCAGTACGACGATCTCCAGGCGCGGGTCGATGCGCCGGGCGCGGGTGGCTGCGCTTAGGCCCGCCGCGACGCCCCCGATGACTACCAGACGCATGGACCGCTGTCAGGCCTTCTCCTGGCTCTGGATGAAGCTCAAAATATCGAACTTCTTGATCGCGCGGTCCGGGAAGAAGCTGTTGATCGCATCCTGCTCGTCGATGAAGAGCTCGAAGACGGTGGTCAGCTTGGTGAGCACAAGCAGCTCGATGTTGCGGCGGTTCAGATTGAGGAGCTTGAGGCTGCCGCCGCCCTTCTGGAAGCGGGTAAAGCAGATCACCAGCGTCCCCAGACCGGTGCTGTCGATGTAATCGACCTCGTCCATGTTCAGGATGAGGTTCTTGTGGCCGGCCTCGAGTTCCTTAGTGAGCCTGTCCCTGAGCCTGGCCACCTCCTCACCGGCCGTAAGACGCCCCTTCAGATCCAGAAGCAGGATTCCTTCCTTTTCGCGCGCTGCGATGGTGAGGGCCATGGCTTGGTCTTTATCATTCTACGGGGATCGCAGGTTAAGAATCCAGACACTCCCTCCGATAAACAAGGCAGGGACCATGCGCGAACTCACACGGCCCAACCTCTCCGGCGCCCTCGAAGCGGGTCGGCCCGAGGGCCCGGCCGGGGACCTCAAGGAGATTGTCGAGGCCCATGCGGCGTGGCTGCGCAACCGCTCTCAGGGCGCCCGCGCTGACATCAAGCTGGCCAACTTCAGCGGACGGGCGCTGCGGGGCGTGGACCTGTCGCTGGCGATCCTGCGCGGCGTCACGTGGTTGGAGGGGGACCTGACGGGGGCCGAGTTAACAGGGGCGGTGCTGGAACGGGTGGACTTTCGCCGTTCCACCCTGTTCGGAACAATCCTGATGGATGCTGAGGCGGACCACGTCCGCTTCGACATGTGCTCGATGCGGGGGCTGAATTTGAACGGGGCCCGGGTTGATAACTCTTCGTTTCAGTCAGCCCGGATGGAGGAGTGCCGGCTCACCGGGGCGGTGCTGAACCGCTGCGATCTGTCCTACGCGATGGCCGCCAAAGCGGCTATGCAGCAACTGCGAATGTTCGACTGCGCGCTGAACGGAGCGTGCCTGGATGACGCGCTGCTGTATCATGCCCGGCTCGATTTCTGTGATCTGTCGGGGATCTCGGCGGCCGGGGCGAATTTTTCCGCCGGCCGGCTTTACGGCTGCCGATCATTCCGGGCCGAGTTCCCGTGCGCGCGCTTCCGGGAAGCGGACCTGAGCGGCAGCGCCTTCGGCCGCGCCAGCTTCCGTAACTGTGATTTCCGGGGGGCCAATCTAAGCGGCGGGGACTTCTCCCGCGCCAGCTTCCAGGAAGCCCGTTTCGACGAGGCGAATCTAATGACGGCGGACCTACGGGGAGCGGACTTGACGGGGGCCTGGGGGCTGACGGCGCAACAACTGATGCAGGCGCGGACCGATGAGACCACCACGCTGCCCAACGGCACACGTGGGCCTTACGTAAGGCTTTCGGGAGCAGAAAAGCCCGTGCGTCCCTGAACCGGCGCGGCCTACCGCTGGGGAAACTCGCGCTTTACTCCCGGCGGGAGCTTGAGGGTAAGGTCGGCCTCGCTGAGCCTGGGGTTCAGCTCGATGTCCGTGTAAGTGATGGTTGTAGTGTCGTCGGACGGCCAGTAGAACTTTTGCCGCACGGGGTGGCCGCCATCGGCGGCGATCCAGAGTTCGACCTTAACCAGCCGTTCGCGCGTCTTGGCGGCTTTCGGCGTCAGTTCGAGGTGGCTTGTCTTGACCCCGGCGGCCTCATCCGGGCCTACCAGCCGGACATGGTAGTCTCTCGCAAGATCCTTGCCGGTGCTGCCGAAGCCCAGCAGAAGGAACTGCTCGACCAGCGAACGGTGCTTGCCGAGGTCGTACTCGTGCACCGTCTTGATCTTTGGGTAGAAGATCTCGGCTTTCCGGCCCTCAAAGGCAACCGAGCGGGCGTCGGGCGGGTCGAACTCGATCCTCATACGGATTTGTGAGGATCGGGAAGCCGAACGGGCCATTGACAGCACTCCGGTCTCGACCGTTTCGTCATTCAGCACGGCGGTCAGGCTTACCTTGCGGATCCTGGCTCTCACCGAGCCAAACGCAGGCCCGGCGGCGTCCATTCGAGCCAGCACCTCCTTCAGCGTTTCCGCTTTTAGCGCCAGCGCGGCCAGCAACAGGCAAGCAAGTCGCAAGAGGCTGCTGTGTGTCGGATTCATTCTGAGGCGTTCCGGTTAGTGGACCAACCGGGCGAAGGCCATGTAGCCCCGAATCTCCTTTTCGGAATCGAAGATCGGCTCCAGGCGCGTGAGTTCATAGCGCTTGCCTTTAGCCTGCGTCTTGATCAAGGCCTCCACGCGCTCGGGCAGTTCCTCGCCGGCATATCCTTCCAGCAGATCCGGCTCAATCCAGAAGACCGCGTGGCCGGCTTCACCCGGCAGCATGACCACTTCCTTGGGCTTCGGCTGGTCGCGAAAGAACTCCCGCGGCGTCAAGAAAATGAACGCCAGAATCAGCGCGACCATGATGTCATATTGCAGGCCGCCGCGCGGGTAGTCCCACAAAATGAAGCGCTTAAGCGATCTCAGCCAGCCTTGTGGCATGGTCTTTCTCAGTCTAGCATGGGCCCGCGCGCCGCCCTTCAGAACTCCATCGCTTCGATCATCCGGTTCAACTCCTGGCGCAGGGCGTCACGCCCCGACCGCGCCTCGCTCAGGCCGTCGCGCAGGCCGGCCAGCCGCTTTTCCTGCTCGGCCAGTCGGGCGGCGTATTTCTGCACCTGTTCCTGCTGCCCGCTGACGCGGTTGAGGCTGGCGATGTTTTCGCGAATGCGTTGCTGGTCCGCGGTCAGCTCCTGAATCTCCTTTTCCAGCCGTCCGATTTCCGAGTCCGCTTCGGCGATTCGCCGTTGCTGCGCCGCCACGCGCTCCAGCGCTCGCCGCGCTTGTTCGCTGATCTGCTTGTTCTGGATGAAGGTGGCCAGGAAGTCCGGGGTCTGGTTGACGAGGGCATAGGTCTCCTCCAGTTGCCGCTCCTCGACCACCGGCAGTTTTTCCGTCCGGCCGCCGGCGAGTTCCAGCTCGAAGCGATAGGCGCGGGCCGTCTTCTCCCTGGGCTGCGGCTCGACCAGATCATAGCCTTGGCGGACCGGATGTTCGATGATCAGGGTCTTCCCTTTCTGATCCACGTTTCGGGCCGTATACGTCCTCGTCTCCCGGATTGCGGACCGGGCGGTGAGGATCCCGCGGCGCACGTGGACTTCGCGGACGCGCGCGCGGTCCGAGTCAAAGGCGGTGCTGACGCGCGTGCCGAGGTCGACGCCGTAACTGATCAGGCGCTTGTCCCCTGTCTTTAGTGTTTCCATGAGCGCTTCGCCGGCGTAGGCGCCCGCATCGAAGACGGTCACCGGGCCGCCGTCCAAGGTCTTGCCGCTCGTGTTGACCAGCTCCGCCGCGTTGAGCGGGTGTTGCGAGGACGGGTCGCTGTAAATCAACAGCTTGCGGGCCTCTATCTCCTGCTGGAGAAACGGCAGCATGGCGGATTCGTTGCGGCGGATGGTCACCGCTGCGCTGAAGCTGTATTCGAACAGCTCGCCGAGCTCACGCGCCGCGGCTGTCGCCGCCACCGTGCTCGGCGCCAACACGCCGGCCGCAGGGGGCGCTGCGGCAGGAGCCGGCATCGCCGCCAGCGCCTCGGCGGCCATCGGGCGCCTACGCCGTGCCACCTCGGGCTGCGGCGCGGCTTCCGCAACGGCGCCGGCATGCACCACCGGCCCTGCCGGCCCTTCTTCGAGCAGCTCCGCCTTCGGACGGTCTACGTACTTCGGCTCATACAAGCCGCTGACGAAAGAGATGGGCCGCCCGGAGACCAGAGCGAGGCTGACCTTGTTCCAGTCGTCTTCGGTGGTGTTGTCCACGATCGCCCAGCCTTCCAGCGTCGGCTTGCCGTCGCCCGTGAAAATCAGCCGGTAGCTGGACTTCCAGACGGGGGTGGGGATCATGTAAGCGGCCACGATCTGCCGGCGGCCCGTGTCGGCCGAATCGATATAGACGCTGCGGCGCGCCTGTGACCGGGCGGCGGCCAGCACGCCCAGGTAGTCCTTGAACTGGAGTTGAAGTCGGGCGTCGAGAAATCGAACCGACGAAGCGGCGCCGAGGTCGCGGGTTACGAACTCGCCGGAGCCGAGCAGCAGCGTGACCTGTTCGCTCTCCGAACGCCGCTCGGAGGCGGGCAGAAGGCGCGCCCCCACAATGGTGCCGGTCACGGTTTCGTCGCCGATCCGCAGCTCGAGCTGCTCGCCTTTCAGTTGGTCGAGCAGATGGCTGAGGGGCTGGCGCTCGCCCAGCCGGATGGGAAACCTCTCGAGTTTCTTTTCCACCGGCTCGCTGGCGTCATAGCGCAGGGCGGCGATCTTGTCCTGGCCGGTGACCGACAGGGTGAGCGATTTGAGTACATCGTTCATCTCGGAGGCCTTGAAGTCCAGGCGGGCCGACTCGCCGGGCCCCAGTTCTCCCGAGCGTTCGAAATAGCCGACGCCGTGTTTGTAGAGCACGACGCGGCGGACGGGGAGTTCGGCGGCGGCGCAGCCGGCGGCCAGCGCCACGCCGATAGCGATTACCCTTTGCATGACACCCTCTTAGACGGCAACGTGGCGGTGGCGGTTCCCCGGCCTACTCGCCTATCACTTTGATAATGGCGCGTTTGCGCCGCTGGCCGTCGAACTCGGCGTAGTAGACCTGCTGCCAGGGACCGAGATCGAGCTTGCCGCCGGTGACCGGGAGAATCACCTGGTGGTGAACCAGCAGGTTCTTGAGGTGCGCATCGCCATTGGTCTCGCCGGTGCGGTGGTGGCGGTAGTCGGCCCGGAACGGGGCCAGCTTCTCGAGCCACTCGTCGATGTCCTGGAGCAGGCCGTCCTCGGCGTCATTGACCCAGACGCCGGCGGTGATATGCATAGCCGAGACAAGCACCATGCCTTCCTGCACAGCGCTTTTGCGGACCGCCTCCTCCACCTGGCCGGTGATGTTGATGTACTCGCGATGCTTCTTGGTGTTGAACCACAGATACTCGGTATGGGACTTCATATAAGGGGATCATAGCCGACGCGGCTGGCGGTGTATACTGACAGGTAGTCTCAAGCCACGACCGGGCCGGGAAACGGAGGAGATCGATGGGTCGCCTGCTCCGCCAATTCGTCGACGTCAGGAAGAACGAGGTGGAACCCGCGTTTCTGTTCTTTCTGCTGTGGTTTCTGCTGATATTGGTGTTCCAGGTGTTGAAGCCGCTGAAGAAGGGGCTGTTTGTGGAGAACCTGGGCGCGTATGTCGAGCTGTACGCCAAGCTGGCGAACATCGGCGTGGCGGTGCTGGCGGTCATCGCTTTTACGGCGCTGTACAACCGGCTGGGCAGCCGCCGACTGATCCTGTCGCTGTGCGGCCTCTTTGTGGCCGCCTTGCTGTGGTTTGGGTTTATTCTGGACAGCGACCGGCCTTCGGCCCTGTCGAACTGGGCCTTTTACATCTTCGGCGACGTTTGGTCCACCGTCTGGGTGACGACGTTTTGGGCATACCTGAACGAGATGACCGAAACCGAGCAGTCCAAGCGGCTCTACGGGCTCATCGGCGGCGGTGGGGTCGTCGGCGGTCTTCTGGGCAACGTCGTGGTCTGGCAGCTTGTGCGGCCGCTGGGGACGCCGTTTCTGCTGGCGGGCTGTGCCGCCGTTACCGTGCTTCTGGGCCTGCTGGTGTGGCGGGCTGAAACAATCGCCGGGAGGCCGGGCGCAGCCATCCGGCGGGCGCCGAAGACGGCCGGCCAGAAGGCGGCAACAAACAAAGTGAATGCGGCAATCGAAGGCGCGCGGCTGGTCACCGCTTCCAAGTTTCTTCTCGCCATCACGGCCATGGTGTTCCTGTACGAGCTGGTTTCGCAGGTCCTCGACTACCAGTACTCGACGACGCTCGAAGCCCTGGAAGGCTCCGGCGCCACCCAGGCGTTTCTCGGTCAGGTGGGGGCGATCATCGGTGTGGTGAGCGTGGTGACGCAGTTCTTCCTGGTGTCGTTCATCATGCGCCGGCTGGGCCTGACGACCGCCTTGCTCGTGCTGCCTGCGGCGATGGCCATCGCCAGCGGGGTCTATCTCGCCGCGCCCGTGCTGTGGGCCGGGGCGCTGCTCACGATCTCGGACAACTCGCTCAGCTACTCGATCAACCAGACGGCGCGCGAGACCCTGTTCATGCCGACGACGCCCGATGTGAAATACAAGGCACGGGCCTTCGCCAACATGTTCGTGCAGCGCTTCGGCAAGGGGGTGGCGATTCTGATGGCGCTCGTGCTGGCGATGGTTCCGGTCCGCTTCCTCTCGCTGCTGGCGCTGGCGGTGATCGCCATCTGGGCTTACCTGGCAGTGTACGCGGGGCGGCGCTTCGATGTGCTCGCGGCCGAGGAGGCGTGGCAGGCGCAGGCCGCCTGAGGTCAGCTCAGCTCGACCCTGTCGCCGCGGTCGGGGATCGCGACATCTAACCCGTACATCTCGCCGAGCATGTCGGCGAGCGCTTCGGCCTGTGCGAGCTCCCCATGCACCAGGAAGACCTTCTTGAGCCGCCCGGCCATCGGCTTGATCCAGCGCAGCAGCTCGCGCTGATCGGCGTGGGCGCTGAGCTCGTTTAGGGTAGCGATCTCGGCCCGCACGCGCATCGGTTCGCCGAAGATGGAGACCTCGGACATCCGGTCCACCAGCTTGCGGCCCAAGGTGTTTTCCGCCTGAAAGCCGGTGATGAGCACGGTGCTGCGGGGGTCTTCGATGTTGTGGCGCAGGTGGTGGAGAATACGGCCGGCTTCACACATGCCCGAGGCGGAGATCACGACGAAGGGGCCGCGGAGGTCGTTGAGCGCCTTGGACTCGGAGGTTTCGCGCACGTAGCGCAGGCGGCGGAAGCCGAACGGATCATCGCCCTCCCAGAGGTACGCGGTCGTCTCCTCGTCGTAGCACTCGGTATGCCGGCGATACACTTCGGTCGCGTCCACGGCCAGCGGACTGTCGACGTAGATCGGGATGGAGGGGATCCGGCCTTCGTCGCAGAGCCGGTGCAGCAGCAGAACCAGTTGCTGGGTGCGTCCGACGGCAAAGGCGGGAACGATCAGCTTGCCGCCGCGCTCGGCCGTGCGGTTGACGATCCCGGCGAGCTTCGCAATCACGACCTCGTCCTGTTTGTGCAGGCGGCCGCCATAAGTGCTTTCCATGATGAGGTAGTCCACCGGGGGAAGCGGCTGGGGGTCGCGGATGATCGGGAGGTTGGGGCGGCCGATGTCGCCGGAAAAAGCCACGGTGAGGGAACGGCCGTTCCGGATGTGGGTGAGCACGAGGGCGCTGGAGCCGAGCAGATGCCCGGCGTCGTAGGCTTCGCAGGTCAGTCCGTCGGCCAGCGCGAACGGCGCGCGATAGCCGACCTCCGATATCAAAGGCAGCGTGCGTTCCACATCCGCGAGGGTGTAGAGGGGCTCGACCGGCTCGCCGGCGCCCTCCCGCTCGAGCGCCCGGCGGCGCTCGCGGCGCTTGTTGACGAATTCGGCGTCTTTCTCATGAATATGCGCCGAGTCGGGAAGCATCGTTCGGCACAGATCGGCGGTGGCGTAGGTGGCGTAGATCGGCCCTTTAAAGCCGGCTTTCGGCAGCGAGGGGAGATTGCCGGAGTGGTCGATGTGCGCGTGGGAGAGCACGACGGCGTCCACGGCGCGGCCGTCAAAGGGAAGGCGGAGATTGCGTTCCCGGGCTTCACGGCGGCGGCCCTGAAAAAGGCCGCAGTCGAGGAGGAACGACTTGCCCTTCATGCGAAGCTCGTGCATCGAGCCGGTAACCGTCCGCGCACCGCCCCAGAATATAATTGTCATGTTGGAATCCAGACTTAAGGTTAGCCTACCGGCGATTGCCCGGCTGTCACAACTTGCGGGTTGCGCGGTTCGGCTAGGACTGCGACACTGAGCCTATTAGCTCACCCGGGAGGAGAGTTTGTCATTTCCCTTAACACTGCTGGCGGCGCTCGTTTGCGGCGGCTGGCTGAACGCTCAGGTGGACACTCGAACCGCCGAGATCGAGGCCGCGCGCGACCAGAAGGCGAACCATCTCGAGCCGGAACGCCTCTCCCGGGCCGAGGCCGTTGTCGGCAAGTACGCATCCCGCCGGGTTGTCGAGCGCCTGACCTCCGGCGTGTATGGGTTCTCGGCAATGCTGGGCGGCGCGGCAACCCGGCAGGGCTTCGCCATCGGGCCCGGCTACCGCCGCCGCGACCTGCTGAACGGGGAAGCGGTTTTTCTCGCCGACTGGCAGATTACAACCCGCGGTTCCACCCGGGCCGAGGTGAGCTTCGCGCTGCCGGAATTCGGCGGCGACCGCATGGCGCTGGAGCTCGGCGCCCGACAGCACAATTACAATCAAATCGACTATTACGGCCCCGGCCCGGACTCCCAGAAGACGGGCCGGAGCAACTACCGCTATGAGGACGTGGCCTTCGACGCCCAATACCGGCTCCGCCTCTGGCGTCACTTCTACCTCGGCCCGAGCGCGGGCCGTTTGCTGGTGAACGTCGGTCCCGGCGAGAGCAGCCAAGTGGTCTCGACCGACAGGCAGTTCACCGATATGCAGGCGCCCGGCATCGAGCGCCAGACGGATTTTTTCCGCGCCGGCGGCTTCGCCGCCTTCGACTGGCGCGACAGTCCCGGCGGTGCCAGAGCGGGCGGCCTGTATGGGGCGTCGTACGACTACTACGACGACACCGATCTGAACCGGCACGACTTCCAGCAGTTGAAGTTGCGCGCTGAGCAGTACTTTCCGTTTTTCAACCAGCGCCGCATCGTGGCGTTGCGCGCCGACACGCACTTGACCTGGGTGCGGCGCGACCAGGTGCTGCCCTTCTATATGAAGGCTGTCCTCGGCGGCTCAGAAGACCTGCGGGGCTATCGTTCCTACCGCTTCTACGGCGACAACTCGCTCCGGCTGACGGCGGAATACCGGTGGGAGGTCTTCGCGGGGCTGGACGCGGCCGTCTTTGCCGACGCCGGCAAGGTCTTTGACGACAAGCGGGACCTTGACTTCACCGACCTGGAAAGCGACGTGGGCTTCGGGCTGCGCTTCAACGTGAGAAACGCGACGTTCCTGCGTCTGGATTTCGGCTTCAGCCACGAAGGCTTCATGGTCTGGGTCAAGTTCAACGACGTCTTTGTGAAGAAGCCGGTCGGGCGGAGTTCTCCGGAACACATCTTCTCAGGAGGGGTGACGCCATGGCGATGAAGCGTGCAGCCGCCATCGGGCTCGCCCTGGCGGGCCTGCTGGGGCTTACCTGGGTCGCGCCGGCTGAGGCGAGGAAGTTCTACAGCGACGACCCGCTGGCTGAGGCGCCGCCGCCGCGGCGCGTCGAGGACGCCGCCTACCGAAAGCTCAGCGATTACTTCGACTTGTTCTCGAATCTCTTCGCCAAGATGGGCGAGCAACAGACAGAAGTCGGCCATCCGATCCCGGCCCAGGGAGTGAACACGCTGGGGGAACCGATCGACCGGAGCTGGTGGACGCCCAGACACTATTACCGCCCGATGACACTTGAGCAGCTCCGGGCGGGAGCCGGGGCCGGCGATCCGCCGTCGCCGGACGGCCCGTGGACGATTATCTCCGCCAAGGCCGAAGGCATCACGCCGGGATTCATCATCAAGGACAGCGAGGGGACCCGCTATATTCTGAAGTTCGATCCGATCGACCACCCCGAGTTGGCCACCGGCGCCGACATGATCTCCTCGAAGATCCTCCACGCGCTCGGCTATCACGTCCCGGAGTACTACCTCGTGCACTTCCGGGCGGAGAACCTGAAGCTGGGCGACGACGTCGAGTTCCGCGACCGCTTTGGCAAGCGGCGGCGGATGCGGCGGCGCGACGTGATCGAGATGCTGGTCAACGCGCCGCGGAGCGAAGACGGCCGCTGGCGGGCGATCACCAGCAAATGGCTGCCCGGCAAGTCGCTGGGCGAATTCCGCTTCTATGGCACGCGGTCGGACGATCCGAACGACATTGTGCCGCACGAACACCGCCGCGACCTGCGCGGATACCGCGTCTTCTGCGCCTGGCTGAACCATGACGACAGCCGGGCGATCAACACGCTGGATATGCTCGTCGACGAAGGTGGCCGGCGCTACGTCAAGCACCATCTCATCGATTTCGGCTCCACGCTGGGCAGCGGCACCTGGAGGCTCAACTCGCCGCGCAACGGCGCTGAGTATCTGTGGGAACTTGCGCCGGCGTTGAAGCAGCTCTTCTCGTTCGGGTTCTGGTTGCCGGCGTGGGCCAGGCAGAACTTCCGGCCCGGAGTGAAATACCGCGGCGTGGGGAATTTCGAGTCGGAGGTGTTCGATCCCAAGGCGTGGAAGCCGGAGTATCCGAATCCGGCGTTCGTCAACATGCTTGCTGACGACGCCTTCTGGGCCGCCAAGCAGGTGATGGCGTTCACTGACGAACAGATCCGGGCGATCGTCGAGACGGCGCAGTATTCGGATCTGCGGGCGACCGATTACCTTACCCGGCAACTGATCGCCCGGCGGGATAAGATCGGCCGGGCGTTCTTCGCCGACGTGCTGCCGGTAGATAAGTTCCGGATCGAGAACGGGTCGCTGGTCTTCGAGGACCTCGAGCTCAAGCACGGCTTCGTGGTCTCGCGCCGGCACACGGTGCGATGGTCGCGGTTTGATAACGAAACCGAGGAGACGTCTCCGATTCCAGGCGCCACGAGCTTCGCCGTGCCGGAGATCCCCGAGGGCGGCTATCTGGCGGCGGAGATCACGGCGCCGGACCGCGACAAGCCGGTGACGGTCTATGTGCGCCGGCGGAGCGGCCGGCTCGAGGTCGTGGGCATCGAGCGGAGCTGGTAGTCCGATGCGGACAAAGTGGATCGCGACCCTTGTTCTGCTGGCGGCATTGCCGGCGGCGTCCCAGAAGTTCTACACCTACGTGGGGGACATCACGGCCGACTCCGTACTGCTGGCCTGGGGCGCCACTGAGGGCCGTGGCAACACGATCGGACGGGATTCGCGGCCGCATGGCAAGGCGACGGTCCGCGTCGGCGAGCAGGAGCATGCCGTCGGGGACCGGAACTGGATTCGGGTGGCGGGGCTGGCGCCGGACCGGGAATACAGTTATGAGGTCCGTTTGGAAGGCCGGCGGATCGGAGACGGTTCGGTGCGCACTCACCCGTTGAGGGCTGAGCGGCTGGCTTTCATCGTGATCGGCGACTACGGCACCGGCAAACCGCCGCAGCGCCGGCTCGCCGAGGTCATGGCGCGCCTGGTGGCGGAACGCCGGCAGACCGACAACCCGGTGCGCTTCGTGCTGACGACCGGCGACAACATTTACGGGACGTTCTTTTACCGCATGGCTACCGGGGACGACGACCGGCGGTGGAAACTCACCTTCTTCGAGCCCTACGCGCCGGTGCTCAAACATATCCCCTTTTACATGACGCTGGGCAATCACGATGGCAACGAGTCCGAGCGGCGCGGTGACCTCCCGGTGCAGCTCGACAATTTCTTTTTCCCGCGCGACCAGCCGGCGCGCTGGTACAGCTTCTCGTTCGGCGGGCTGGCCGACTTCTTCGCCCTGGACACCACCACAAACTCGGCCCAGGGGCCGCCGCGGGCCGCTTATGAGCCTGAGGGCGAGCAACACCGCTGGTTACGGCAAGTCCTGGCGAAATCGGCGGCGCCGTGGAAGATCGCCTACTTTCATCATCCGCCCTTCAGCGCGGGCCCGCGCCACAAGGGCAGCCGCCAGGAGCTCGCGCATATCCTCGAACTGCTCCGGCGCTATGGCGTGCAGGTCGCCTTCAGCGGCCACGAGCACAATTTCCAGCTCGTCCGGCGCAACGAGCGGACCGGCCGAATCCAGTACGTGATCACCGGCTCCGGGGGGCAACTGCGGCGCGGCAGGGTGTCGCGCCAGGAAATGATCGCCGAGAACATCGCCGGCTGGGCGCGGCAGCGGCAGTTCTGCCTCGTCGAGGTCAATGGCGGCCGGCTGACCATCACGCCGGTGAGCACGGAGCCGGTGCGGGTCACAGACCCGGACGGCAGGCCGTTGCCGATGCCGGTGGTTGTCGAGCGGTAGCGGCGGGCGGAATCAAATATAATAAGATGCGCAAATCCTGTATTGGGAGGTCTGCCATGGCGCACCTGACCGGCTCGGGTCACACTTGCTGCGGCGGAATCAGCCGCCGCGAACTTCTCGCTGCGGCGGCCGCGATCGGAGCATCGCCCACTACCGCCCCGGCGCGGCCGGCCGCCTCGGAAAACCACCGGCCGCCGGTGCGCCGGCCGCTCAAGCTCCAGCCCGTGCTGGTCTACCGCCTCTACCAGCGCCGGCCCCAGCGGAGCTGGCGCCCCTGGGGCGGCCTCATGAACGAGGGCGACGTCGCGGCGGAAAAGGAGCGTATCGGCCGGGAGTTGGAGACGCTGCGCGCCAGGACCGACTTCCCCCTGGAAATCCTGCCGTTAGAAACCGCCCAGACGCCAGCCCAGGGGGCCGCCCTCGCCAAAGGCGAGGCCGACACAATTCTCATGTACGGCGCCGGCGGCGACGTCGCGGTCTATGAGGCCTTGCACTCCACACAAAAGTGGAACCTGCTTTACGTCCGGCACCGCACCGGACCCGCATACCTCTGGTATGAAGTCGCCCATCCCCGTTTCCTGCGCAAGACCGTCGATGAATACGGCGAGCCCGGCATGGATTCCGAGGATGTGGTCGTCGACAGTTACGACGACGTGCTGTGGCGGCTGCGTGCGCTGGCCGGGTTGAAGAACACACTGTGGAAGCGCATCGTCTGCCTCGGCGGGCCCGGAGGCTGGGGCCGGGGCGGTCAGAAAGCCCCAGAGCTCGCACGGCAGGTGTGGAAATTCGACCTGGTGACCGTGCCGTACGAGGAGGTGGAAGCGAGAATCCGCGCCGCCCGCGCTGACCAGGAGCTCGTGCGGAGAGCCGAGGCGGCAGCGGACGGGTA
>FWPU01001600.1_pt1 | contig 58412 bp, 46 predicted proteins | sample 2228361 | NCBI WGS metagenome assembly FWPU01 (sample SAMEA103939777, study PRJEB20133) | metagenome | reverse complement strand
AGTATCCCATGTGATATGTGAGAAGACAACCGCCGTCTTTTTGCCGGGGTCAAGCCCCAGTTGCTGCCGGACGGCCTCCCGGTCTTTCATCCGCTTACCCTGCTGAAGTAAACGGCTGTCCGCCCGTGAGGCAGGGTCATAGCGGCGCCTGATCTCTTCCATCAGAATAGCCTCGTGTTCGGGTGTCCATTCCATCTGACGGGCTATTTCCCACGTCTCATCATCCACAGAGAAATACTGGAGGCCCTTGTTTTTCTGGGAATAGCGTTTAAAGATCCAGTGATCGGCTTTCTGAGCATCGCTCCAGTAGATCGCGTCGATGCCTCGTACCAGCGCGATCTCGAAGATATCACCTTCTTCCATGTTGAGCGGGTGATGGGTAAAGACAATCTCAGGCTGAAGCTCGTCCAGCAGGGCCTCGGCCCGCTCCACGCTTTCCATGCCCTGATGCATCATGGCTTTGAGCGTGCTGATAACCTGGGGATCGGAAAGATCGATGAACCCCTTATGGGTTGTGCGCGTCAACGTCCTGAGCATATGCGCGCCCAGCCGGGTGCCTTTGTAGTGGAACTCTCTGAGGTCCTGGACCGAGAATGGCCGGGAGAAGAACTCCTCGATAATATCGAGGGCTTCCGGGGGCACTTCGCGCTGCACCCGGTCGAAGAAGGCGAAATCACCAATGCCAAAAGCACGGTAGTACTTCAAGGCTCTTTTGAGCCAGGAGGCCGTTACCATGACCGGCGTCACCCCATGCAGTTGGAGCACCTTAGCCAGAAAAGACTCGGCTTTGAGCTGGGCGGTATAACTGGCGAAGCTGAGAAACAGCACCCTGCGATTGGGGTCGGCCAGTTCCCGGCCTCGGCTTAGGATGGCGCCGTACTGCTTCTTGAAAGCCCGGTAATCAGCTTCGACCACCCGGTCGAGGATCAGCAAGCGCGGGTTGCGGACAACGCGCAGCACCCGTCTGGTCAGGCTCTCCAGCCCAGTGCGGCGTAGGAACCGGACTATCCGCTTTTTGTCACCCAGTCCGCGCATGGAGTCTCGCTCCCGGCATCCCTGATGCATCGGCCCAGAGGTATAGCCAAGTTTGCGCTCATGTCTGCTGCATTCTCTTCTTCAGGACGTACTCTGCCCAGAGAAAATCAAACTCGGAGTCGATGTCAGCGTAGCGCTCCGGTGGGATGAAATAGGCGCGGCAGTCGCGCCCGACTACAGTATCCTGCTCCATGACAACTTTCCGCCAGGAGACGTATACGTCGCCGCTGCGAACGTACACGGGAGGGAGTGCCTGGCGGGGACGCATATCCTCAAACCCCTGATCGATGTAGTTGATTAAGATATTGTCCCCCACAACGCGCTTCATACGGAAGGGGTGGTGAGGCGCCTCCACCACGCTGACGACCGAGTCAGCTCCGGTGTCGATCAGCAGCTGGAGGCAGGCGTCGATATCCTCCGGGGTGCGCAGGGGGGAGGTCGGCTGGAGCAGCATGACTATGTCATACGGCTGGCCGGTGATGCGTTCCATCTCACTGACGGCATGCTGGACCACCGGCCAGGAGGGCGTCAGGTCCCCTGCCAGCTCAACCGGGCGCATGAAGGGAACATTCGCGCCAAGCGCCCGGCAGACAGCAGCGATCTCCTCATCTTCGGTCGATACGACCGCGTCGGTGAGCAGCTTCGAGGCGCGGGCAGCCTCAATGGTGTAGGCTACCAGCGGCCTGCCCAGAAGAGGGCGCAGGTTCTTCCGGGGAACGGTCTTGGAGCCGCCGCGAGCCGGTATGACGCCGAGTGACCGGAACATCTGATCGAGACCTTCTGTCGTTTGCCCCATCATATCAGGTCAGGGGAACATCTTCCCAATTATAAACCACAGAGCCATCCGGGCGGTGGCTGGCAAAACGGCCCCGGTAATAGTCGCGGTTGAGCAGCTCGGCGTGGCTCAGCTCGCGGTGAGCCTGGCCAATCATGTCGTCGTAGTCGCCCACATGCTCGGCGATGTACGCCGCCCGCTCTTCGACCGTGCCATGAGCCAAGTCACACAATGTCTTGAGCTGGTCAAAGTTGATCGACACAGGGCCATCTTTTGATTGGTCGGCTGGCAGCAGGGTGAAATGCCGCTCGACTACATCAGCCCCGAGGTGTAGCGCAACGGCTGAGGCCTTGATCCCATCCCGGGCGACGAGGGTGTGGTCGCTGAATCCAACGGAAGGCGTGAACTGCTTGAGGTATACCATCCGGGCCAGATTTACCTCATCGAGGGGTGTGGGATAAATTGTTACGCAGTGCAGGAAGGTGAAGGATGCATCCGCCAGTACCCGCGCTGCCTGCGCGATCTCCTCGTCGAACGTCGCGCCGGTCGAGACAAACAGGTGCTCAAAGTTCGCTTTCAGCTCACGCAGCAGTGGGTAACTTGCACAGTCGTAGCTGGCGACTTTCACGGCAGACCAGCCGAACTTTGCCACCTGAGGCACGCGGATGCGCGAGAAGACGGTCGTCAGTGGCTGGATTCCGGCAGCCCGGCAGGTTTCACCGAACCACCCGTACCATTCGAGAGGGACTTCAAGCCTGGAGAGGCGCTCATACTCAGGCTGGTAGGGCCGCTTGATAGCCTTGATAACCCCATTCTCTTCAAGCCCGGTCTCGAAACGCTCTCGGTAGGTCAGGTCGTCGGCGAAGATAGTCTGAATCTTAGCATAGTCGGCGCCCGCTTCAGCCGCCGCCGCGATCATGTCCTTCAGGAGTTCCTTATCCCCGTTGTGGTTTTGGCAGAACTCTGCAATGACAGTCGCCATCAGTTTAACCCCCAGCCTGCCAGGAGGAAGTCTGCCGCTTCTTCCTCACCTTGTAAACTCAAACCCTCAAAATGCGTCAGCATCGATTGGTACGCCGCCTGGCTCACGAGCGGCGATTCCTTTCCCCGCGTGAGGGCCTCGGCCAGCGCCATACCAATGCCTAACTCAGCCAGCCGCCTCTGGTTGAAGGCAATTTCGGGATTGCTGTCATCGACGGTCATCATCGGGACACGGGCAGCCACGCAATCCGAGATGGTGCCCAGCCCGGCGCGAATGATCGCCAGATCGACGGTGTGCAGCGGATTGCGGGCGAAGTCATACTGCTTAACCCGGCCATACACCTGCGCCAGTGCGCTAAGCCAGCGCTCGGAGGCGAACGCCACCATGCTGCTCGCTTCGAGAAAGGGGAGCACCTGCTCAATCTGGCCCAGCAGTCGATCGGCGGCATCGGTGCTGCCCAAGGCGATCAGGACATTTCGCGGAGCACGCCTGTCAGGGGCACTATCTTCGGGTGCGTAGAAGCTGATCAGGCCAGTCCCCACCGCGTCCGCCTGTTCCCGGGTAGCAGGCATGGCAAAGTAGCGGTTGACGAGCATCACAGGCCGGCTGGCACGCATCAGGTCAACCGCCCATGCATGGTAGCGGGCGATATCCGGGTGATCCGGGTAGGCTGCCACCAGCACATCGTGCCAGAGGAACGAGCCGCTGAGTGTCACCTGTCCGGCGTACAAAAGCGGCTCAACAAGGTTATCGGACAGTACGGCGTCGTAACGTTCCAGCCCCCAGGCAGCGATGTGGTGGTGCCAGCCGGTGAGCCAGCCGCCGTAGTAATCAGGCTCCGGACTCCACCGCAGGGGGAGTCTAACCGGGTTGACCCGGTTGGCGGGTCGTTCCCCAAACCAGTCAAATTCCGGCCAGCCTGCCAGCCACTCCGCCTGCCAACCCTCGCAGAATAGGGTCACACCTAACGCCGGGACGCGGGCGCACAGGCGGTTGCAGACTTTGACCAGCCGCTTGATATGGCCCAATCCATTTGCGCAGGCAATCGCCGCCAGATTCATGGCAGATGGGCAGCTTGTTTGATCGCTATAGGAGTCAGGTAGCCCAGGCTCATATAGCGCACGCCCGGCGTCCGCTCGAGCGCTTCGGGGTCGAAAAAGCTCCACCCGTCAAAGAAGATGCCGGGCAGGTTCATCTGTTTGACCAGCTTATAGATGTTGACCTTGGCGAGGTCCCGGTGGTTGTTCATAAACAGGACAGCATCGGCGCTCGAAAAACCCTCTTCAAGCTCCTTCCAGACAATGCCCTGAGCCTCAATATCCGCACGCGGGATGACATGATCGAATCCCCACACCTGCCTGACGCTATCCTGGATGGCATGGACAAAATCCAGGGCCGGCGACCCGCGCAGGTCGTTGGTCTCTGGCTCCCCCTTGAAGGCAAAACCGACCACAAAGATGTTCGCCTCCGAGGCGATCTTCCCGGATTCGGCCAGCGCGGCCAGAAGGCGCTGGGCGATACGCTGGGGCATATATTCATTAATGGCTCGGCTGGTCTCGGCAAGGCTGGGAGTCCCCACCGCGCGGCTGAGATTGGCGAACATATAGGGGTCTTTAACCAGACAGGCGCCGCCGACGCCCGGGCTGGGCAGGGCAACCGGATTGCGTGGGTAGCCGCTGTTGGCAGCCTTGATGACCCGGGCTGCGTCCAGGTTGTAGGCCTCGCACATCATCGCCACTTCGTTGGCAAAGGCGAAGGAGATGTCTCGAAAGGTGTTGTTGATCAGCTTGACGAACTCCGCCTCTTCGAGTGAGCCTACGCGCACGATAGTCGGGGCCAGCCGGGCAAAGATGCGGGCTGCGCCCTCGGTACTCCAGCCGTTGAAGCCGCCGATAACTTGCGGAAGCGAGCGCAGTTCTTCCAGGGCCTTCCCCTGAATCGTCCGCTCCGGCGCAAAGGCCAGCCCGATGTCACGGCCAACCACAAAGTCGGTGTTGGCTTCAATGATGCTGACCACCTCGCTCCGGCAGGTGCCGATGGGCACGGTTGAGCGCAGCACTACCAGATCACCCGGCTTCAGGATGGTAGTGAGTTCAGTAATCGCCTGCCGGACGTAAGACAGGTCGGGCGTCATACGCTCAACGGGCGTGTTGACGGCTACCATGAACACGGCACAGCGCTTAATCTCCTCATAGGACTGGGCGACGATAAAGCGGCCCTTCTCAAGCTGGGCGTGGAGCAGGCTCTCCAGACCGGTTTCGTGGACGTGAGGTTCTCCGCGCGCCAGCTTCTCCCGGATCTCCGGATTGCTGTCCCAACCGATCACTTCAAAGCCGACCTCTGCCAGTGACACGGCAAGCGTGAGGCCCACGTAGCCCAGCCCGATCACGCCAATCGTGTCCCAATACCAGGATTGGGACTGGGCGAGACGGCTCACGTCAATCAGCCCCACCACGCGGCGATCTTCGTCAACGAGAATCGCGTGCCGGATGGTCCGCATGCGGCCGCTCTCGCGGATCTGTCGGCGAACTTCGTCCAAGACCTCGTCCGGTGGGATGGTGTCGGGGATGGCGACCGGGTTCCGGGTCATCACCTCGCTGACAGGGGTTTGGATCTCCTTACCAGCGAGCAGGGCCTTGCGGATGTCTCCGTCGGTGAGGACGCCCAGCAGATGCATCTCCTCGTCCACCATGAGCGCGATGCCCGCCGGCAGCCCATGATGAGGGGCGGTGTTCATGGCGCTCATCGCATGATAAAGGCGCGCTTCGGCGTCCAGCGATATCTTATCGATGTTGTGCGTTATCAACGCATCAATCGGGTATCTGTCCACAAACATGGCCTTGCTACATCCTCATAGACCTGAAGGGCCTAACGTTCAAACTGAATATCACCCCACGGATGGTCATCAAAGCGGAAGAAGCCTGTCCCCCAGCGCAGGTGAAAGGGGTTGTCGCCCTCCTCAAGCCTCGGCTCGATGGTGAACTGTATCGCTGGGCTAACAACATCCATCTTCTGGCCGACGACGAACATATAGAGGGCAAGCGAGTATGTGCCCTGCCGCAGGAAGTTCGGGGTGTAGGTCGCCCGGATGGTGTACTGCCCTGCTGCAAGCTCCTCGTGCCTTTCGCCTGATGGAGACATAAAGAGTGAGGTGCCGTTGTCCACCGTCCGGATATTGAAGGCGAACTCCGCGTTGGCGATAGGCTCTAGGACCCGGAAGCCGATCTCAATGGTGATGGGTTCGCGCTCGAAGAAGGTATCCGTCTGATTGTTGTAGCTGTTCAGCAGGCGCACCGACTCAAGGATGGCCGATTCACGGCTCCCTCCAATGCGCGGCCCGTGTGTGAGGTCGGCATAGCCCTGATTGGAGGCTTCTTCAGTGACCCGCGACAGGTAGCCTTCGACGACCCGCCCTGTCTCACCCCGGTCAACGATGTGGCCTTTGTCCAGGCAAATCGCCGTCTGGGTCAGGCCGGTGATGGCGCCCATGTTGTGGCTGACGAAGATCACCGTGCGGCCCTCGCGTGCCACGCTGCCCATCTTGCCCAGGCTTTTGCGCTGGAAGGCGGCATCGCCAACTGCCAGCACCTCGTCTACGAGCAGGATCTCCGGCTCCAGGTGTGCGGCCACGGCAAAGGCCAGGCGCACATACATCCCGCTGGAGTAGCGCTTGGCGGGCATGTCAATAAAGCGGTCAACCTCGGCAAACGAGACGATTTCATCAAACTTGCGCTGGATTTCAGCGCGTGTCATCCCCATCACAGCGCCGCTTAGAAAGATGTTCTGCCGCCCCGACAGCTCAGGATGAAAGCCGGTGCCGACCTCCAGTAGGCTGCCGACCCGTCCGTGGATTTCAGCCATCCCCTCTGTTGGGGCGGTGATGCGGCTGAGCACCTTCAGCAGGGTGCTTTTGCCAGCCCCGTTGCGGCCAATTAAGCCGACCACCTCGCCCTGCTCGATCTCGAAAGTGACATCGCGCAGCGCCCAGAAGCTGGCTTCCGGCTCGTCGCCGTTTGATCCCCGTAGATGGCGTAGGGGTGCAACAAGGAGATTCAGGAGTTCCTCGGAGAAGCGCTTGTAAGTATAGCTCGGATTGGCTCGCCCGCCCCTCATCAGGCGGTAAGCCTTGCCAAGCCCCTCGGCGCGGATCGCGATGGCGCTCATCATCTATATCACGTCTGCAAAACTGCTTTCCAGCCGCCGGAAGTAGAAAGCACCAATGATCAGGAAGATCAGAGCCGTGGCGGCGGAGATAAGCACGAGTGGCCCCGGCGCCGTCTCCGTTCCCAGCAATGCCCACCGGAACCCTCCGATTACCCCGGTCATCGGGTTGATCCCGAAGAGCAGCCGCCACCGCTCCGGGACGATCGTGCTGGAGTAGACGACGGGGGATGCATACATCCAAACCTGGAGTAGAAAGGGAATCACGTAGCGGAAGTCACGATACTGAACGTTAAACGCCGCCAGCCACAGCCCTACTCCAAGCGCAGTCACGGCAGCCAGTAGCAAGAACACCGGCAGCCAGATGACCCGCCAGGTTGGCATGACCCCATAGAACAGCATCATGCCTAACAGGATGACAAAGGCGATCAGGAAGTCAATGGCGGCTGGCAGCACACTGGCGACTGGAATGATCAGGCGCGGGAAGTAAATCTTGGTGATCAACTTCTCGTCGTTGACCAGGCTGGAAGCCGCGCCAGATAAAGCTGTGGCAAAGAACTGCCAGGGCAGCAGCGCAGCATAGCTGAAAAGCGGGTAGGGCACATCGTCGGAGGGAATCTTGGCCAGCTCACCGAACACGACGCTGAAGATCACCATCGCCACGAACGGCTGGATGATCGCCCAGGCTGCTCCCAGCGCCGTCTGTTTGTAACGCACAGAGACATCCCGCCAGGCAAGGAAAAGCAACAGCTCGCGGTATTGCCATAGCTCCTTGAGGTCAAGAGCTATCCAACCCCGCGGTGGTCGGATGATCGTGATCGGCAACGCTTCGGCTGGGGTTTTTTGCTCTGTGGTTGACTCGGTCTCCCGCGTGAGAAGAGTCATGAGTTGGGATCTCTGCCGCTTCCTGATATTATTGCCTGCAAGACGGCGCTTTCATCCATGACACGCCGGGTATTATAGCCAGTCAATAGGGTTTAGTCGAGCACCAGCGGGTTTCCCTCCTTTGTGAGCAGTAACGCCCAAGGCGGATGATGACAGAACAAGCAAACAGTCCCTTGCTGGGCGAGCCAAGTGCGCCTCTGCGGGTTGTTTTAATAGCCGACCTTGTCTCAGGGGGTATCTCAGGTGGGATCGAGCAGTTTGCCGGGCGGCTGATCCACGCACTCGGTTCACTCGACGACGGCGACGAAGAGTACATTGTTGTGACCGGCCCGCGCGACCCGGATTGGATCAGGCCATACCTGGGCAGCAACCAGCGCATCGCCGTGAGGCCGTGGACAAGCTGGCGCGAGCGGCTTGCATCGCGTGTACCGATCTCAGAGGCGATGTTAACCCGTATCCGCGAGTTCAAGCTGCGACTGCAAGGAGGCATGGCCCATGCCCCGGCTGCGGACATCCGCCCCGATCCGTTCCTGGCTTCACTGGGAGCAGACGTGGTCCACTTCTTGTACCAGAAGTTTGCAGCCGTTGGGGCAGCCACTATCTTCAACCCGCACGACCTGCTGCACGTGCATTACCCACAGTACTTCACGCCAGAAGTGTATGCCCTGCGCGAGACGCTCTACCGGGCATGGTGCGAACGCGCGACGTGTGTGTCGGTGCCTTCCCGATCCGTCAAACATGACCTCATCGAGCATTATGGGCTGCCTCCCGACAAGGTTCAAATCGTGCCCTACGGGAGCGTGATCCCGGAGACAGGAGCTATCGATGGGGACTACCTCAAGGAGGTACACAGGCGACTGAGTCTGCCTGAGCGTTTTGTGTTCTACCCTGCGCAGACATGGCCGCACAAGAACCACATCCGGCTGATTGAAGCCCTGGCCTTGCTGCGCGACCGGGACGGCGAGCGCATCGACCTCGTATGCACCGGCATGCAGAACGAGCACTGGCCTGCTATCCGGCAGCGCATTCACGAGTTGAGCATGCAGGGGCAGGTGCGTTTCCTAGGCTACGTATCGGCCCGGGACCTGCGCAGCCTCTACCGGCTGGCCCAGTTTGTTATCATCCCCTCTCTGTTCGAGGGAGCGGGAATACCTGTACTGGAGGCCTTTGCCGAGAACACACCAGTGGCCTGTTCAAACCGGATGTCGCTTCCAGCAATGGCAGGTCGAGCCGCTCTGCTCTTTGACCCGCTTGACATCCAATCGATAGCCGACGCCATCCGGAAGATGGCTACCGATGAGCGCCTGCGGAGAGAGTTGGTACAGAAGGCCGCCGAACGCCTAGAGTTCTTTACATGGGAACGTACTGCCCGAACTTATCGTGCGCTGTACCGTAAGGTAGCTGGTCATCCTCTCTCTGATGAAGATGAGGGATTACTGGCCGCCGGTGAGCAGTGGCCAGACTGAGCCAATCCTACCTGAGTGGACCATGTATGCAGAAACTCAAGATTTTGCTGCTGAATGCTAACCGGCGCGGCATCGGGACCTACCACCGGGCGCATGGATTTGCCCGCCAGCTGGCCCGGCTTGGGCATCACGTGACCCTTGCCACCGTCTCTCCCTCTCCCACTTGGCGGCCCTGCTGGGAGATCGTGGAAGACAACTTCCGGATTGTCGAAACGCCCGGCGCGCTCTATACGTGGTGGCCCGGTTGGGCGGGGGGGCCTGCCGATGTGCTATGGCGGGCCTGGCATGTGCTGACCTCGGATTACGATGTGATTTACGGCTTCTCCCACCATCCTGACGTGCTGGTTCCGCTGGCGGCAGGGGGTATCCTGAAGGGAGTACCCCTTCTACAGGATTGGTGCGACTGGCACGCCGGGGGAGCAAGCTGGTTCCGAGGCATCAAGCTTGCCCACCGGATAGATGGTTTTTTCGAGGAGCTGCCCGTGCGCCGGGCGAGGGCCGTGACGGTGATTTCAACCGTCCTGCGCGACCGCGCTGTGCGTGCAGGAGCCGATCCGACCTGTGTGCATATCGTCCGCGAGGGAGTTGACACGGAGCGGCTGTCTCCCGTCCCCAAACAGGAGGCCCGGCGAAGGCTTGGCATTCCCCCGAACCAGCCGGTGCTGGGGATGCTGACCGGCGGCAATCCCACGCGCCCCGTCCATGTGTTCGCGGCGGTGCTCAGCGCCGTCCCCGATGCGCTTCTGTTGATTGTCGGCAGGGCCAACCCGGAGACAGCGGCCTGCATCGAGCAGCATGGTCTGGCCGAACACGTGATCCAGACCGGTTGGGTTGACGATGCCGACCTGCCGGGCTGGCTGTCATGCGCGGATGTGCTGTTCTTCCTGCTGGACGACCGGCTGGTGGATCAGGCCCGCTGGCCGCACAAGGTTGGCGATTACATGGCTGTAGGCCGCCCGGTCGTGATCACGCGCGTGGGCGATATTGCCAGCTTCGTCGAAAAACACGGCGTAGGCCTGGTGGCAAGCCAGGAAGAGGCCGATATTGTTGAGAAGATCGTCTCGTTGCTGACCGACTCCGACCGCGCGGCGGAGATGGGGAGGCGCGGTCGCGAGATTGCTGTGACGGTGCTCGACTGGCGACACCGGGCGGATGAGCTGGAGCACATCCTACGACTGGCCCTTGGGAAGCAGGCATGACGAAGCGGCGGGTAGCCATTATCCATAACCAGATTACGCCTTACCGCGTCCCGCTCTTCCGCGCCGTAGCGGAAGCGCCTGACCTTGATGTGCACGTGATCTTCCTTTCGGCGCGGATGCCTGACCGCACCTGGGCGGTCGCTGAGAACCTTGGCTTCGCCCATACGGTGCTCAAAGGCCGCGTGCTGCCGATTCCGGGCGGGCGGAATTACGCCGGAGAGCCGCGTTTGGTCAACCTGAACCCTGACCTAGCCCCTGCCCTCTGGCGGCTGCGGCCAGAGGTCGTCGTATGCCCTGAGTTCTCGCTGCCTGCGATCACGGCCTTCCTCTATACGCGCCTGACCGCTAGCCGGTACATCTCGTGGTCGGAGGGCACGCCGCACACCGAGCGCAACATTGGCCGGGTGCAGAAGCTGGTCCGCCGCTGGATCATTCCTCGGGCGTCGGCCTGCATCCCGGTCAGCAGCAGCGCACGGGACAAGTACCTCAGCTATGGGGCCGATCCAGCGCACGTACACGTCGCTATTCAGACAGTTGACACGGCCTTCTTTCAGAAGCGGGCCGCAGAGCTGCGCCCGTCCGCACCCTCTTGGCGGAAAGAACACGGGATCGAGGGGAAGCTGATCGTCAGCGTCGGTTCGCTCATTGAGCGCAAGGGAATGTGTCACCTCGTCGAAGCGCTTGCCCTTTTGCACCGTAAGCTGCCGGATGTCCATTTGGCGCTGATTGGCGGTGGCCCCCTGCAAGACGACCTGACCCGTCAGGTCGAGGGGCGGGGGCTGGGGGCATTTGTGCACTTTCCGGGGTTTGCCCAGCCAGATGACCTCGCGCAGTGGCTGGCGGCGGCGGATGTGTTCGCCTTCCCCACGCTGGAAGATACGTTCGGGGTGGTGGTCAACGAGGCAATGGCCACCGGGCTGCCGGTCGTGTCGTCTATCTACGCCGGTGCGACGCGCGACTTGGTCCACGATGGCGAAAACGGTTTTGCCATCGACCCCACCAACTATGCCCTGCTGGCCGACTGCCTGTACCGCATCCTCAGCGACGACGCCCTGGCAAGGCGCATGAGCGAGGCCTCCCAGCGCATCATTGCCCGGAACGGGATCGAGGCCAGTGCGGCCGGCTTCCTCGCGGCGATCCGCGATGCGCTTGGTCAGCGGCCCTTATCCGGCTGATCGGGCCATCGCCTCCCGGTAAATCTGCATCAGGCGGGTGTAATATGTTTCGGGGGTGTATGCCGCTTCGAGAAGCTGCCTCCCCTGCTGGCCCATTACCAGCACCGCCGAGGGGTTGGCCGCAAGCTGCCGGATGCTCGCCACAAGCGCCTCAACATCCCCAGCCGGAAACAGCAGCCCGGTCTCGCCATCCCGGACAATGTGCGCCAGCGCGCCCAGATTCGAGGCGATGACAGGCAGTTCCCAGGCATAGGCTTCCAGCACAGCGATCCCGAACTGCTCATATACCAGGGAAGGCACAACCACGCACAGCGCATCTCTCAGGAAATCAAAACGCCCCTCCCCGGCGATAAAGCCATGTATGTGGACGTTGTCCAGGTGGCGCTCCCTGGCCGCCTGCCGCAGAGCACCCTCAAGGGGGCCAGCACCGATCAGGTGGAAGGGAATGTCGGCGAGCTGGTGGGCAGCGTCGAGTATCGTCCAGACCCCTTTCTCCTGAGAGAGGCGCCCCATATAGACCACTGCTCGACCAGCGGTCTTTTTCTGTGGGCGGGGAGGTACGTCAATGAAGTGCTCTAAGACCTGGATCGGGATGCCCTCTCCCAGCCGCTCCCGGAAATAGGCGGCTGTGGAAGGGTTTGCGGCGATCAAGGTGCCGAGCTTGTGGGGGAACGTGCCGATCTTCCAGTGGAACGCGAGACTGGCAGCGTAAGCGGCGCTCTGAGTCAGGCTGCCGTGCAGGCAGCGTAGACGCACCGCGTGCATGAAGTTCCCCCCCACGCACCGCTGGCAGGTTTCGCCGTGAGTGTAGAACAGGCCGTTTGGGCACAGGAATCGGAAATTGTGCAGGTGCTGGACGACCGGCAGGTTATGGTGCGCCAGAGCAGCGTAGAGGGAAGGCGATAGTTGAGGAAAAACGTTGTGTACATGCGCAACATCAGGCTGGAACGACACAATCTGCTCCTCGACCCGGCGTATGGTTTCGGGCGAGTACAGCGCACCCAGCCCGCTCTGGAGCCTTTTCAGGAGGCCCTGATCGGCAAGCTGGCGGCTGTTGGCAGACAGCCAGTGCACTGCATCGCCCTTGCTCTCAAGGAGTGCAGCCAGCCTCTCGACAAAGACATCTTCGCCGCCGCGATAGCGATAAAAGTTGTGGCACAGCAGGATTCTCATGATGGCGGGCGGCGCCTCAGAATGCGCCTCGCCGGGTCAGCACGGCGCCAATCGTGCGCCATAGAATCTGAATGTCAAGCCACAGCGAGTAATTGCGGATATAGAACAGGTCTTCCTCCGTATGCAGGTGCATGGGCTTGTCTGAGCGCCCGCTGATCTGCCACCAGCCCGTCAACCCCTGGGGCACCTCGAAGCGTTTACGCTGCCACTGCTCGTATTTGTCCACGAGCCAGGGCATCTCGGGCCGGGGGCCTACCAGGCTCATCTCCCCCCGCAGGATGTTGAAGAGCTGAGGAAGCTCATCCAGGCTTGTGCGCCGCAACCAGCGCCCGACGCGCGTCACGCGCGGATCGTCTTGCCGCTTGTGGATGACGTTGCCCTGCTCGTCGTAGGTGACCACTTCGTCCTGGCGCTGCTCGGCATCTGCCGTCATGGTGCGAAACTTGTAGATAGTAAATATTTTGCCTCCTTCACCTACGCGGGGCTGCCTGAAGATCACAGCGCCGGGGCTGTCCAGCTTAATGGCGATGGCGATGGCGGCCATCAGGGGCAGCGCCACGACCATGAGCAGCAGGGTGAGGACGAGGTCAAACATGCGCTTGACAATACGCTGGAACGGGGTAAGTGTAGGCTCTTTAAGGCTCAGCAGGGGCATCCCCCCGAAGTCCTCGACCTGTACGTGCAGGTAGGCCAGCTCAAAATAGTCCGGCACAACGCGGATGTTGATGGGGAGCCACTGCAAATCGTAGACCAGCTTTTTGACGTCAAGCTGCTTCTGAGAGGGAAGTGCGATGAGCACCTCGGAGATATCGTGCTCTTCAATGATTTTGGCTACATCGTCGAGGGTCCCCAGTACAGGGGCCTTGAGGGCCGATTCGTCTACCAGCTGCCCGTCACCTTCATCGACGAAACCGGTGACGTACAGCCCCGCCCAGGCGTAGGATTGCACAGCCTGATACATATCACGCGCAATTTCACCGGTTCCCACGATCAGAACACGCCGCGAGTCGTAGCTACGCCCACCGGCCAACCTGAAGTAGCCGCGCACCGCAATCCGGTGGGCGAGGATCAGGCCCAGCGCAAAGATCAGAAAGTACACCATTTGCAGGCGGGAGACCGTCCGGAAGGTCAGGTACAGTGCCCCGATCAACACTAACCACGCGAAAAAGGCAGCGGGGATAATGGTCTGCAGCTCGTGGATCAAACGAGCGGTACGCTTAGGGTCGTAGACACTGGCGACCACAAAAGTCACAATCCAGATGACGGGGCTGATAGCATAGACGGCTACCGGTAGCTGAAGCTCCGAGTCCGGCACCGCCTTGCCAAAAGGCAAATAAGTCCTGGCCTGCGTGGCGAAGAACAGAGCAGCCAGCACTAGGAGGACATCTGAGATCAGCAGGAAAAGCGAGAACCCCAAACTGAAACGCTTTGCCATAGCACTACTTCATCCCCATGCGCCGGGTGCGGCGGCCATCAGGGGCATGAGAGCCGCTCCGCAGGAGGGATTCGTGGGAGGGACAAGCCCGCCACCGGTGGAAAGGCCTGCGACTGTCAGGCCTCGATACAGGAGAGGGTGAGAACGACCGGCCCGCTGGCCGGAGCGGCATTCTATTGTGTGACAAAGATGGGATTGCTGAAGATCCATCCCCGTTCCTTGCCTTTGTAGTTCAGATAAACTTCGACCCGGTAGGCGCCCGTTTCGTTGGCGATATACGTCCGGTGCGTGCCCTCCGTCTCACGCATCACGACCCTGCCGTCTTTGAGCAGCCGCATGTCCGCCACGAGCGGCGAGACCATCTGCAGGGTCACACCGTGTCCCAGACGCAGCCAGCCGCCCATCACGGTGCTGAAGTTGTGCCCCTGTGCCGAGAAGCGGAAGCCCCGCGTCGGGGCGAGCAGATCGTAGCCGACGAAGGCACGCCCATCCCGCAGCGCCTGAAGCACGAGCTGCTTGTCATGCTCAAAGTCTCCGGAGAAAGGGCGCGGAGTAAGGATATGCGTGTTGACGCAGCGGAAGAGGTACTCGTAGGGGAAGATAGTCCGGGTCAGCGGCCCCATTGAGTAGGTTGCGCCGTGTGCATCGGCGGAACCGATCACCTTCACCCGCTTGCCCTCGCGCAGCAGGCGATCCCACAGCGCGAGCGTCTCGGGGAAAGGCCCACTGATATAGCGGTCGGGGCCAAAGGCCGCCCGGAGCGCGGTGAGCCGGCCGTTCAGGTGGGCCTTGAACTCGCTCATGTAATTCCAAAGTTCCAGGCCGGTATACCCTTCGACCTCCCAGTCCAGCCAGGGAATGGCTGGCTCATCGAAGCTGGGGGCAGCCCGCTCGAAGGGATGGGCGAGGAAACAGATGCCCTCGCTGGCCTTCACCTCGTCGATAAGGCGCTGCGGGCTGGCAGCGTATGTGGCCAATTCACGCTCCACGCCATACACCAGCAGGTGATTGGCCTGGGGGTTGCGCCGCACATCGTGCACTTCTTCGCCCACCAGCAGCAGAACCCGCCGGTCAGGCGTGTCGCCATAGTAACCTTCCACACCATCCACCCAGACGTTGTGGTCGGTCGTCGTGACAAAGTCCAGTCCGGCGCGTATGGCAGCTTCTGCCACCCCCGCATGGGGGGCTTCGCCATCGGAGTAGCAAGTGTGCACGTGTAAATTACCGGTGTATTCGTGGAGGGTGATCATCTCTTGTGCGCCCGGATCGTTAGAAGAGGCTTAACTGGGTTGGATCAGCCTCATCGCCATCCGCCACGCCAGAAGCCAGCGGGCGAGGGGGCAGCAATCCGTGTGCGGCCAGCCACTCCGCCGGGGGGCCATCCCACCCGACCTGCCGGAAGTCCACACGCCCGCGTGCGTCAAACTCAACGCCTTCCATTTCCAGCCGGGCACGCTGCTCGTCGGCTGCCGCGCTGCCCCTGGGCAGGCTGATCGTGCCCTGGCTGTTGATGACGCGCTGCCAGGGAATGCCGCTGCCTGCCGGGGCGGCGTTCATGGCCTTGCCAACCCAGCGTGCTTTGAGCCGCTCATACTGGACGGGATCGACGCCAGGGGGTAGCGGGATCATCGAAGCAATCTGTCCGTAGGTACTGACGCGGCCCTCCGGAATCTGCCGCACGATCTCCCAGACCAGCCCGTAGAAGGATTCGGGGTCAGGTGGCTGACTTGTCATTCACCCAATCTACTGCCTGGGAGGAACATTGTCAAGTGCTGGGTAAGACAGTATACTGAGCGCGCGTCCGGCGGATAGGAAGTTAGGAAGATGCCCAAGGTCACCAACCGCGAGGTTGCCGCCCTCTTTCAGACCATCGCGGATATGCTTGAGCTAAAAGGGGAGAACATTCACCGCGTGCTTGCCTATCGGCGCGGGGCTGAAACCATAGCCAGCCTTGCCCGCGACATCAACGCCGTCTATGTGGAGGGCAAGCTCACCGAACTTCCGTACATCGGGGAGACGCTGGCTACCAAGATCGAGGAACTGCTGACCACCGGCAAACTGGCCTTCTTCGAGCGCCTGGCCGACGAAATCCCGCCAGGCTTGGTTGAGATGCTTCGGGTGCCCGGCTTGGGGCCGAAGCGCATCCACCTTTTCTGGAAGGAACTGGGCATCACGTCAATGGATGAGCTGAAGGCGGCTGCTGAAGCAGGCAAGCTGCGGACGCTCCCCGGCATGGGAGCCAAGTCCGAAGCCAAGATTCGGGAGGGAATCGAAGCACTCAGCCGCCGCACCGACCGCAGCCTGCTCGGTGATGCCCTGCCCGTTGCGACCAGAATCCTGGATCGGCTGCTGAAGGTTGAGGGCGTCGAACGGGGCGAGGTGGCCGGGTCGCTGCGCCGCCGCTGTGCTACGATAGGCGACATCGACCTGCTGGTTGCCAGCCGCACGCCTGAACCCGTTATGCAGGCCTTTGTTGACCTGCCCGAAGTGGCGCATGTGATCGTCCAGGGGCCGAGCAAGACCTCCGTTGAGCTTTTCTCCGGCCAACAGGTGGACCTGCGCGTGCTGCCGCCCGAACGCTATGGCACGCTGCTCGCCTATTTCACCGGCAGCAAGGAGCACAACGTCCGCCTGCGCGAGCTGGCCCTCAAGCAGGGCCTGTCGCTGAGCGAACACAGCTTCACGCCAGTCGAGGGGGGAGCCGCAATCCTGTGCGCGACCGAAGAAGAGGTCTACACCACCCTCGGCCTGCCTTGGATACCGCCCGAACTGCGCGAAGATCGGGGCGAGATCGAGGCGGCGCTGGCAGGCACCCTGCCAGACCTGATCGCGCTGGACGACATCCAAGGCGACCTCCAATGCCACACCACCTGGAGCGACGGGAAGGCCAGCGTGCTGGAGATGGCCAAAGCTGCGCTGGAAAGGGGCTACCGCTACCTGCTTATCACTGATCACAGTCATGGACTGGGCGTCGTGCAGGGCATGTCGCCTGAGGATGCCTGGAGGCAGCAAGCTGAGATCGAGGCAGCCAATGCGGAGCTGGCAGGGGAGCTTACCATCCTGCAGGGCATTGAGCTTGAGATCAAAGCCGACGGCAGCCTGGACTACAATAACGATGAGCTGGCCCAGTTCGACATAGTGCTGGCCTCCCTGCACACGAGCTTGCGCCAGCCCCGCGAGCAGATCACCCGCCGCCTGCTGAATGCCATCCGCAATCCCTATGTTGCCATCATCGGCCACCCGCGTGGTCGCCTGCTGCCTGACCGCGAACCCGCCGACCTGGACATGGATGCCGTCTTCGAGGCCGCCGCCGAGCACGACGTAGCCCTGGAGATCAACGCCAATCCCCACCGCCTGGACCTGGATGATGTGCACGCGCGGCGGGCTGTTGAGTTGGGCATCAAGCTGACCATCAGCACCGACGCTCATCATCCCGACGAATTGGCCAATATGCCCTACGGCGTGGCGACGGCCCGCCGGGGTTGGGTATCGGCGGAGAGCGTTCTGAACACCTGGTCGCTTGGGCGCCTGCTAGAGTGGGCCAGGGAACGGCGCGCATGATGGACAGGACCGGCAACACGGCTGTCTTCAAGAGGGCCTTTCAAGGGCTGGACAGGCACGCGCTCGACATGCTGCGCCGCGTTGCCGTCCGCAAGTCTTACCCGGCCAACACCGCGCTCTGCCGGGAGGGTGAGCCTGCCGATACCTTCTACCTCATCACCAGCGGGCGCGTGATCGTCACGCGCGACCTCAAGGGGACAGATGAGGACTTCGTGCTCGGCTACCTCGGGCCGGGCCAGTACTTCGGTGAGATGGCCGTCATCTCTGAAGAACCCCGCGCCGCCACCGTGACAACGGTGGCCGATACCGAGGTGCTGGAGATCACGAAAGAACACTTCGAAAAGATATTTCGCTCCAGCCCGGCGATGGCCCGTAGCATCCTGAACACGCTGTTCGGCATTATTCGCGAGACGGATGCCCGCGCCATCCAAGACCTTGAAAAACAGATCGCTGAGCTGTCACAGGCCTACAAGGCCCTCGAGGCCGCTCAGGCGGACCGGATCGCCAAGGCAGCGCTCGAAGCGCAGCTTGAAGTAGCCGCCAAAGCCCAGCGCGGCCTGCTCCCCAGGCAGCTTCCCCATATCGAGGGCTACCAGTTCGCCGCCCAGTTCGAACCCGCACGCCACATCGGAGGGGACTTCTACGACGCCCGCGTGCTCGACGATGGGCGCGTGGCGGTGCTGCTCGCGGACGTATCCGACAAGGGGCCGCACGCGGCGCTGTTTATGGCCGTCACCCGCACGCTGTTTCTGACCGAGATGCGCTACCATCCGGAGCCGCGTGCCATGATGCAGGCCGTACATCGCGGGTTGCTCGATGCGACAACCTATGAGATGTTCGTCACGGCTATCTACGGCGTGCTCGACCCGGCCAGCGGGTCATTCCGCTACGTTCGCGCGGGGCATGAGGAACCGCTGTACGTGTGCCGTGACGGACAGGTTGAACGTTTGCAGGGGCAGGGGCGCTTTCTCGGCCTCTGGATGGAGCCGACCCCGGTCTTTGAGGAACGGGAAATTACCCTCAGCCCGGGAGAGATTCTCGTGATCTACAGCGACGGCGTGACTGACATGCGCAGCTATACCGGCGAGTCGTTTGGGAAAGAAGCGCTGGCTCAGCTTCTTAAGTCGATCCGCATGTACGGTGCCGACCGGATTGCCCGCGTCATCTACAACGTTGTCCAGCAGCATCGCGGGAGCGCTGCCGCCTTCGACGATTTCACACTTCTCGTGATACGCGCTGAATAAACACACGACATCACAGGCGATGAGCGAACAGCAGCCCACTCACGACGATAGGACACGCCGCCCGCGCCCCACCCGGGCGCTCCCCCCGGCAGAGCAGGGTCCACGCCGCAGGCCGCCTGCCGAAAGCGAACCCACCCGGCGCATCCCCCGGATGCCACGACGGACGCCAACCCCTCAGCCGGAATCGCCGCCGCAGGCGCCGCCTCCGCTGCCACCCGACCCGCGCATGTCCGGGCTGTATGTCCCCTGGTGGGGTTTTGCCATCGTGATCCTGGCTGTTGCAGCCATCACATGCGGCATGTGGTGGTTTGTGCTTGCGAGCCGGGGCAGCACAGCCGGCGAAGCGGGTCCCACGCCTACGCCGATCTTTGTCGTCATCACAGCCTCACCCACGCTAGGCCCCGTGAGCGACGGCGAGGCGGGGGCGGTGACCCCTCTGGCCCCAACCGAAACGCCAACCGAGCCAAGCCTGCCAACAGAGACACCTGCCTCCACTGAGGAGGTCGCTATTCAGGTGGGCAGCCAGATCATCGTGGACGGCACGGAGGGCACCGGGCTGGCTATCCGGCAGGGGCCAGGCATAGACTTCACCTACTTCTTTGTGGCCAACGACGGCGACCAGTTTTCTGTGGAGGACGGGCCGCGTAGTGCGGACGGTTACACGTGGTGGTATGTTGTCGATCCCACAGACGAGAACCGGGCCGGGTGGGCGGTTAGCAATTACATGACGGTTATTCAGCCGTAGCGCTCAGTGGCGCAGGGTCCAGACGTCGGCAGCGTACTTCTCCGCACGCAGCACGGCAGCCCGCTGTTGCTCCTCGGTGCTGAGCAGCTCACTGTGAAGCGCCACATTCAATGCCTGCGCAAACCCCTCGGCGATAGCAGCCGCCACATGCTCAAAGCGCACCCGCTGCCCCAGCGCTTCCTCAAGGGTAATGGCGCGTGACCGGACGCGCATCCGCGCCTGCTCGCGCGCGGCCTCCCCGTCGAAGGCCAGCACATCGCAAATCCGTCCTACATCGCCGTGTAGCGGCAGCGCGCCGTGCTGGAGAACAGCACCGCCCTCACCGCGCCGGGTCTGAGCGCTGCCGATCAGCTTACGGCCATTTACCGTGACCTCATAGTCCGAGGGCACTTCAAAGCACACCGGGCCTTTAGACGACTCGCGAGCTTTGCTGCTGGCCTGCTCGGCGCGGACCTGTGCCCCCAGTGATGCCAGCGCAGCGAGCAGCCCCCGGCTGAGCCGCCGGTAGCTCTCCACAACCCCGCCCGCCACGCGCGGATCGTCGGCTGGCACGACAACCGAATAGGTCAGTTCGTCCACGTGCAGGATGGCCCGCCCGCCGCTCAAGCGGCGCACCACACCCCAGCCACGGGCGTCCAGCCGCTCAAAGTCAACGTCTGCCGCACTCTGGGAATAGCCCAGTGACAGGCAGGGGGGTTCCCAGGCGTAGAGCCTCAGGGTCGGCTTGGCAGCCCTCGCCCTGACGTGCTCGGCGATGGCCTCGTCGATTGCCATATTGGTCGGGCCGTCGAGAGGCGGATCAACGATCAGCCGCCAAGCGGCACGTGGGTATATGTCCCCGCGCGGGAAGTCGCGTTCTGCGTCCATTTGCCCTCTGTGAATCCGGCGTGGCCCTCGCTTTCGACACCGGCAGCCGGGCAATTGTACCAGAGCAGCCCTTGCGGGTAAAATGATCGCATCAGTGTGCCGCCGACACATCCGAACCTGACTGCCAGGGAAAGGGCATGTCTAAACATCGCGGGCGGGCAAAATCACGAAGGACCTCTCTCACCAGACCGTTAAGCTCGCTGCTGGCGCTGCTGGACAAGCTGCCTATACCCAGGCTGGGGCCTGCGGGGCTGGTGGTGGGCGTGGCTGGGCTGGTAGCAGGCACGCTTGGTCTGAGTCTTGTGTTCGGGGTTGTGCTTCGGGCGATGGTGGCGAGGGATGTGCTGAACCCTTTTCGGGCCAGCGGAGGGCTGCCAACGGCAACGCCGAACGCAACCCCAAACCCCACCTTTCTCGCCCCCACGCTGGACCTCGGCAACGCGGTTGTCTGGCAGGGGAACGAACGAGTCACCGTACTCCTCATGGGCGCCGATAGTCGGCCGTCCGAGCGCGGGCGTGCCCGCCCCCGCACCGACAGCATAATGCTGCTCATGATCGACCCTCAGACGAAAGTGGCCAGCGTGCTGTCTATCCCCCGCGACCTGTATGTAGACATCCCCGGCTACGGTCTCAACCGCATCAATACAGCCTATGTCTTGGGCGGGGGAGACCTGGCAATGGAGACGGTGCAGTACAATCTGGGCCTCCGGGTCAACTACTATGTGCTGGTCGAGTTCGACGCCTTCGTCACCCTGGTGGACGAGATCGGGGGCATTGATATCTACGTCCCGCAGACCATCTATGATCCGGAATACCCGGATATGAACTACGGTTACGATCCCTTCTACATCACAGCCGGACAGCACCACATGGATGGCGCAACAGCTTTGAAATATGCGCGTACGCGCCACTCTGACAGCGACTTTAACCGGGCACGTCGTCAGCAAGATGTGCTCTTCGCCATCCGTGACCGCGTGCTCAGCCTGAACATGCTCCCCACTCTGGTGCAGAAATCACCCCTTCTTTACAATGCACTTAGCGACAGCATCGAGACGAACCTGACTCTGGAGCAGATGGTCAGCCTGGCTCTGCTGGCCCAGGATGTGCCCCGGGAGAATATCCGCACCGGTGTCATTGACGGCAGCTATGTGACAGGCTACGTGACCTCCAGCGGTGCACAGGTCCTGATCCCCAACCGGGGGGAGATCGGTGGACTGCTAGCCGAGGTCTTCTGGCTGAATTAGGCAGCAGCATCTGGCAAAAGACACAGGCCGAGTAGGCCCGGCGTAGAGGCTTTGAAATGGCTGAATTCCAGCAGTTGCCCTTGTTTGACGCCGAACCGGAAGAACTCGCACGGCCCCCGGCTGAGCCAGCCGCACGTGGGGTGCCCAATCCCGAAACGTCCCTTGACGAGGCGACGGAAGTGTATCTCGTCGCCCTGCGGATGGGCGGCGCTTCTCCGCATACCGTCAGAGCCTTCAAGAGCGACCTCAACCTGCTGGGCCAGTGGGCCGGTCGGAGGGCAGCTATCGGCGAATTCTCAACCGAGCGCCTGCACAAGTTCCTGCATTGGATGCTGACCGAGCGGGATAAACCGTGCAGTCCCAAGACTTACGCCCGGCGCGTGACGACTCTCAAGAACTTCTTCGGCTACCTGCATGAACAGGGTTCAATCCCCCGCGATCCATCCACTGCCCTGATCCAGCAGCCGGTGAGCAGCCCGCTGCCTGATATACTGCTCGATGACGAGGTGGAGCAGGTGCTTGCGGCTGCCCGTGCTCTGCGCCGCGACCGCGAGAAGTCGGACGCTCGCCCCGAACTGCTGGTTACCCTCCTGCTGCAAACCGGGATCAAGAAGAGCGAATGCATGGCTCTGAGCCAGCAGCACGTCAACCGCACCAACCCAGACGCGCCCTTCATCTGGGTGCGCTACAACAACCCCCGCATGCGCTACAAGGAGCGTAAGATCGCCGTTGAACCCTCCTGGCTGGATGTGCTGGACGAGTACCTGGCCCAGCGGCAGCCAGTCGAGGTGATCTTCGACTGCACGGCCCGCAATCTGGAATACGTGCTCAGCGATGTCGCCAAAGCCGCTGGTGTGCCCCCCCGCAAGATGTCGTTTGAGACGCTGCGCTGGACGTGTGCCTACCGCGATTATCGCGACGGGATGGACTCGGAAAAGCTGCGCCAGAAGCTCGGGCTGAGCCGCATCTCGTGGCGTGAAACGAGTAGCCGGTTAGAGGAGTTGGCTAGGCAGCTTGCCGGTGGGCCGCTAGCCAGTGCGGACACAGGCGAGAGTTAGCGTGACCCGTACGCGGTGACGCGGCAGATCAATCCCTTCAGGTAGCGGCCTTCAGGGAATGAGAGCAAGACCGGGTGATCGGAGGGCTGGGCCAGCCAGCCGACGATCTGGGCCTGTACCCCGGCATCGACGCTCGCCCCAAACACGATCTTCTGAAACAGGTCAGGATCAACCTGCCCTGAACAGGAGAAGGTCATCAGCAGACCGCCCGGCCTGAGAAGCTGGAAGGCCAGCCAGTTAATATCCTTGTAACCGCGTGCTGCCCGCTCTACCTGACCGGCACTCGTTGCGAACTTGGGGGGATCGAGGATGATCAGGTCGAACAGGCGATCTTCCTCGCGGTAGATGCGCAGTTGCTCAAAAACATCCGCGTTGACGTATTCGACCGGCACGCCCGCCAACCCGTTGAGCGCCATGATCTGGCGGGCTGTCTCCAGCGCCGCCTCGGACGTGTCGAGGTTGACGACCGAGGCGGCCCCGTTGCGGGCCACGCACGCCCCAAAGCTCCCGGTAAAGGAGAAGCCATTCAGCACATCACGCCGGGCGATGGACGCATCGGTCAGCAGCCAGTGGCGGCTGTTGCGCTGGTCGAGGTAGAAGCCAGTTTTGTGACCGGTGTAGACGTCAACCGGGTACTGCATCCCGTACTCCGAGATGATGATAGGGGTGGGGGGCGGGTCACCCCATAGCAGGCCAACTCGCTCTTCCAGCCCTTCCTTACCCCGCACATCCACGTCGCTGCGCTCGTAGATGCCAGCCGGGTGCAGCAGGTCGGCCAGCGCCTCAACAATCGCCTCTTTTGCGGCTTCCACACCCAGAGTCAGCGCCTGCACCACCAGCCAGTCACCATACCGATCGACAATCAGCCCCGGCAGGCCATCGTTCTCGGCATTAACGAGCCGATAAGCGGTGATATCCTGCCGGACGGCCAGCGCCTCACGGGCAGCAATGGCCCGCGCCAGACGCACTCGCCACCAAGCCGGGCCGATGGCCTCTGTCTGATCCCAGGTCAGGATGCGGATGCGGATCTGGGAGTGCGGGTTGTAGTAGCCGCGTGCCAGGAAGCCGCCTCGGTAGTCGCGCACCTCGACGACTGCTCCCGGCTCAATCCCCTCAAGGTTGGTGCGGGAATAGTCAATCGACCCGGAGAACACCCAGGGGTGGTATTGCAGCAGGGGTTTTTCGCGCCCCTGCTTGATGATGACGACCCCACTCCGTGCCATGCTGGCTTACGCTTCGAGCAGAGCGCGCAGCCCTGCCTCATCGATGATCGGCACACCAAGCTGAACGGCCTTATCGAGCTTGCTACCGGGATTCTCCCCGGCCAGGACATAGTTGGTCTTGCTGCTGACGCTGCCCGTTACCCGCCCGCCGTGTGCCTCGATCAACTCGGTTGCCTGCTCGCGCGTCAGGTTCGGCAGTGTACCGGTGAGGACGAAAGTCATCCCGGCCAGCTTATCCGATGCCTGCGCCTTCTCCTCCATCTCGAGCCTCACGCCCCCTTCGCGCAGCCGCTCGATCAAGCGGCGGTTCCACTCATCGGAGAAGAATTCGACGACCGCGCTCGCCGTATGCGGGCCGAGGCCGGGGATCGATTCCAGTTCCTCCTGAGTAGCGTTCATCAGACCGTCCAGCGAGGGGATATGCTCAAGGAGCAACTCGGCGACTGTACTGCCCACCCCCCGGATTCCGAGCGCCGTCAGCAGACGGGCAAGGGGCCGCGTGCGGCTGGCGTCGATGGCATCGAGCAGGTTCTGGGCCTTCTTCTCGGCAAAGCCCTCCAGGCTGAGCAGGTCCTCCATCTTCAGGAAGTACAGGTCGGCCACATTGCGAACCAGCCCCGCGCCCACGAGCTGCCGCACGATGCGGTCACCTAACCCTTCGATGTCCATCGCGCCCTGCGAGACAAAATACTCAATGGCACGCACCTGCCGCTCTGGGCACTCAGGGTTTGAGCAATAGTAGGCCACCTCACCTTCCGCCCGGACCACTGGCGAGTCACAGTACGGGCAGGTATCAGGCGGCACGATAGGCGTCTCGCTCCCGTCGCGCAAATCGGCAATCGGGCCGACCACGTAGGGGATGACCTCCCCCGATCGCTTCACGATCACCGTATCCCCGATGCGGATATCTTTGGCCGCTATGTCATCGAAGTTGTGCAGCGTGGCCTGCTTGACCGTCACCCCACTGACCTCGACCGGTTCAAGGATGGCGTAAGGTACGAGCACCCCTGTCCGCCCAACGTTGACCCCCACATCCAGCAGCCGGGTGGTGCGCTCTTCAGCCGGGAACTTGTACGCGATCAGCCCGCGTGGGTCTTTGCCAACAACGCCCAGGGCCTCTTGAACCGCCAGATTGTTGACCTTGATCACCAGCCCGTCGATCTCAAAATCCAGCCTCTGGCGCTTCTCGTCCCAGGTCTTGATGTAGTCAAGGACAGCATCCAGGTTGTCAAAGTGGCGGGAGTACTGCGTCATCACCGGAAAACCCAGCCCGGCCAGGTAATGCAGCACGTCCCACTGAGTGGTCGGCAGGTCCTCGCCCTCACCACCCAGAATCTGGTAGCAGGCTAGGTCAAGGGGGCGCTCGGCGGTGACTCGTGCGTCAAGCTGCCTCAGCGAGCCTGCGGCAGCATTGCGCGGATTGACGAAGGGCGGTTCGCCCGCTTCAACGCGGCGCCGGTTCAGCTCCTCGAACACCGGCAGCCGGAAGAACACTTCACCGCGCACGACGAGGCGCGGCGGGGCCGGAGGGCCGTCGGGGTCAGCCGGGATGTGCAGCGGCAGCCTCCGGATCGTCCGCAGGTTAGGCGTGACATCCTCGCCTATTATCCCATCCCCACGAGTTGCCCCCTGCGTAAAAACTCCGTTTTCGTATGTCAACACGACCGACAGACCGTCCAGCTTAGGCTCGACGACAAAATCCAGCCGGGTCTCCGGCGACAGCAGCTTGCTGATGCGCGTGTACCAGGCACGCAGTTCGTCCTCGTTGAAGGCGTTCGCCAGGCTGAGCACCGGCGCGATGTGCCGGACCTTGGGCAGATCACTACGGGGCACGGCATCGATGCGCTGAGTGGGCGAGTCGGGAGTGATCAGCTCGGGGTGCTCTCGCTCGATCCGCCGAAGCTCCTCAAACAGTGCATCGTACTCGGCATCGGTGATGACAGGCGAGTCGAGCACATAGTACCGGTAGGCATGAAAGTGGATTTGCTCGCGCAGCTCCGCCGCTCGCCGGGCGGGTGACTGGTCGGCCATATGCGTTACGGCTCCTGTGTGCCTAGATTCTGCCCAGGGGCGGGCGTCCCTTGGATAAAGACCACCTCGTCAAAGCCCAGGGCGCGCAACAGCCCCTCGATGTACATTTCACCGTTGCGCTGCGCCATGTCAAGGATGCCATCCTCCAGAGCAGCCTGTAGAATGGCCGCCTCCGCCTGCTGCCGCGCCAGCGTCTCCAGATCGACCTGCTGGCCAAGCAGACCAGTCTCGCGGTCGTACACGTATGTGTTGGCATTGTTAAGCGTTGCAACGAAGATTTCGGCAGCCGGCATCGTGATATAAACTGTCGTGCCAACAACCTGCACATCCTCCCGCTGCAGCCGCGAGAGGTCGATCCCCGCGATCACTTGTCCCTGCGCCACGAGCAACAGCCGGTCACGAAACAGAAAGCCCAGCGGCCCCTCTCCGCTTTCAGCGGTGATGACCTTCTCAACCGTGTAAGAGGCCGTCTCCAGACGGCTGAGGGACTGCACCTGCCGCACAATCGTCTGCGGGCTGGCGATGATCGTCGGCGTTGGGTTGAGCGCCTGCTGAACCTGGGTGCTGACAGCACCAGGCAGCCCGGCGACTGGGCGCGTCAGGGATAGGATGGTGTCCACGGCGACGAAGCCGAGCACGACGATCACCAGCAGGATCGCCAGCAGAATAAGCGTGGTCAGTATCCGGTTGACACGGCGCCCCCGGTCAGGTCCAGGGCGGATTTCCTCTTCGTCCATTCTGTATTCCTCCGGCAGAGCGATACCCCGGCAACGCCACCTAACCAATCATAGCACAAATGTCCTAGCAGGGCGATGTGGCGGCATGGCTCAAAGGAGCATGGTGCATGTTTCCAGCGTCAGGTGATGATCTCGACGGTGTGGTCGATGACCATCACATCGGGGCGGTTGTGCTCGATCCAGGCAACGACGCCTTCAAGCACGCTCTGCGCGTGAACGCTGGAGGTCGAAACGACTACCACCCCAAGCGTCGCCGACTGCCAGAGGTCGTGCCCATCCACCTCGCTGCACGAGACGTTAAACTGCTTGTGCACACGGGCACTCAACCCCTCGATGAGGCTGCGTTTCTGCTTGAGCGACCGGATGCCGGGCAGATTCAGCTCGATGATGCTTGTCCCGATGACCATACCCAGCATTCTACCGTCATTGCGCGGGCCAGGAAAGTGGGCAGCTTGTCCGTTCCCTAAACCTGAGGAGCCGTTATGGCCGTGGCCTTCTACGGCCCTCGTACAAGGTAGTTGTCGCCCAAAATCAAGCCTGTGGTATAATCGGTTCATCGTAGTTACATCTCTGAAGTGCCAAGACAGGGCTGGCTCTCATCAGAGGCAGCAGGAGCAGTCATGGTCAGGGTTGAAATCGACAGTATTCGGGTTAGCCTGATGTCGCAGGACCGTGTTGTTGTCTTAAAGGATGTTGATACGGAGCGCTATCTCCCCATCTGGATTGGGGCGTTCGAGGCCGAAGCGATCCGTGTTGAACTTCAGGATGTGCCGGTTACACGTCCCCTAACCCATGACCTGTTGAAATCCGTCATCATCCAGCTCGGCGGCCAAGTTGAGCATATCCTGGTCAATGACCTGCGCAATGACATCTTTTTCGCCCGGATCGTCATGAACGTCAACGGGCAGGTGCTGGAGGTCGATTCACGGCCAAGCGACGCCATCGCCCTGGCCGTCCGGCTCAAGGTCCCCATCTACGTGGCCGACTCGGTGATGGAACGGGCAGCTATCGAACCGGAGGAAGAGGTCACCGCCGATACCGAGGCTCCCATCGACCTCGAAGAAACACATCCGAAGGGGGAGATCGCACGACCTTCCGAGGAGGCCGATCTCAGCGCTTTCCAGGATTTCCTGAATACACTTGACCTGGACGATCTTGAGGACGAAGACTAGCCTGGGCATCCATCATGTGCCGCCTCCTTGCGCCTGTGCAACGATATAACCACTGAACTGAAGACGTATCCCGTTTTGTGTGAGCGCAAGTTCTAGCGGGGCGAGACGCCCCGCTGACTCATCCTGGCAAAAGTTATAATTTGGTATAGCGCTTCATCAGAGGTTTCTCACGAACACCTCTGAAAACGTACAACCGACGGGATCACGCGGTATGTCGCAGTTCCTGGCCGACTTACAGTCTGAACAACTCGCTCCACACAGCGTAGAAGCGGAAGAGGCCGTCCTGGGTTCCATCCTCATCAACCCGGAAACCCTGTATGAGGTGCTTCCCTTTCTGCGGGCCGAGGATTTCTTCATTGTTCGGCATGCCTGGATATGGGAGGCCATCCTCAATCTCCACGAACGGCGCGATCCGATCGACTACCTGACCCTGGTGAATGAGCTGGAGCAGCAGGGCCGCCTGGCCGATGTGGGTGGTGCAGCCTATATCCTCAGCCTGATAAACAAGACCCCTTCTGCGTTGAATGCGGCTGGCTACGGGCACATCGTCGAGCGGATGGCCGTCCGCCGCCGCCTGATCGAGGCCGCCAGCCGGATCGTCCGTGTGGCCCACTCGGAAGAAACCGACATCGATGAGGTTATCAGCCAGTCAGAGCAGGCCATCTTCGAGGTCACCGAGCGGAGGCTGTCGCGCGAACTGACGCCCGTCAGAGAGGTAGTCAGCAGCTACTTTGACCACATCAGCCTGCTGGCACGCCACCAGGAAGAGGTGATGGGCGTGCCCACCGGCTTCATTGACCTGGATCGCCTGTTGGGTGGTATGCAGAAGTCCGACCTTCTGATCATTGCTGCCCGCCCCGGCATGGGAAAGTCCAGCTGGCTGAACAGCGTTGTGCTCAACGCCGCCCGCAACCACCAGCGCGTGGCTCTGTTCAGCCTGGAGATGAGCAACGAGCAGCTCGTCCAGCGCTTTGTCAGCGCCGAGACGCGCATTCCATCCCACAAGCTGCGCGAAGGCAGGCTGGACGAACGCGACTGGGCGCAGTTTGTGGCCGCAACCCAGCGCATCGGCGAGCTGCCTATCTTCCTGGATGATACTCCGGCGCTCAGCACGCAGGAGCTGCGCACGAAGGCCCGCCGCCTGTACCTTGAATACGGCCTTGATCTGGTCGTGATCGACTACCTGCAATTGATGACGACCCCCTTCCGCAACGAGAACAGGGTGCAGGAGATCTCGTACATTTCGCGGGCGCTTAAACAACTGGCCCGCGAGCTGAACGTGCCGGTTGTGGCAGCAGCTCAGCTCTCGCGCGCTGTTGAGCAGCGCACCGATAAACGCCCCCAGCTTTCCGACCTGCGCGAGAGCGGTTCCATTGAGCAGGATTCGGATGTTGTGCTCTTTATCTACCGCGACGCCTACTACAACCCGGATACTCCTGACGGAAACGGGGCCGAGATCCACATCGCCAAACACCGCAATGGGCCAACAGGAATGGTGCACTTGGTCTTTATTCCAGAGCTGACCCAGTTCCAGAATGCGGCAGCGGTGAACATCGATCTGGATAAGATATAGCCAGGCATATACGATGAAAGGCTTTAGCGGCTTCCCCCAGCGGGGACGGCTTGTCAAGATTCCGGCGCTGTTCTTTAGCGCGCTGCTCCCTCACATTGACAGCCTGGCTGAGCTTAAGGTCACGCTATACTGCTTCTGGCGTCTCCAGCAGAAGGAGGGGGAAGCGCCTTACCTACGCTTGCAGGAGATACTGGCCGACGAGGCATTCCTCAGCGGGCTGGCTGCCCGCCAAGACGACCGCCAGGCGGCCCTCCAGGATGGGTTAGAGCGCGCCGTCGCCCGGGGGACGTTCCTGCATGTGCAGGTGCGCGGAGAAGGCTGGCAAGAGGACCTTTACTTCATCAACACGCCGCGTGGCCGGGCCGCGGTGGGCGGCATCGAGCGGGGAGAGTGGGCGCCTGCCTTCGATCCGAACGCGCCAATTGACGTTGTCGTCGAGCGCCCGAATATTTTTACCCTCTATGAGCAGAACATCGGCCCGCTCACACCCCTCATCGCCGACAGCCTGCGGGACCTGGAACAGACCTATCCTCAGGCGTGGATCGAGGAGGCCTTCCGGGTCGCTGTTGAGCGGAATGTGCGCAAGCTGGCTTATATTGAGGCCGTCCTGAACCGCTGGCAAACCGAGGGCCGCGACGAGCGGAAAGCACCAGATGGCCAGCGTTACATCAGCGGCAAATATCGCGACGAGATCGAGTACTGAGATGAGCTATTCGGAGCGAAACTACGGAGCCGGTGACCCCAACTGCCCCATCTGTCATGGGGTGGGGTATCTTCGCTACGATGTCCCTGACGATCACCCGCACTTCGGCCAGGTGTTCGACTGCCAGTGCCGCAAAGCCCAGGTCGAGGCTGAGCGTGTAGCCTACCTGCGTCGGCTGGGTGGGCTGGCGCACCTGGCCAACAAACGTTTTGACACATTTAACCCCCACGGGGCCAGCCTCGACCTGCACGAGAGGCACCGGCAGAGCCTGCACAACGCCTACGAACGCGCGAAGTCCTATGCAACCGATCCGGAGGGCTGGCTGGTCATCACAGGGGGCTATGGCTGCGGCAAAACCCATCTGGCAGCCGCCATCGCCAACGCCCAGATTGAAGCAGGGCGCCGGGTCCTGTTCGTGACCGTCCCAGACCTGCTTGACCATCTACGCAGCGGCTTCTCCCCTGAACAGACGGGCGAGGAAAGCGAATATGTCGCTCGCTTTGAGGAGGTCCGGGATGTGCCGATCTTGATCTTGGACGATCTCGGCATCGAAAGCCCGACTCCCTGGGCAATGGAGAAGCTTTACCAGATCCTCAACCACCGTTACAATGCCCGGCTGCCAACCGTGATTACCACCAACCATAACCTCGATGAGCTGGAGATGCGCCTGCGCTCACGGCTGTTTGACCTGGCCGTGAGTGATATCCTCGTCATAACCGCGCCTGACTACCGCCAGGGTGCTGGAGGCACGGATTTAAGCGATCTGAATGGGCTGAGGTTGTACGCTCATATGACTTTCGACACGTTCGAGGTACGCCGCGATGTACCCGTCGAGCAGCGCAACAACCTGCGGAAGGCCCTGGAGATTGCACGGGAGTTCGCCCAGCAGCCAGAGGGCTGGCTCATCTTCATGGGCAGCTATGGGAGCGGTAAGACGCACCTTGCAGCGGCTATTGCTAACGCCTACCAGGCGCGGGGGGGAACAGCACTCTTTGTCACCGTGCCGGACCTGCTCGACCACCTGCGAGCCGCCTTTGCGCCCAACAGCCACACTTCCTATGACAAGCGCTTTAACGAGGTTAAAGCAGCTGCTTTGCTGGTGCTTGACGACTTGGGAACTGAGTCGGCTACTCCCTGGGCACGGGAGAAGCTGTATCAGCTCTTTAACCACCGTTATAATGCCCGGCTACCGACCGTCATCACTACCTCGCACGAGCTAGAGAAGCTCGATCCGCGCCTGGTGGCCCGGATGCGGGACCAGCGCCTCGCTCGCAGGCTGGCTATCCTGGCCCCACCCTATCTGGGTGAGCGTCACGGATCACGCGCTTGACAGGCAGTGCGTTCCCCCGGAGGCATTTTGGGAACACATCCGGCGAAACACGTGACGGGAGGGCTGCCAGAGATGCTCACGGATGGAAGACGTTCAGATTAACGTTCGCAGCCTGTTCGCTCTCAAGTGTGATGTCCAGCAGCGATGCATCGCTGTGCGGCCCCCGGTTGCCTAGGTAAACGCCGGTTTCGCCGATCGCAGCCGCCATCAAGAACCCCGATGCCGGGTCAAAATGGTTGGAGGATAGCGCCAGATGGGCGGCGCTCAGCAGGTTGTCGCCCGTCTCAAACAGGTTGTCGGTCACAAACGCCGAACGGTACAGGCCGGTGAGTTCTCCCCCCTCCGCAGACAGTTTGGCGATCTGCTTGATCAGACCATCCCCAACGACAACCTGCCCCAGAGTATTGCCGCGCATCTGGAGAAAACCCCGCTGCTTGCCTGTGAACTTCACTTTGCCAGTCTGGGCCTGTTTGAAGAAGTTCTCAAGCATCTCGCGCAGGCTATCGAGCGATACCTTCTGGCCCGAAGGTGGGCCGTACAAGCTGACGATGCCCACCACATCGTTACCTTCCAGGATAGCGTCAGCACCCGCATCCCGGATGACCAGCGCCACCCCGGGGCGAGTCAGAACCAGCCTGTCGCGGGCTGCGATCAGCTCTCCTGCCAGCGCTTCGGCTGTGAACTCGCGGGCGCTCCGCCGGAGGGTCCCGGCCAGCGTTGCAAAACCGGTGGCCTCTACCTCGCTCATCTCGCTGTGGGCGGTCACGAACTCGTCAATGCGTACGGCGAGTTCGCGCCTGTCCCGCGCCGACATACTCCGCAGCGCCTCGGCGGAGACCAACGCCGCGCGGGCGAACTCCAGGCGCGGGGCCACATCAAATAGCCCAGCGGCGGCGGTACCCTCGAACAGAGGGGTTGCAAAGACCAGGCTGCTTTCGAGCAAGACGGAAACCATGTTACCCTCGAAGTGCACCCGCTGAGTCCTGCCCAGCACCAGCAGAATCCCCTCCTCCCCCCGCGCGACCAGAGCGCATGACGTCAGACTAACCTGACCGCAGTCGTCGAAGCGGACAAAACCATCCACGTTGAGCAGGTCTGGGACAACGACCTGAACATCTTCCATGAGGAACGTGGCCAACCCGCTGAAAGACCAGGGTTTGTTGAGCGTCAGGCGTGCACCGCTGCACCCCCTGATCGCCAGGTGAACGGTGCGTTCTTTGGGGTTGACAGCAAACTGCACGCCATCGGAGGGAGGTTGTTCGCCGGGCATCAGGCAGATGCAAAGGTGATCCACTTCCCCCAGAGCGGCCAGCGCCTCGTCAATGCTGGGGAACTGCCCGCCCTCGCCAACGGTCACACAGCAGCACCCGCCCTCGCTCTTGATCGCACACAGCGCGTCGATGGCGTCCTGGACGTTCGTGATGTCGCTGCCGAGTGCCCCGCACTTGGCGGGGTCGTAGTAAATCTGTGAGGCGAGGCTCAGGTTGGCGCTGAAGCGGATCGGGGGGTGGCTGGTGGGGTTTCCAGCGCTGTCAAGCAGGGTGGCTGACAGCGTCTGGCTGGGTTTGGTCACGTCCGCTTCCAGCCGCCAGGCAACGCTGGCCACGCCATCCGACCCGGTCTGGACATCGATAGTGTTGCTCGCTGACCCCGACAGCCCGGCGTGGTTCTGGGCAACGCGCCCCCCTGTTTCGGAGGCAGCAAAGCGCACCCGGGCATGTTCAACGGGCTGCCGCCCGTTCATGACCGCAACCTGCAGCAGTTGGGGGAGCGGATGGCCGGGCATTGCCTCCTGGCCGTCACCGCCGATGTAGTGGAAGCTGACTACCTCCGTTAGAGGCGGGAATAGGGATCGGCAGTCCTCGGCGACATCAAAGCCCGCAGCATCCCGCTCGAGAATAGCAAGGCGGCAGAAGTGATGCCTGATCCCTGCCGGGGGCTGGGGGAGCGGCTGGGGCGGGGTGGCCGTGTCTGTGGGCCACTCAACATCCCCCTTCGCGGTGCGCGCCGGGATCAGCCAGTAATCACCGACGTTGTAGAAGCCCGGCTCGAAGGTGACTTCTACTCCGTCTTCCAAAGGAATCCATCCAGCCCCGGTCGTGAGCAGGCCATCCGAGTCCCAGCGGCGAACCTTGGCCCCCTGATCGAAGTTGGAGCGATTGATGGTTGCCGTAGCGGGGTCAGTTGAGTCCAGGGTGAGAACCTGGCCCTCTGCATTGCTCAGCCGCACCAGAGTCCCGGCCTCGCCCTTCAGCTCACACGTATCGTCGATCAGCTCAACGGTCTGCCCACCCGCAAAGCCGAGCACCTTGTCGCGCCCGATGCTGCTCACCGTCAGATCATTGCCGCTCTGGTCGAGCCAGCGAGTGACGACCGACCCGTTGTCGCGGCTCCACTTGAACTTGGCGGCGCCGCGGTTGCCCGCCTGATGAATCTCGACCCGGTAGAGCTGGTTTTCTAGGCGGCGGTACCCGGCCCCTGGGGGGACAGCACACTCATCATCCGAGGGACCGCCCGGCTGTGAGCGGGCACGGAGCTGGCCAGTGCTGGGCTTGATCGCATCCTGCCAGGGCTGCGGATCGCTGAGGCAGTTCAGCGGGCCGGGCAGCGGCCCCACGAGCTTGACCTGCCAGACGGTCTTGGAGCGGGTAGCCGTGTCCGGCCCGCCCAGAGCCACCTCGCGGATCGTGTCATCTTCGAGGGCGGTAATGTGCCGCTGCCACACGTCCAGGTAGGCAATGTAGAAGCCAGCGCCAGCCGGGGGTGTGTAGCCGGGCAGGTCAGGCTGCTGGTTCAGGGCGACTTCCTGCTCATTCTCGCACAGGATTCCGTCAACATAATAACGGCCCGCCGAGATCTTGGGCATCGTACCGCCTGAGAGGCCAAACCCTGCCTCGTGAAGGGGCGCGCCGCAGGCGCCAATGACATCGTGGGTTGCGGTCTCGACGCGGTGAGCAGTGATGTCAGCCTGCTCATTCCAGTCGGCATCAAGCTGCACGCGACCCTGCTGCATCCGGACGCTGCTGTAGTGTTTCTCAATGCGGAACGTCGAGCGTGTAAAGTCGCCTTTCATAGTCGCTCCTTTAGGTCACGTAGAAGAGGCCTGCTTCAAGCCCAAAGCGTAGGTACTCATCTAGGCTTGCGCGCAGGTTCGCTTCGCGCTGCGGTTGCTTGAGAAAGCTGAAGGCTCCCATCTCGGAGCCGTCCTCGGCCCCTTCCTTAATTTGGACGGGACAGGTCAGGCTGAGCTGGGCGTAGGCAGGCAGGCCGTACTCTGTGGTGGTGAAGGCCGGAGCCAGCCATTCCAGGATGCGCTGGCGAATAGCATCACGCTGCGGCTGGGAGAGGGTCGTCTCTGCCGCCAGCGCCTTCTCCTCGGCAGCGGCGATCTGGGCAGCGATCTCAAGGTCAGGCTGGCAGCGGTAGCGGCGCGGGGTACGGGAACCCGGCCTGACGTAGCTGAAGCGCACACACCCACTCTGCCTGCGGTCAGCGTAAACGCTCCCGCCGAAGATCACCTCCGAGGCGAGCACCAGGTCCCGGACGTGAACCGCGCCCAGAACTGTCACTTGTTCCAGCACGGTCGGCGGGCCGGGCCGCTCTCCGGTGCGGTTGCCCGCAATGGCTGGCAGGTCGCACTCAAGCCCCAACTCAATGACCGTAGCCGGATCGCCCGCTGCGCCTCCGAAGGCGATGGCCTCGCCCTCGACGCCGGGCAGTGCGACGAGCTGCTCGGTCTCACCGATGTGGCCGACAATAGCATCGCTGAAGGCTGGGTCGGGATTAGCACCCGCAACGGCAGCTTGGAGGGCATCCCGCGCCTGGGCTGGCGAAGCCGGTACCGGCGAGAGCGTGATAGTATGGCTGACACCCCTGACGGACACGACCAGCGAGGGGAGAGCGGCAGTCAGTGACAGAGAAGCAGGGAGCGGGCCGCTCACCAGCGCGAAAACCGGTCTGCCCTCGCCGCTGCTCAGGCGGAGCCGCTCAGCCGTATCGTCAGACCCGGACGGCTCGATACTGACGGCAGCCGGGACGCCGGGAAGCACGATCAGCCGGTTCTTGGCGCTGATGACATGCGCGCCCGTAAAAGCCGGGCTGTCGTGGGCGCTCCGGATCGCCTCTTGAAGCCGGTCGCGGGCTGTGGCGAGCGTGGTCGGCTTGCTGGCGAGCCTGACTGTGTACGGGCCATCCTCGCCAATAGTCACGCGCAGCTCGGGCTTGGCCGGGCCGAGGCCAGGGAACGGGCTGAGGCTGCCCGACACCAGCGCCGGGACAACGCTGGCCGGTTTGTCCCGGAAGGCCGACTCAACGATGCTGTCCCGTACCACCAGGCTGTCGATCTCAGCAGGCAGGCACAGCGGGCCGCTGATGCTCCGGTCGAGAACCACCTGCAGGTTCGTGTTGGAGGCATTGACGGCGATGGAAGGCTCCTGCGGCTTCTGAGGCGAGCGGTCGATGTTCAAAAGGTGGCCGGGGACGAGCGTGCAGTGTGCCACGTCGAGCTGGCGCAGACAGTCCGGCTGGGCGACAGTCAGCCCACCAGCGACGAGCAGGCCGTTGAGCGCCAGCCGGCCCTGCCCGTTCCCGTTGACCGTCACATCGCCGATCAGCGCCGGGCGTCTACCATTCTGGGCCTGAATGACAAGATCGGTCGCAGCCAGGTTGATCGTCAGGTCTTCTCCGTAAGTGCGGCTATCGGCGATCTCGATCACCGCATCCGGCTGACCAAGGACGGTTTCCCACTCGGTGAGGGCCTGCCCAATCGTAGCAAACGCGGCTGAGGGGACCACCAGCCGCACCCCAAGCCCGTCCGGCGCAGCGACGCTGTCTTCATAGGCAGACGGTGGGGGTTCTTCAGGGCGGCGGATCACGCGCCGGTCGTAGGGGCCGCCGCCGATATCCCCGCTGAAGCCGTAGGTGTAGGAAACGGTCAGGTCGCCTGGCACATCCTCCAGCGGGAAGGCGATACGCCCCAGGCGCACGTCGATGCCGACCCGGTTGGCAAGCCCAAGCTGATGCACGGTCACCGGATCGTCGGGGGCTGGGGTGAAGGTCACCACGCCCCCCGGCGTGCCCGGCAGCACGAGCAGGCTATCTCCAGCAGCGATGACGCGGGCATTGGCGAACGGTGGGCTGGGGTCCGCGGCCCGGATGGCCGCTTCCAGAAGTGCCGCTGCATCAGACACACTGGCAGGTATGGCACCAAGGTTCAGCTCAAACGGGCCGCTGCCAGCGATGGTCACCCTCAGCCTGCCGCCGCTGAGGCGGGGGAACGGCGACAGTCTGGTTGACAGCGCACCCTGCACCGGAACGGCGGTATCCAGTTGGAGTTCGGCTGCCGTCGTGGCGTCGGCGGCTGCCGCTGCGAAGGCCACCCCGCTGCCCCGGATGCCGGGCAGTACGAGCAGGCGGTCGTCCACAGGGACGACCCGCGCGGCGGTGAAGTTCACGCCGGGGTGCGCCCGGCGGAGGGCCGCTTCCAGCATCGAGGCCGCCTCGGTCAGGTTGCCCGGAACGGCGCCCAACACCGCCGGGTGCGGCCCCTCGCCGCCAATGGTGACGTTGACGGCGGGCGTGGCAGCCGTGGCCGGAGCGCTGATGGCCGGGAAGGGCGCAAGCGGCCCGGAGAGCACCCCCCTCATGCGGGCCGGGGGACGCGCCCAGTGGCGCAGGTCCATACAGGCGATCTCAATGGGGGGCACCGGTACACCATCCCGGATGAGGTTCAGGCTGGTGTCGGGGCCGTAATAAGTGCTGCGCAGCGGTCGGTCTGCCAGACCCACGTTGCGGCTGCGGTAGTCGGCAATATCTAAGTAAAAGGCCAGCGGGCGGATGGGGGCCGGGACGTCGGTCTCCTCTGCCAGGTGGTCAATGGTTTCTTCAGAGCGCGGCTGGATGAAGACCGGCGCGTCGTGGCCGATGGGCGTGAAAGTGTAGCGCCCATCGGCGGGGGCAGCAACGGGACGCGGCGTGTTGCTCAGGACCTCGTAATCCTGCAACCGCCAGAGGAACAGGCCCACATGGGGGATGTTGTGCTTGCCCCGCCCGGATGCGATGCGACGCACATCCACACTGTGGGCCAGGCTGTCGAACGGGGTGTCGAGCAGCGCCAAGGTGTTGGCGTCGCGCAGGTCAGGCCGCTGGCTGTGGAGGCGAACATGGTTGAGATACTGCGTCGTGGCGAGCAGCTCGAAGAACTCGACGGCGCGGGCAGCCCAGAGCGTGGTATCGCGGGCAAGCTGCTCCAGCATGGTAGCAGTCCCTTTGCGCCGCCGGTAGCCAAGCGTGTTGGCTACGCGGGCGCGCTGGGTGAAGCCCGCTGCACTGATCTGGTGCAGGCCCTGCACACCTAACAGATCCCCGATGTAGGGCACGAGCCACTCATCGCAGGTCTCGATGAACCAGTTGTCATAGAGGCGGGCGATGTCATCTTCGACCACGCCGATCTGCTCGGCGATAACCGAGAGCAGCATCTTGAGGGCATCATCCGGCTCGGCATCGCGGATGCGGTAGATGGCTGGAAGCAGTTCGTAGATCTGTTCGAGCGAGGTGCTCATCGCTTGATCTCCGTGAGCTGAGCGCCGTTCCGGTCAAGCAGCAGAAGCTCGGCAGGCTTGATGGCGCTGCCTTCCCACCGCGCAGGCCGCGCAGGCAGCGGCGTGACGAGGTCGGGGACGGACGTGCGGAAGTACAGCCTGTCAAGGTAAGCTGCCTCGACCCCCTCGACGCCCTGGATGATAGCCAGCACCTCGCTGCGGTGGACAGGTTGGCCGAAGCTGCGCCGCTCGAAGGAGTAGGCGCTCTCCAGGGCAGCCGTTGCGGCTTCAAGGACTTTCTCCGGCAGGTAGCTCCGGTCAACGAGCAGCCGGGCTTCAAGCCTGAAGAAGAGCGGCGTGTAGGAGTCAATCTGCACCCGCTGGGTGACATCCCGCGCCGCGTCGATCCCCGCGACAAGGTTGTCGAACAGCTTGGACTGGGGATCGATGCGATAATCTATGCTGTTAGACGTGTCGGCGGCCACTGTCAGATGCACAACACGCGCTTCACCATCCCACAGCCAGGTAGCCTGTGCCTTCCCGATTCCGGCGAAGACGCGCGCCAGGTCCTCGAAGTCCTTGAGCGAGACGATGCGGCCCAGCGTCTTGACCGTGAAAGGCGCATTCTCGCGGGCCTTATCGCGCGCTTCCGGGTCGGCGGCCCCGCTCGCGGGCAGCGGGTTGAGCACGCTCCGCACGCCCAGGACGCGCCCCAGCAGCAGCGAGAGCTTTCCGGCCTTTACGTTCCCTGCTGCGCCCGTCCCAACTCGATAGGTAGCCCTGACATTCTCGTCACCGGTCGGCACGCGCGCCCCGTTGCGGCCATCGCCAAACTGCACGGTTACCTTGCCATCATCATCGCGCCGGGTGACATACGCCCGCTCACGCGCCTCCAACGCGTAGAGTGAGTCCACCTCCTGCCACAGAATGTCGTTGACGCGGACCTCCAGCGTTGTCTCAGCACCTGTGGGAGTGGGGGCGGAAACATATGTCAGAGGGGACTGCTTGAGCGTGAACTTCTGAAACGGCTCCGATGCATCCCCGCTTCCAAGCACCTCGTTTTTGGTCTCGCCATGAGTGGCCTTGGCTACATTTGCGTAGATAGCAACCGTTGCCCGGTCGAAAGCATTGATCAAGGGGCTTTTCAGGACGATCTCGGTAGGATCGGTGTCAGACTCAACCTGCTCGACCTCAGCCACCTCGCTGGCGACCGGGTCGCCTTCCTCGGAGGGGATGTAGCTAATCTTGCCCGCGCCAACGGTAACCGTCGCAGTGAAACCGTTCTTGTCAGTCAGCGTCCAGCGCGTCTTCCCCGAGGGGAGTATCTCGGGGGCCTTGGCAACGATCAGCGAATCGCCGGGATTCAGTGGGACGCTCTGCGTGCCATCGGGTGAGACGATCTGAAGATTCGCCACCGACTCGGCTACTTGGGCACGCATCCGCCTGCCGCTGAAGATGACGGTTCGCCCGACCTCAAGGCCGGGCAGCAGCCGGTCGAGCACGACCGTGTTGCCCTCAACCGGGTCAGTCACCGGCCTCTCGGCAATTGCCAGCTCCTCGCTCTGGGCAAAGACAACGGTCTCACGAATCTTGTCGTTGAACTGCTCTTTGAGGTTCTCCCCCTCCAATTCGAGCGCAGTTGACTTGGCCGTAAGTGTGAAGTCCTGGCGGGATGACTCGATGGCAGAGATGACTTCGTAGACCTCCTGGTAATCCGGTGCAGAGAGGATCACCCAACTGCCCGGCACAATCTGGGGGTACAGTGCATCCAGGTAGATGGTATCGATGCTGCCATCTGGCCTAGTCCCGGAGATAAATTCGAGCTTGAATTTGGGCCATTCCGGGCTGGTATCGGCGGCGCTGGTCGTCCCGCTCCCCGCCAAGTAGCGGTTGCGAATCTCATCGGGGAGTGTTCGCCAATCCGGGGCGTTATAGCCGAACAGGAAAGCCCGCTGGCGCAGGGCAAAGACCTTAAAATCCTCCTGGGCGGGCAGCACCTTGCGCGAGAATATCTGCCAACCCAGCCCTTCGTCCCACGTCAGCCGGGTGAAACCTTCGTCGGGGAAGGGGGTCACGGTTCTCACCCGGCGGAAATCCCACCGCTCGCTCCCCGCTTCTCCCGCCCGCTCAGCGCCGATCATCAGGATGCCGTCACCCGGCCTTACGCCGGTGGCGATGCCCTGAAGGTATATCTCCTTGGCACCAAAGCCGGGGATCTCCCGGATCGTTGTCCGGGGGCTGAGGCGGTTCCACGCCGCGCGCGCCTCAAGCTCCTCAACCGTCTCAAAGACCTGAGGCAGTTCGTCCTGACCGGGCAGGCTCTGCACCTTTGTCCCCATGGGGATGGTTGTCTCACCGGGTGCTCCTGGGGCGGTCTCCAGCTCAAAGGCAAGGTAGGTGCTCGCGGCGACCCCGGGACTCAGCTCGTAGCCGATATGCCGGGCAAGCTCCAGCACCGATAGCCGCTCGGTGGCGGTGTTGAGGAAACCCTCGTTGGCGATGCGCTCCTGGTAAAACGTAAGCACATCGAGCATAGTGGCCGCAGCGTCGATCAGGGCAATGCTGGGGTCATCGTCGTCGCGTGCCGTCAGCCGGTGCAGCGTTTTCCGCGCCGAGAGCGCGGCCTTCATTGTGGCCTTGAAGCTCCCGTGCGTCCCAACGCGGTAGACGAGCGCCGACAGGCCTGGCCGGTTGGTAAGCGGCTGCGGCGTCAGCGCGGTGATGCCCTCGCAGCACCCGCAGGGGTCGAGGGTCTGATCCTGTCCGGTCATAGGCCCCCCATCATGCGGAACTCGATCTTGCCGTTCTCAGGAAAGTTGGGGTCATTGTCCAGGCGGATTACCTCAAAGGGGCCGGGTGCCAGCATCTCCTTCTTCAGTTCCTGGTTAGGCGCCTTGCCCCAGCGCTGGAACTTGGTCACTTCAACCGAGTCGATGCCATCGGTAGCCATGGCTGCCGCGTAAATCTGGCTCAGGTAGACCGGCTGGCCAAAGGTGAAATTATCAGGGTGGAAGAAGCCCCGCTTTCCACCCGGCAGGTCGCGGTTGCTGAATACCTGGAGCAGTGTCTCCTTCACATCGCTGCGGAAATAACCCACCGTAACGCAGACGGTGAGCATGATATCCAGCGGGACGAAGACCGGGCTGTTGATCTCTAGGTCATAACCGGCCAGGCGGTAGCGGTCGAGGTGGATGCGCATGGCGTGTTTGTAGGGCGCGTCAACCGGCAGCCCGCCCCGGCGATCGACCGTCACAAAGGCGGTATACCAGCTCCCCGTCCAGCGCAGGGTAGCGGCGGCCTGCTGCACATCAGCACACCGCCGGGCAAGCTCAACATAATCGGTCTCGGTCACGGCACGCTCCTGGACGCGAAAAGCGTACGGCGCAAACTGCCGGACCTGCTCCAGCGACTCGGGATCAGCGCCGCCCGACGCCGGGAGGGGGTTCCACACCCGCTTGATGCGCGTATCCGGGCTGACCACCCGCGTGATGGCTTCCGCGCCAACGTTCCCGGCTGCGCCGTTGCCGATCCGGTAGGTGGCCGTGAAGGTTGTGCCCGCCGCCGGACGTTTGCCGAGCACGTTGTCGCCGAAGCGAAGGGTAGCCGATCCATCAGACTCCGTCTCGACGACAAAATCCATGCGGAAGCGGCTGCTGTTCAGCAGGTCGCGCCGGGGGATCCAGGTTTCACTGCCACCCTGAAGGGCGATCCAGGGACGGACGTGGCGCATCTCGTAGCGCGTGGCGGCCCAGGCTGAAGCATTGGGGTCGAAGGGGATCAGGCTGCGGGTTTGGGGGTCGAGCACCTGGCCTTGCATAGTAAGCGGCCCGTCCGCGTCAAGCCGGGGCCGAAAAGAACCCTTCTGAGGAACACTCCCAAGCGGTTGGTCGCTCACCCGGTAGCCGTGATCAACCAGGACAACGTTGCCGTGCGCCACGCTGACATCGGGCACCTGATCGCCGCTCTCCAGCTCGGCGGATATGCACAGCGGGAAGGGGAGCGCATCCTCGTCCCCCCACTCAATGTCGATGAGCAGCGTAGGGGGTGTGGTCAGAGGGTCTTCTGTCTCCTCAACGGCCACCAGCCGGACGACGTGCCGGTGTGTAGGGTCGGCGTCTTCGGGCAGGCCAGTTGTCGGGCTTTTGACCTCCTCAAAGACGAGCACATCGCCTTTGCTCAGGGTCAGCTCAGGGCTGGTGGCTGTTGGCTTTTTGAGGACGGTCGCCCGTGTTGCCCCGCGCGGCAGGCAGCACTGGGCATCGCCCCAGGTGTACAGGCGGATCTCGTTGCGGGCCTCCTGGAGCGTCACTGCGTGCAGGGTCTCAAAGACTTCGGGAGTCTCGACGCGCAGGGTCTCATCCAGATCGGCGGGGTCAACGATAGGTATCTCGACGGGGCCGCGTGTCAGGAGCTGTGTGCCTTCAGGCAGCGTGCGGTCGGGGCCGCCGTCAGCCTCGAAGTGGAAGCACACCCAGGCCCGCGCGTTGCTGCCGTCATGCATGAAGTAGTCGAGGAGCCGGGCGTGGCGGCGCACCGAGGTACGCCGACGGGCCAGGCCGAGGTAAGCTTCGGTAGCAACCGCATCCTGGTAGTAGCTGAGATGGTCGCCGACATAGGCCAGCGCCTCCACCAGCGCGACGAGAACGTCAGCCGGGTTGCGCTCCTGCCAGTCGGGCATGATGACGCTCATGCGGTCGAGCATCAGGCGGCGGAAGCTGGCGTAGTCCTTGGCAAGGTAGTTGATCTCCGGCTCCGGCAGCCGCTCCGGCGGGCAGTCCGGCTCAGGGGCGCAGTCAAAGTCGCTGGGGCAGTCAGCCTTGAAGGAGAAGTTAACCTCCGAGAGCAGTGGGTCGAAGCCTGCGGGCGGGAGCAGGTTGGTCGGTGACTGGACAAGGCGCAGCGTGTAGGTTGAGAAGTCACCGGGCTTGTTGACCGTCACGGTCAGCACGTTACCGCCCGCTGCAACTTCCCGGACGGCCAGCTCGCCCTCCGCGATGACCTGCTCCTCGCCTGTCTCGGTCTTGCCAATGGTGGCGCCCTTGATGCGCACCCCGCCTTCGATCACGACGTTGTCTTCAGCCAGCACAGTGGTGGGGGCAAGGTCGTGGATCAGGTAGACCTTGAGCGAGAGCTGGTCAAGAGAGACTTCCAGATAATCAATGCCGTTCAGGGCGGGGATTTCGGCAGCCGCCTTGCGCCGCGCCTGGCTCTTGCAGCGATACTGCGTTGCCATCCTAGGCCTGCCTCTCGAACTGGGCCACCTGACGCTGCTGGCTGCGGCGGATCACGTACTGCACCACCACGCGCAGCCTTGAATCCTCGGCTTCTACATTGACGGCCTCCACCTGGATCAGGTCGCCGAGCCACTGCTGCAAAGCCCCGTGGACGGTCAGTTGTGTGGCCGAGGCCACAGCCTGGCTGCTCGGCTCGAAGACGAGCCGCAGCAGGCCGCTTCCGAATGTGGGCCGGTTGACGCGCTCACCCGGCGAGGTAAACAGCACCTGTTCGATCAGATCACGGATGTGGTCATCCGGGCTGGTCTCGGCAGTGCGCCCCCGCCCGTCGAAGTGAAATGGATAGTCTACCTGCATTACGTTCCCCTCACGCGCATCTGTGTCATGACAATGTTGACCGGGGTTCCATTGGGCACGCAGATCGCCTGGCTATCCTGTAGGAGAACTGGCAGGCCTCCCGCCCGCACGCGCATCGCCGCCGTGACCCACTGCGCCGTGACACAGGGAACGGGCGAGCCACCGACGTTGAACGGGCAGCCGGCCACGGCGTAGGGCGCTGGCTGCGTCACGATGGGCTGGCCGCTCACCCGCACGCGCGGGAAAGGCGAGGTCGGTTGGGCCTGGCCACCGTGCACGCACATCACCGTTGCGCCAACGTGCAGCAGGAACCCCGGCATCAGGTCACCTCCAACGCGCCGTTGTTGAACGAAATCTGCGGGCCGGTGAGCTTGATGACCGCTCCCTGGCCGTTGTCGATCTCGATCCCCAGTGCGCTCATCACGATCTTCTGGCCGGATGAGGTTTCGAGCGTGATCCCGCCAACGCCGGGCGTGTCGTCGAGGGTGACGGTATGCCCTCCTTCAGTCTCGATCAGCACCTTTTTGTAGGGCGGCGCGAGCAGCACCGGCGGCATGTCAGCCACCGACCCCCACCAGCAGCCTGACCAGATGGGATAATCAGGGTCCCCACCCTCAAACTCGATCCACACGCCCGCGCCCTTGGCAGGCAACGCAAAGAAGCCCATCCCGCTGCCGCCAAAGGGGGCACAGGGCATCGCCCAACCAGTGAGCTGATCACCCGTGACGGCGGGCACTTTGGCCCGGATGCGGCCCATCATGAGCGGGTCTTCGTTATCCTCGACGATGCCGCGATACTTCCCGTAGAATGTTCCGGTCATGGCCGCACCACTGGGAGAAGCACGCCGGTGCCTTCCCGACTGATCGTGAAGCTCTGCTGGTACCGACCGCGCTCAATCGAATGGGTCACGCGCCGCACGTAGTACAGGCCGTCATAAGTGAAGCCAACCCCCCGCAGGCCAACCAGCCTGCGCGCCCGCAGGACGTTGCCGTAGCGTGCCGCGTCAAGCTCTCCCTGGCCGGTCACGGAGTCAGGGGCGTTCGTCACAGTTGCGACGGCGGTTGTGGCCGCCTGAGCTGGGGATTGGTGGGCGGCATCCCGGAGCAGGACGGTGCGCCGGGCCGGGGTCGGGCTGGGCACCAGAGGGGGTACACGCAGCGAGGGCAGCGACGGGATCGGGATGCTCGTCTTGGTAACAGGCTCAACGAAGGAGCCTTCGGCGCTTACCGGTGTGAGCGCGTCGTGTGAGAAGTTCAGCGAGAGGACGTTGGTCGCCGCGCCCATGTTCATCGTGAGCGCGGGCTGGGGAACGCTGAGGCGGTTCTCCGGCCCCCAATAGGCCCTGTTCACGCCGACGGTGACCGGCTCCACGTAAAACACGTAGCCGTTGCGCTGAGCTAGGCGCTGGATGAAGGCAAGATCGGTTTCATGCTGGCGCGGGATGCGCTGGAGCATGATAGGGATGTCGGCGGTAGGTGTGACCTGTGGCACAAGCCCGTACTGCGCGTACTGCGCAATCAGCCGTGTCACGATCAGAAAGTCAGGCTGGTTCTCGTAGCTCTCGTTGCGCTCCGCCAGATTCAGCATTACGCTGACATCCCGGCCTGTGACGGTCAGAGTGGACTGGCCCGGCGTATTACTGGGCTGCAACTGCTGGTGCGTGATGATGCCATCGATCAACACCTCAGGCAGGGCACCGATCAGCACGCCGATCACCAGGCGGTTGAACGGCTCAAGCAGCCCGCCAAGCAGCAGGCTGTAATCAGCAACCGCATCTTTGCCCAGCGCAAAGGTGAGCTGGAAGCCATCACCGTGCTCCGAGTCGTTGGTCACTTCAGCCCGGACGAACGCGCCCGTGACCTCAGGCGGGGCAGGCAAGGGGACGGTCTTGCCGAGCAGAAGGAGCAGGCGAATGCCGAGTATGCTCTGCAACATGGCGCTGCGCCCTCATGTCTTGGGCAGCGCGATCTTGATCGCGCGCCCGATCTCGCCGGTCAGCTCAGCCGGATGGAGGGCGGCGTTGGCATCACACACGCGCCAGAACTGGGTAGGGTCGCCCAGATAGCGCGCGGTGATGTTGTCCAGCCGGTCGCCCTGCACGACGGTGTGCTCCAGCAGCTCGATCATGCTGTCACTCGGCGGGATGAACCGCCGCCGCTTGTAGGCGATGACACGGGTGTGGCCCTCCTCGTCCGTCACAGTCAGGGTTGCCGTTTCGACATTGGCGTAGCGACTTGTTGGCTCAAACATAGCCTCATCCTATTGTTGCCAAGATGGATGCTGATCCAGTCCCCGCTAGCGTGCTGACTCCGCCAATCGTTGCCATGACCTCCTTGATTAACTGGTGGGCCAGAAACAGCGCCCCGCCTGCGCTGGCCAGCCCTAGGTCGTTGTAGGTCAGCACGCGCAGCCCCAAGCTGACCCGCGCCCGGATAGGGTTAAGGTTGGTATCATACGCTTCCTCCGTGATGCTGAACTCATTGATGCGCACAGGCAGAATGCGCTTAGGCCCCCAGACAAGTAGCGTCAGCGGGGCCTCGGGCGGCAGAATCTCGATGATGCCCGCGCTGGCCAGCACCGCGTTGGCGATCACCAGCGCCGACTTGGGGTAGATCAGCATCTCCAGTGAGGCCAGTGTAGGATGGATGCCGAGAGAGGTAGCCGTGCCATCGGCCCTTTCAAGCTGGTCGGTGGCGTCGATCTCGACCTCCAGGGTGATGCGCTCTTCCGGCGGGCCTTTGAGTCGGAGCGCCTCGCCCCGGTCGGAGCCACCGCCGCTTGTCTGGGCGGTCAGCGTGCGGCGCACCGTGTCGGGGTTGTACTGGAAGACAATCACGCTTGCCAGCGGGTTGAACGGGTCCAGCCCGACGATAGCGCCCTTGAGCACGCGCGGGGAGCGGGGAAAAGTGGTCATCTGCACGCCTTTCTTTGCGTCTCGCCGGTGTGCTTAGGTTGTTGCCGTCGAGCCATTATCCCGCCAGCGACCGGCGACTTTCCGGGCACGGAATACGACGCGCCACGGGAAGAATTGTGAGACCCGCCACCAGGTTCGGTTGTACTCCAGCCGGGCAAATTCGCGGAAGCGCAGGTCGAACTCCAGCGTGTTTCCGTCCGCCCCCAAAGCATCAGGGATAGGCTGTCGCGGAGTGTCAATGCTGGTGATTACGCCTCCGCCTGCATAGGGATCGTTATTCTCATCCGTTGCCGTGGTGTCATCGTTGCCGGTCGCCGTATTGGCAGGAAACGCGACGGCTGACCAGAAGCAGGCTTGACCAGCAGGTGGCACGATCCCGGCCGGATTATTGACGGTCTGGTTGAGCTGACGACTCATGTCCCACTTGTGGTCAACGCCACCTGAGAGTGCCACGCCGCAGTAGTTGTTGCCGGTAGGTGCCACCGTATTGGCGCCTGCCAAATTGGGCCGGTCGGCGTCGGCGATGATTGAGGCTGGATGGATGGTGCCCCTGAAATTTGCCGTTGCGCTCCTGACGTAAGGTGCAGCCCCCGTTGGGGCGGGGCTGAGCGCCACGCCGCCTGGACAGGCTACGCTGACAAACACGGACCAAATCGTCACTTCGGCGCTGCTTCCCCCCAGGGTGGCACGCACCACACGTTTGCCCGCTGTACGTGGCACATTGACGTGCAGTACGTCGCCGCTGGGAGGTGTGACCGTCCCGTTGATCGTCCACTGCAGGCCCGCTACCGCCGGATCGCCCGCCCCTACCGCTGGGGTAACGTCGGCCCTCAAGACAGGCTCCGTCCCGCTCCGGCTGGCCACGTTGACCCAGTGTTGTCTGCCCCCGCCTCCCAGATTGCTGGGCACTTGGTAGGTGATGGCTGCCGGGCTGTTTTCCACAGTCAGGCCGCTGATCACCGGTGCCGGGGTGGGGGCGGGAACAGGTGCCGTAGGTGCCGGGGGTCCTACTGCCGGAGCGGCCACGCCTGCGTCAGGGGGTGCTGTCGTGCCAGCGTCTGGCGGGGGTGCGACGCCTGCGTCGGGTGCAGGTGCCGCACCGGCATCAGGTGCTGCGACAGCAGCATCAGCCGGCCCGGCATCCTGCCGAGCGGGGGCCGCCTCGCGCGCCGCTTGGCCTGTGCGGGCCGAACTGGCAGCCCATATCGGCATGGCGCTGAAGCCGTGCCCAATGGCAACCCCTGTACCACCAAAGGGGCCAGCAGAAGACCGGGAACTAGGCGATAAGCTCCGGCTGCCAGTCAGCGGGGCAATGTGCGCCGACAAAGGCCTGTCACCACGCTGCCTGGCCGCAGGCGCATGCCCAGATTCAACGGGATGCCGGGTCTGTACTTCGACCTGCTCGCCCATCAGCAAGCCCTCCATAAACAGCTTGCGCAACCTGCGCGCCGACCTCCTCTGCCGGCGCGCCAGTCGCGATTTCAAACGTTCCACCGTTCAGTCGGGCTGGTTCGTCCCCGCCGAGCAGCGATGGCGGGACGCCCTGCTCGGTGAACAGGCGGCCCAGCTCGCGCTCGACGGCCTCGCCGATAAGGTAACGGTCAGCCGGGTTAAACCCATGCAGCACCAGTTCCTCAATGTGCAGGTTGACCGCGCGCGGCTTCACATTCGTCATACCCACCCCCCGACTTCCGCCTCGGACAGAGGCCGCTCCAGCTTGGCATACTCCATCTGGGTGGCCCGCAGCAGGTGCGTCATGCGCACCGGCTCACCGGCTTCGGCGGCCAAGAAGGCTGCGCGGCGCGCAATATTGCGGATGCTCCCGCCGGGCACGTTCAGCCGCGCCAACCGGTATACATCCAGACCTTCAGTTGGCGTGCCAGGCGGGAAAATGCGCCGCCAAATCTCGGCCCGCTGCGTGGCGTCGGGGAAGGGGAACTGGACGATGAACCGGAGGCGACGCAGAAAAGCCGCATCGAGCGCACTCTTCATGTTCGTTGTGAGGATCGCCAGGCCGCGATAGGCCTCCATGCGTTGGAGCAGGTAGCTGACCTCGATGTTGGCGTAGCGGTCATGGCTATCCTTCACCTCACTGCGCTTGCCAAAGAGGGCGTCGGCCTCGTCAAAGAGCAAGACGGCACCGCCTTCTTCGGCAGCGTCGAACACACGGCGGAGATTCTTCTCCGTTTCGCCGATATACTTGCTAACGACCTGGCTGAGGTCGATGTGGTAAAGATCGAGCTGTAGCTCGTTGGAAAGCACTTCGGCGGCGAGCGTCTTGCCGGTGCCGCTCGCGCCCGCAAACAACGCGCTGATCCCCAACCCGCGCGGGCTTCGGCTGGCGAAGCCCCAATCCTCGTACACCCTGGTGCGGTTCCGGACGTGCAGCACGATCTCGTGCAGGGTACGGGTTTGCAGCTCCGGCAGCACCAAGTCATCCCAGGTGGCGGCAGTCTCAATCCGCCGGGCGAGGTCGTCCAGACGAGGGCGCGCCTGCCTGCGGCAGACATCCCAGAGCGCCCGGCTCAGGTTGCTGCCATTCAACCCATCCTGCCGCGCAACTTCCGCCAAAGCTAAGTGGATCGCCGGGGCGCTCAGGCTGAAGTGCGAGATAAGGGCATCCATATGGCCGTTCAGGGCGGGCGCCCGCCTGCCCAACACCCGCTGCCAGATGGCCCGTTGCTCTCCGGTGGTTGGCTTGCTCACGTCGAAGGCAACCATCGGGCGGCGCTTGGAGCGCCGCCGCTCAGGGGTGGCGACCATCAGGAGCAGGCTGCTGTTCTCAGCGAAACGCATCACGGCATGATTCCGTACCGCATCGGCTGGGTCCAGGTCATCGCAGTCGAGCAGGAAGGCGCAGCCAGCAAGGACCGCTTCCCGCTTACACAGGCGGAGCAGGGCTTCAAGCTCACGCGGGTCGGAAGGGAGCGACAGGGCCGACACCGCATACAGCTCCAGGCCAAGGCTGGCGCAGGCCGCCAGTGCAATATCCCGTTTCGCGGCGTACTCCGGGCCGCACAACTGGACAGCGGGCCGTTCCAGCGGGTTCTCCGCTTCCGCCCATACCCGCGCAAGCCGCCCGGCCAGTGTCTGGTGAGAGGGAACCAGGTCCACCTCCCCCTGAACGCGCTCAACGATGCCCGCCAGACGGTCATCAAGATGCTGGATGCCGACCAGATAATGCAGCACACGCTCGTCGATGTGCAGCGGGCTGAGCGTAAGCCCACCGCCCGGTTCAACCTCAAGCAGCCGCCAGTGGCGGAGCGGCCCACCCGGCGAGAGGGCGCTCCAGTGGGCGCCGTCAAGCGCAGCCAGCGCCAGGCCGAAAGTCGGGTAGCCGCGTGCAGGATCGCCCTGCAAGGCGGCGCAGAGCGACACAAAAGCCGATTCAAGCTCGACCGCCGCGCACAGCAGCAGCAGGTCACGCTCGAAGGGTGTCAGCCCAAAGCGATCACAAAGCGCATCCAGCGCGGGCGGGGCGGGGCCAATCTCTGCCGCCCGGTCGAGCATCGCGCGCGCCTGATCTTCCGCGCCGGACTCCTGGGGCCTACCCTCAAGCTGGCGCTCAAGACGTGCTCGCAGCACGGCCAGCGATGCCTGGAGATAGAGCCGATTGGCCTCGTACCAGTCGGCCACAGTGGCCTCACTAACCATGCCATGCATCAGATCATCACCCTGGGCGTCGCATAGTGCCCACTGGCGTCCAACCCGAGGGGACTCTCAGCCCCATCGACTTGCACCCGGACGAGGTACTCGCCCGGGATCACCATGCGGACGCTGAAATCGAGGGTGGCGGTCTCGTCCACGCCGGGCGGCAGCGTGATGTCATCCCACGACGGTGCCTCAAAGGTGTAGGCGCGCGCGTCTGGCGTGGGCATCGTCTGGAACTCGTTGAGCAGCACGATCACACGTTGGCCAACAGCCACCGGCGGCACGAAGGTCACCGTGAGAGTAGCGGCGTGGACTGTCACACCGCTTACCACCGAGGAAGAGATGCCGCTGACGCTGGCCGTGATAGTAGGGCGGAGAACGAAGGGCGCCACGTTTGACTCGACCCCGGTGTGGGGCACGGGCGGGGTGCCCATCAACACCGGCTGAACGACCTGGATGATGCGCACCCCGGCGTGCAGCTCAGCAGGCAGCGGCAGGGTGATCTCGGTATCGGTCACGCGGTCGGGGGGAGGGACTATCTCTAGCCCGCCAACGCGCACCTGCATTCCGTCGCTCTGCAGCCGCTGGCCGATGATGCGCACCGTGCTCGTTGAAGTGATCGGCTGGTCCCAGCCAGCAGCCGACTCGACGCGCTCGATGTAGGGCTGGCGAACCGTGATCCCGTACACGTTGCGGTCCCGAACCGGCAGCGAAGGCTGGGGCGTGGATTCACGTTCGATTAGGACGACCGTCCCCACATAAGCAACCGATAGCGCGTAAGGCGTCTGGAAAAAGACCGACCACAGCTTAGAAAGCTCCTCAAGCGTAAGCGGAAGCGGCGTAAACTTGACCAGCTCCACTTCCTGATCCAAGTCGGAGCGGCCCAAGAAGTGCTGGGGATCGGTGGCGATGGCGTCGCTGATCACCTGCTTGATCTTCTCGCGGGAGAGGATCGGCTGGTGATGCAGGGCGCTGATCGCGCTGCCGAGCAGGCGCTGCGGTTCCAGTTGGGCATCGTCGCCGTAGAATGAAAGCAGATAGTGCAGGTCAACAGCGACACGGGGACGCTGCACAAGCTGGCCGTTGGCGCGGCGGGTGGGCACGTCGGCGTTGCGCCAGGCTGCATTGGGTGTCACCTGGTAGAGGTAGACATTGATGCCAAGCTTGGGAAGGTCAGAGGCCGGAGCATTCGGTTGAACCGTCTTGACCTGCGCCCCGCTAACGTCCTGACTGGCCGCATCCTGGAGGATCTGGCGCAGGGTGGAGGTTGCCGTGGCAATAGCCAGGAAATTGCTCATCGCTGGCCTCCGTTCTGCGACCGCAGGTATTCGTCCAGCGAGAGGCGCGGGGGCAGGGGCGAAGTGGGCGGAGACGGAGGAAGTGGCGCCTGCATCACCGCGCGCACTTCGACACGCCCGATGGAGACATGGATGATAGGCCCCGGTGGCTCGCCAGGCTCATCCCCGGCATGGCGATAAGCCCTGGCCTCGGCGGACGGCGGCCCAGGCTGAGCGGGTGTCAACGGCACAGGTTCCAGGCCGCTAAACTCAGCGGGGTCCGGTGTCTGTCTGGCCGATGGTTTGTCCCCAGCGGGCTGGCGCGGCATGATCCCCGGCTCAACAGCCTCCTCCTCCCGCATGGCCATACTGGCAGGCAACAGGTCTGTCGGGTCGTGGGTTAGGGGAATCCCCTCCCGGTGGGCTGGGGACCGCATGACCGGTGGTTCAACCGGTACAAGGAGCGTAGAGACCTCATACCTGCCGGGCCACGGCCCGGCTCTGTACGGTGGGAGGGTCGCTCTGGCCCGTTCAGAGGGGCGCGGCGTGGACGGGTCTTGGGGGGGAGATGGCTGTTCGGGTGACCCGTCAGGCTCGACGCGCCGCCGGACGCCCCTGTGTCTGGACGGTTGGATCGATAGATTCTCCTGTGGAGTACCCCCTTCCTCGTTATCTCGTTGATCCACAAACCCGTAGGCCTCGGTTTCCACGTGGTGGCGGGCGTGAGGCTGTGATTCCGGCAGCGGAACGTCGGCATCAAAATGGACGGGGGGCGGTACGGCAAGCGGGGTGGAGGGTATGGGAGGAGCCAGGGACGAATCGTCCGCTGCACCCTCCATCTCCTGCCCGGTCGGGCTATCATTGAGGCTTGAGAGCAGCTCCAACCCCGGCGCGTACATCGACGCAATGAGCGGTTGCGCGACTGGCTCCACGCCCAGGGTGCGCGCGGCGAGCTTTGCGAGAAAATCCGCCATCATCCCACCATTTCCAGATAGAACTGCCGCCGCGTTGCGCTCATGGAGAGAATATCCACCTCTCGCCAGCCATAGGCGCGCGCCAGCACGTGCACTTCGCGGAGCAGACGCCTGGCCTGCGCACTGATCTCAGCCCACAGATAGGCTGCAATATCAAACACCATCGACCAGATATGTCCGCATTCCGGGCAGCAGAGTTCCAGATCGATGTCGGCCTGGCGGTCGCGCCCGGCCATCTGAGCAGCAAGCGTGCCAAGCAGAGGCTCAGGCAGAGCGGCGACCGGCACTTCCGCGCCCCCGTGTCTGGCATCGATCACACAGCGCTGGGCCAGCACCTGCCGGGCCTCGTCCACATCAGCACAGCCCACAATTGCAGCCAGGTCCCAACTGTTCGGCAGCCGGAACAGGAGTTCATAGCCGTCGTCGGTCGTGACCTGCTCCTGAGCGGCTGGCTCAGCGCCCGGCGGCAGGCGGATCGCCGCTGTCTCCAGGCTGAACTCCGCCAGCTTATCGCAGGCCGGGCAACGCGCCTGAGCGGCCATACGCGGCCCAAAGGTTTGCTCGCGCAGCGCCAGCAGAAGCCCATCCCGCTGCCCGATGCTGAGCGCGGCCAGATCATCGCGCGAGATGCCGGGCAACCCGGTGGCCAGGATGGTCAAGGCGCGATCCAGAGGGTGCTGTTGGCTGCCAACCTCCCAGATGCGGACGATGTCAGCCCCCGTCAATGCCCGCATGGCCTAGGCCCCCGCTAGCCTGAAGGCTCGGTAAAGCTTGGCTCGGCGGGTTCGGAAACCTCGTAGTCCCGCTCCCAACCTTCATTCTCCAGCTTGATGCTCTGGATGGCGACGGCGTTGGCGTTGGCGTCCAGCTCAGGCTGGGCCTGCCACTCAGAAACCCAGCAGCGGTAAACTTTATAGGCAATCGCAAGCTGCCCGGCCTCGTTATAGAACTCGATGATGATGTCTTTGCGGAAGTCCTGGAGCGACACCTCGCTCCCCAGGCCGGAGCCAAAGTTCCAGACCTTGTTGGCCCACTTCTCGAACTCCGGGTCATGGGTGACGCCCCGCTCCAGGGTGATGGCTTCATACTCCGTCCGTCCGGGCGACTTGCGGCTGGTGCTCGGGTCGCCGCCCTCACGGTGCTTGACGACCTCAGTGGTGCGCTTCAGGGCGCCCACTTTGCTGACCCCGGCTACATACCGCCCATCCCACTTAATGCGGAACTTAAAGTTCTTATACGGGTCAAAACGCTGCGGATTGACGCTGAACTGGGCCATGATTCACTCCTTACGCCTCGATCTGGCCAGCCATCTGTTGAATCTGAATGATCACGAATTCGGCAGGTTTGAGCGGTGCGAAGCCCACGAGGATGTTGACGATGCCCAGGTTGATGTCGGCCTGGGTAGTCGTCTCGTTGTCGCACTTGACGAAATAAGCCTCGCGCGGGGTCGTCCCCTGGAAGGCGCCCTGCCGGAACAGGTTGTGCATAAACGCGCCGACGTTAAGGCGGATCTGCGCCCAGAGCGGCTCGTCGTTAGGCTCAAAGACGACCCACTGCGTACCCCGGTACAGGCTCTCCTCGATGTACAGAGCCAGCCGCCGCACGGGGACATATTTCCACTCGGAGGCCTGCTGGTCGGCTCCTTCTAGCGTGCGCGCGCCCCAACACACCCGGCCATAGACCGGGAACTGGCGCAGACAGTTGACCCCCAGCTTGTTCAGTACACCGTTCTCCATGTTGGTCAGGTTGTAGGCCAGCCCGCGCACGTTACTGAGCGTCGCCTCGGTTCCGGCGGGGGCCTTCCAGACGCCGCGCGTGCTGTCGATGCGCGCGTAGAGACCAGCGATGGTGCCCGAAGGCGGGAACGGGTTAAGCCGCGACCCGTCGAGGGGGTCGGAGACCATGACAAAGGGGAAGTAGATAGCGGCGTTCTTCGTGGGGGTGAGCCTGTTCGTCGCCCAGTCCTCCATCTCGCTGACCGTATCGATGTCCTTCGGAGGGTCGATGACGAGGAAGGCCCGCTTGCCTGCGCAGTAGCTGACTGCCTCGTCGATCAGCGCCAGCGCGGCGCTCTCGGAAAGCTCCGCCATGCGCGGGATGCACAGAATGTTGAAGATATTCACGTCTTCCAGCGCGTAGATGCCTGACTTGTCGGCAAGCTTGCCCCGCAGCGGTGTATCGCTTGTCGGCGCAAGGCCATCATTGCCGGCCACGGCGTCCACCTGAGCGGCGCGATCCTGACCCACGCCCACTGAGTAGCGCTGGACATTCTCGGACGTGTCAGCCGTGTTGATCTTGATCGTGCTGGCCGCCGTCCCGCCCCCCGTGTTCGTGAACTCGACGACGGCGTCGGTTTTATCCGTGCCCGCTACGGCGCGCAGCCGCGTGCCGACGACCTGGACGGTCATCTTGCTGAAAGCGGGTTGCGTCGGGCCACCGGCCCGGATCCGCTCCTGCATCTTTTGGGCCAGCTCTGTCAGCGAACTGACCGTCGTCCCCAGCGTGAAAACCTGCTCGGCGACGACAGTCATGCCGTCCGTGACCCGCACCCGAATCTGATCCGCAGGGTTGATCCCGGACAGAGTGGCCGGGGTCAGGTCGGCCAGGTCTTCGCTGACGGTCCCGGTCTGGGTGGGGCGCAGATCGGCGGCTGCCGCGCCCTCGCGGCCTCCGTTGGCCAGACCAAGCTTAAGCGTCCGGCTGGCGCTGTTAGACGACGCATTGAGAAGCTGGACGGAGGACTGCTCACGCTCGGTAGTGGCTGGTGTGCCAGATGTAAAGCGCAGGAAATTCCCGCCCGGCGAGGCCGCCCCCAGCGCGTTGACCCGCTCCACGCTGAAATTGCTGAAACGATCAAGGCCGGGGTTAATGCCCTGGATGGCGCTCTCCAGGCTGCTCACCAGCGCGTTCATGTCCGCCGGGGGCGAACCCACCGGGAAGATCGGGATCTCGTACGGCCCGTCACCATCCACAATAATGGCCACAAAGCGCTTGGTATCATCAAGATCACCGGGGAGGGTCAGGCTGGAGAGATCGCCGCTCTGGCTCCAGCCAGCGGGAAGCCCTGAGAGCACCGTCGAGTCGACATCGGCGTGACGCTTGGCTGTCACAAGCTGAGAGGAGGCGCTGATCACCTTGGGGGCATACTGGGGCGACTTCTGGTCCATCACCAGGTTGCGGAATGTCTCGACCCGACCCAACACAAGCTCGGTGCCGCGTGGAATGTACTCGCTGACCACCAGGTTGAAACTGCTGTCCGGGTTGGTGGTGTTGAAGTCCACATCGAGCCGCAGGTAGTTGCCCCACACCCCTTCAGTCCGTGCGCTCACTTCAAGGGCTTTGACACTTCCCGCCTCAACGCTTTTCAGCGTCACAGCGGCCTTTGCCGCCCCGACGGCAACACGCACGACCCAGGCCTCGGCGCCCCCATTCAGGAAGAACTGCTGGACGGCGTAGCCAATCTCGCTGTCCCTGGACAGTCCGCCAAAGGTGCGCTCGTATTCGCCAAAATTAAAAACACGGACGGCCTTATCGACAGGCCCTTTCTGCGTGTAACCGACGAAGGCCGTCACCGAGGTGCTGACACCGGTGATGGTGCGCACGCCGCTCGGTATCTCTTCAATGTAAACGCCTGGATAGGTAGGTGCGACTGGCATCCTCATTTTCCCTTCATCAAACATGCTGCCGACTTAACCGGAGGACGGAGGTGCCTGCCGTGTCCTTCCGCCTCCACGCTGCGCCCGGCTGCCAGGGACACGCGACGCGATCCTTGATGGGGAATCCGGAAAGCAGCGTTCACCAGTCTCGGCCCTGGCAGGCCCAACGTGCACCGAGCGGCCTCCGTCGCGGAACAGGCTTTCTGGATCACCTGACAGTTCCCGATGGTATCAGGAGATAATCCTTTTGCGCGTCTTGGGAGCGTCTTTAGGAGTGTCTGTGGTGGTTCCCGCTGCCGCGCCGGAAGGGGATAACTATTGAGAAGTTAGGTGGATCAAAAGGGGAAACAGGCCGGCGGGCCATCAGGCTGCTGCCCCCGCCGGCCCGGCGCGCCTCACGAAGCACCGTCAGCGGAGAGTGCGGCGTGTGCGGCAGGGCACTGGCCGCCGGACCGGGAGACAGTGCACACGCTGATTAGAGGGCCATAGGAGTGAAAGCATCTCTGAGCACGGTCAGCAAAAAGGGCCTGTGTGCGACTGCTTAGACCCTCGTTCTGTGATGGGGGATGTTAGAGCAGGGGGGCTATGCCCCGGCGTGTCCAATCCCACGAGATGATCTTGCCAGGCGTAAGCTTGATGAGCACATGCGGCGCATCGAACATTTTCTTGGGAGTCGCGGCCTGCATGGCTTCCGACCCCATGTAGCGCTCGTAGAGGCGCACCACGATGCGCGCGACCAGGTCGCTTGGCTCCCGTATGAGTTCGGCCCTGCCTTCAAGGATGACTCCCCTGATCCGCAGACCCCCTTCGGTTGTGTCAACAACTACCGCACACTCAGGGTTGTCCCTGAGGTTCCTGGCCTTCACAAAATCCGGGCCGGTCTCCATCCAGATGGACTCCCCATCCCAGAGGAACCAGATGGGTGTGACATGCGGGCGGCCATCCGCGCGGACGGTGGCCAGCCGGGCCAGGATGACCTGAGACAGGAACGCATCGATCTCAGCTCTCGTCATCTCAACAGAGATCTCACTTTCGGTCACCTCTCGCCCTCCTGCTTTTGGGTGGCAGGCGACGAATCCTCCGCGCGCCTGGGAGGCCCGTTCAGGGTAAGTTCACCGGGGAAGTGACAGGCCACCCAGTGACCGGCAGCCTGCTCCGTCAGAGGAGGTTCCTCTGCCCTGCAGACTTCCCTGTCCCTGCCGACTGGGCAACGCGGCCTGAAGCGGCAGCCCGGCTGCCGCGCGCTCCGGATATCCACCTCACCCTTCAATACGATGCGCTGTTGCCTCCGCCGGATGGCGGGGTCTGGGACGGGAACAGCCGAGAGGAGCGTGACGGTGTAGGGGTGAAGGGGATGGTTAAACAGGGTGACGCGGTCAGCCATCTCCATCACCGCCCCCAGGTAGAGGACAGCTAGGCGGTCACAGAAGTACTCGGCAACAATGAGATCGTGGACAATAAAGAGGTAAGTAAGATTGAGCCGTTCCTGCATGCTGCGAAGCAGGTTGAGAACCTGCGCCTGTATCGAAACATCAAGAGCGGATACCGGCTCATCAAGGATGACCAGTTCGGGATGCAGAACCATCGCCCGCGCGATGCCGATGCGCTGCCGCTGGCCGCCGGAGAAGGCATAGGGCTTTCTGGCCGCCTCCTCTGGACGAATCCCGACCAGGGAGAGCATCTCCTGCGCTCTCTCCAGCCGCTCCCCCCGATCTGTCACGCCGTGAACCAGCAGCGGCTCCTCCACTATCTCGCGCACGGACATGCGCGGATCCAGAGAAGCATAAGGGTCCTGAAAAACGATCTGCATCCTCCGGCGGAAGCGTCTCAAATCCTCTCTACTGAGCCTGCCCAGATCGGTCCCGTCGAGGAAGACCTCGCCACCTGTGGGCGGCAGCAGGTGCAGGATGCACCGCGCAACTGTTGACTTGCCGCAGCCCGACTCACCGACCAGGCCAAATGTCTCCCCGCGGCGGATATCAAAGGAAACTCCATCCACGGCTCGCAGGGTCTGGCGCAAGGAGCGCCAGACCCTC
>FWPU01002006.1_pt1 | contig 58427 bp, 53 predicted proteins | sample 2228361 | NCBI WGS metagenome assembly FWPU01 (sample SAMEA103939777, study PRJEB20133) | metagenome | reverse complement strand
GTACACCAGCGGCACCACGGGGCGGCCCAAAGGGATCATGCACACCACCGGGGGCTACATGGTGGGGACCTATCTCACCACCAAGTGGGTCTTCGACCTCAAGGAGGATGACGTCTACTGGTGCACCGCCGACATCGGCTGGGTCACCGGGCACTCCTACGTCGTGTACGGGCCGCTGGCCAACGGCGCCACCACGGTAATGTACGAGGGCAGCCCCGACCACCCGGACAAGGACCGCTTCTGGGCCATCGTGGAGAAGTACGGGGTGACCATCCTCTACACCGCACCGACGGCCATCCGCACCTTCATGAAGTGGGGACCGGCCCACCCGGCCCGGCACGACCTCTCGTCGCTGCGCCTGCTGGGGACCGTGGGGGAACCCATCAACCCCGAGGCGTGGGTCTGGTACCACACCCACATCGGTGGCGGGCGTTGCCCCATCGTGGACACCTGGTGGCAGACCGAGACCGGTATGATCATGATCACGCCCCTGCCCGGCCTTTCCGTCCTCAAGCCCGGCTCGGCGACCAAGCCCTTCCCCGGCGTCGGGGCGCAGATCCTCAACGACCGGGGGGAGCCGGTGGGTCCCAACCAAGGGGGCTACCTGGTCCTCACCCGTCCCTGGCCGGCGATGTTGCGGGGGATCTACGGCGACTACGAGCGCTACGTGCAGACCTACTGGGCCCGCTTCCCCGGCCTCTACTTCACCGGGGATGGGGCCAAGCGGGATGAGGACGGCGACTTCTGGCTGCTCGGCCGCGTCGACGACGTGATCAACGTGGCAGGGCACCGCATCGGCACCTATGAGGTGGAGTCGGCGCTGGTGGACCACCCGGCGGTGGCGGAGGCTGCGGTGATCGGCGTCTCGCACGAGGTAAAGGGGCAGGCCATCGCCGCGTTCGTCACGCTGAAGGAGGGCTTCAACCCGGGCTCCCTTGAGATGGCGGAGACCTTGAAGGCACATGTGGTCAAGAAGATCGGCGCCCTGGCCCGGCCGGAGCAGGTGCTGTTCACGGCCGAACTTCCCAAGACGCGCAGCGGCAAGATCATGCGCCGGCTGCTGCGGGACGTTGCGGAGGGGCGGGTGCTGGGGGACACCACCACGCTGGCCGACCCGGCGGTGGTCCAGGCTCTGAAGCAGCGGTACGAGGAGGAGGTGGGGGCTTAGCCTGCGGCGGAGATCAGGGGATCAGGGAAGAGGGATGAAGCGCAGGCCGACAGGCACCAGGATGGCCAACACGATGAGGCCCACTATCCAGTAGAACTGTCGATCGACTTTTTCTTCCAGGCGAGAGATCCGGACGTCGACCCGCTCCTCCAGCCGGGAAATCCGGCCGCCCATCTGTTCCAGCCTGCCCGCGATCTCACCGAGGCGGAGGCTGATCTGTTCGAAGGCGCCTTCCAAACGGGCGAGGCGAACGTCGATGGACTCGGCAGCCATGTGATGACCTCCCTCTCAGCATAGGCGGCTCCCTCGTAGTTGGCGAGGGACCCTCTTGGTTGATCGGCGGCTCGCGGGTGTCTTACGGGAGCTATCCGAGGCCGGCGTAGCCGGGGAGCTGAAGGCCCGGGTATCGAACCGCGTATAATAGGCCCGCGATGCCTCACCCGCTCTTTCACCCACTGGTCGGGGGGTGGTTTGCCCACCGCTTCGGCGAGCCCACCGCAGCCCAGCGGTGGGGGTGGCGGGAGATCGCTTCCGGCCGGCACACCCTCATCTCCGCGCCCACCGGCTCGGGCAAGACCCTGGCCGCCTTCCTCTGGGCGATCAACCGGCTGGTGGAAGAGGGGCTGGCCGGGGCGCTGCCGGACCGCACCCGGGTGGTCTACGTCTCTCCCCTCAAGGCCCTGGGCAACGACATCGAGAAGAACCTGCAGGAGCCGCTGCGCGGGATCCGCCAGCGGGCCGCCGCTGAGAGGCTGGCGCTTCCCGAGCTGCGCATCGCCGTGCGCAGCGGAGACACCCCCGCGCGCGAGCGCGAGCGGATGCGGCGCCGGCCGCCGCACATCCTGATCACCACCCCGGAGTCACTCTTCATCCTGCTTACCGCCGCCGGCAGCCGCACGTTCCTGCGCACGGCGGAGACGGTGATCGTCGACGAGATCCACGCCGTCGCCGGCGACAAGCGCGGAGCCCACCTGGCTCTGTCGCTGGAGCGGCTGGACGCCCTGGCCGGCCGTGCCCTCCAGCGGATCGGGCTGTCCGCCACACAGAAGCCCATTGAGGAGATCGCTGCGCTGCTGGTGGGCGCCGCCAACCTGCGGCCCGACGGCACCCCGGACTGCGCCGTGGTTGATGTGGGCCACCGGCGGGCGCTGGACCTGGCCATCGAGGTCCCTGACCAGCCCCTGGGCCCCATCGCCACCCACGAGCTGTGGCAGGAGGTCTACGACCGCATCGCGGCGCACGTGCGGGAGCACCGCACCACCCTGGTCTTCGTGCACACGCGCCGCCTGGTGGAGCGGGTGGCCCACCAGCTCAGCCAGCGCCTGGGCCGGGAAAAGGTCGCCGCGCATCACGGCTCCCTCTCCCGGGAGGCCCGCCTGGGGGCGGAGCAGCGGCTGAAGGCTGCGGAGGTTCCGGTGGTGGTCGCCACCGCCTCCCTGGAGCTGGGCATCGACATCGGGCACGTGGACCTGGTCTGCCACGTGGGCGCCCCGCGCCTCCTCTCCACGCTGCTGCAGCGGGTCGGCCGGTCGGGCCACGGCCTGGAGGCCACGCCCAAAGGAATCCTCTACCCGCTCACCCGCGACGAGCTGGTGCAGTGCGCCGCGGCGGTGCGGGCCCTCCGCGCGGGGGAGCTGGACCGCGTCACCATCCCCGGCAAGCCCCTGGACATCCTGGCCCAGCAGGTGGTGGCCATAGCCGCCGGCGGCGAGATCGCCGAGAAGGAGCTGTGGCGGCTGGTGCGCCGCGCGGCGCCCTACCGCGGCCTCACCCGCGACGAGTTCGAGGCGGTGCTGGAGATGCTCGCCGAGGGGATCGCCACCGGGCGGGGAAGGCGTTCCGCCTACCTGCACCGCGACCGGGTGCATGGCGTCGTGCGCGCCCGCCGCGGCGCCGGTATCGCCGCCATCACCTCGGGCGGGGCCATCCCCGACGTGGCCGACTACGACGTGGTCGAGGAGCCCACCGGCGCCCTCCTGGGCAAGGTGAACGAGGAGTTCGCCCAGGAGTCGATGGGCGGTGACGTCTTCCTCCTGGGCAACCGGGCCTGGCGCATCAAGCGGGTGGAACGGGGACGGGTGCGCGTGGAGGACGCGCACGGTGCGAAGCCTACCATTCCGTTCTGGCTCGGTGAGGCCCCCGCCCGCTCCGCGGAGATGTCGCGGGCGGTCTCCGACCTGCGGGCGGAGGTGGCGGCGCGGCTGTCCGACCCGCAGGCCGCCGTCGCCTGGCTGGAGAGGGAGACGGGCGTGCCGAGGGCCGGCGCGGAGCAGATCGTGGCCTACCTGGCTGCCGCCGCTCAGGTGCTGGGCGCCGTGCCCACGCAGCGCACCGTGGTCGCCGAGCGTTTCTTCGACGAGGCGGGCGGAATGCAGCTCGTCCTCCACACCCCCTTCGGCGGCCGGATCAACCGGGCCTGGGGGTTCGCCCTGCGGAAGCGCTTCTGCCTGACGTTCGACTTCGAGCTGCAGGCCGCGGCCACCGACGACGGAATCGTCCTGTCGCTGGGGGAGCAGCACGCCTTCCCCCTGGACAGCGTCTGGAGCTTTGTCCGCCCGGCCACCCTGGAGGAGGACCTCATCCAGGCCCTGCTCCCCTCGCCCCTGTTCGCCAACCGCTGGCGGTGGAATGCCTCACGTGCCCTGGCCGTGCTGCGCTTCGTGCGCGGCCGCCGGGTGCCGACGCCCCTGCAGCGGATGCGGGCCGACGACCTGCTGGCGGCCGTCTTCCCCGAGCAGGTGGCCTGCCGTGACAACCACGCCGGCCCCATCGTCCCCCCGGACCACCCGCTGGTAAGCGAGACCATCCGCAACTGCCTGCAGGAAGCCATGGACGTAGACGGGCTGCGGGCTGTGCTCCAGGCCATCGAGCGCGGAGAGATCAGCACGCTCTCCGTGGAGACGCCGGCACCGTCGCCAGCGTCCCACGAGATCCTGCACGCCAACCCCTACGCCTTCCTGGACGACGCCCCGCTGGAGGAGCGCAGGGCCCGGGCCGTGGCCCTGCGGCGCGCCGATCCGGACCTGGCCGCGGGGTGGGGGGCGCTGGACCCGGAGGCCATCGCCCTCGTCCGGGCGCAGGCCTGGCCGGATGTGCGCGATGCGGAGGAGCTGCACGACCTCCTGCTGTGCGTGGGGCTGCTGCCGCTGCCGGATGCGGCGGCGTGGGAAGCTTGGTGGGATGCGCTACGGACGGCGGGGCGCGCGGCCGTGGCCTCGTGGGAGGGCCCCGACGGCCGGCGCCGGGCGCTGGTGTCGGCGGAGCGCCTGCCCATGGTGCTGGCCCTGCTGGGCCAGGTATCGCTCGATCCGCCCCTAAACGCCCCGCCGGGGGTGCGCGCCTTCACGGAGGAGGAGGCGGCCGCGGCGGTCGTGCAGGGCTGGCTCGAGGTCCTCGGGCCCGTCACGGCGCGCGCGCTTGCCTCTCGCCTGGGGCTGCCCGCCTCCACGGTGCACAGTGCCCTGGTCGCCCTGGAGGGTCGCGGGGCAGCCCTGCGCGGCCGGTTCACGCCGGAGGCCCCGTCGGACCAGGTAGAGTGGTGCGACCGGCACCTCCTGGCGCGGATCCACCGGATGACCCTGGGCCGGCTGCGGAGGGAGATCGAGCCTGTGACCACGGCCGAATTCATCCGCTTCCTCCTGCGGTGGCAGCACCTGGCCCCAGGGACGCAACTGCACGGCCGCGAAGGGCTGGTGGCGGTCATCGGCCAGTTGCAGGGACTGGAGCTGCCCGCGCCCGCCTGGGAGCAGTGGGTGTTCCCCGGGCGGGTCGCCCGCTACGACCCGGCGGACCTGGAGGAGCTGTGCCTGAGCGGCGTGGTGGCCTGGGGCCGGCTCACGCGCAGAGGGCCCGCGGACGAGGGAGAAGGAGAGGACCACCGGATGCGGCGGAGGTGGCAGGCGCCCACCCGCCAGGCGCCCCTGGCCCTGCTGCTGCGCGAGGACCTGCCCTATCTGCTGCCCGCGCCGCCGCGGTGGTCGGAGACAGACGGCCTCTCCCGGGAGGCGCGCGATGTGGCGGCCTACCTGGAGCATCGAGGCGCCTCGTTCCTCACCGACATTTCCCGCGGCACCGGGCATGTTCCGGCCGCAGTGGAGGCTGCGTTGTGGGAGCTGGTGGCGCGCGGTCTGGTCACCGGGGACGGGATCGCCGGCCTGCGGGTGCTGCTGCAGCCGGAGGTGAAGCGCCGCGGCCCGCGCCGCCTGCGCGTGCTGCGCGGCGGCCGCATTCCTCCCCGGCTGATGCCGGTGGGGCGCTGGTCGCTGTGGGGGGCGGGGGAGGGTGAGGCTCCCTCAGCCGCCGCGCGCACGGAGTTTGTAGCCCGGCAGCTCCTGAGGCGCTACGGCGTGGTCTTCCGCGACCTGCTGGCGCGGGAGAGCGCCGTCCCTCCCTGGCGTGCGCTGCTGGAGGTCTACCGGCGCCTGGAGGCCCGCGGCGAGGTGCGCGCCGGACGGTTCGTAGGCGGCTTCCTCGGGGAGCAGTTTGCCCTGCCCGAAGCCGTGGATGCGCTGCGCACAGTGCGCCGCCAGCCACCCTCGGGCGAGCTGGTGCTGACAAGCAGCGCCGATCCCCTGAACCTGGTCGGCATCCTCCTGCCCGGCGGGCGGGTGTCGCCGTTCGCCAACCAGCTCATCGCCTACCGGGACGGCGTGCCGGTCGAGGTGGGGTCGCTGGGAGCCATCCGGAGCCGGCTCCAGTGGCTGCAGGCATCCGAGGGGCGGTAGCTGCGGCCGGTGGGATCGGTCATCGGTTGCTGAGATCCGCAACGCAGGGAACCCCGGCCGGCAGGCAGAACACTCCGGGCGATCCATGCGCGGGAACCTGTTGCTCCTGCTCATTCTCCTGATCGCTCTGGCTCCACCTGCGGTTGCCCAGCGAGGAGCGGCCGCCGCCCCCGGGACGGCCGCCCCGCTGCGGCTGGTTCTCGACAACGGGCTCACCCTCATCGTCCAGGAGAACCACGCCACCGAGATCGTCACCGTGCAGGCCTGGGTACAGGTGGGCTCGCGCGACGAGAGCGATGAGACCAACGGTGCCGCCCACTTCGTGGAGCACATGCTGTTCAAGGGGACACGCCGCCGCCGAGTGGGGCAGATCGACCGGGAGGTTGAGGCGCTGGGAGGCATCCTCAACGCCTCCACCTGGCTCGACTACACCCAGTACTACATCGTGGCCGCCAGCCGCTACTTCGACCGCGTCCTGGACATCCAGGCCGATGCGCTGATGCACTCCACCTTCGACCCCCAGGAGGTGGAGCGGGAGCGGCTGGTGGTGCTGGAGGAGCTCAGGCGGCGCGACGACTCCCCATCCGCCCGCACCTTCGACGCCCTCTACGCCACCGCCTACACGGTGCACCCCTACCGCCGGCCCATCGCCGGGACGCGGAGGGTGGTCCAGGAGATGACGCGCGACCAGCTCTTCGCCTTCTACACCACCCACTACGCGCCGGCCAGGACCACGGTGGTGGTCGTGGGTGACGTCAGCGCGGAAGAGGTGGCGCGCCGGGTGCGGCGGGCCTACGGCACCTGGCGGAGGCCGGCGGTTCCGCGCCCGCCGGCTCCGCCAGAGCCGCCGCTCCCCACGGTGCGCCGGGCGACCATCGAGGCCGACGTTCGCGTGGCCTACCTGCACATGGGCTGGCTGGGCCCGTCCGCCCGCGACCCGGACGTCTACGCCACCGACGTGCTGCTGTACGTCCTCGGCCGCGGCCGCGGCTCGCGGCTGGTGCGCAGCGTCCAGCAGGAGCAGCGCCTGGTGCAGCAGATCAGCGCGGGCTTCCCCACCGCCATCGACCCCACCCTCTTCACCGTCTTTGCGGTCACCGACCCCGAGAACCTCGCCCGCGCGGAGGAGGCGATCCTGGCGGAGGTCCGCGCGGTGCGCGACCGCGGGGTGGGCGAAGAGGAGCTGCGCCGGGCCAAGACGCTGCTGGAGGGCGAGGACATCGTGGCCAACCACACCACCCGCGGTCTGGCTACCACCCTGGGCTTCTACGCCACCGTCGCCGACCTGGACTTCGTCCTCACCTACCGCGACCGCATCCGCCGGGTGAGCGCCGAGGACGTGCAGCGCGCCGCCCGACGCTTCCTGGACCCGCAGCGCTACGCCGTGGTGCTGCTGCAGCCGCGGAGGACTTCGTGAGGTCGGGAGGTCCCGGCAGGGCCGACCGTCCGGGCGTGCGCCAGAGGCTGGCGTCGCTTCTGACGCTGGTAACGCTGGCGATGCCGGTAATGGTGGCATCGGAGGCGCCGGTGGCAGGGGCGCAGGCGCCGCCGCGGACGGCGGTTCCCATCTCCCGTCACGTCCTGCTCGACGGCCTGGTCGTCCTGTTCCGGGAGAACCGCACCGCCGACCTGGTGGCGGTGGACGTCCTGGTACGGGCCTCTCCGCGGGTGGAGGAGGCCGACGAGGGCGGGGCCGCCTTCTTCGTCCGGGAGATGCTCTTCCGCGGCACGGCGCGGCGCAGCGCGGCCGACATCGCTGCGGGGCTGGAGGCGGTGGGTGGGTCGCTGAGCGCCCTGACCTCCCTCGACTACACCGAGCTGGCTGCGGTGGCCCCGACGGCGGCGGTGGACACCGCCCTCGACCTGCTGGCCGACCTGGTGACCGACGCGCGCTTCGACCCGGCCGACGTCGAGGCGCAGCGTCGGGTCCACCTGGCCCGCCTGCGGGCGCGCGCGGACCAGCCCGCCGCGCAGGCGTTCGACCTGGCCCTGGCCGCCATCTACCCGCTGCACCCCTACGGCAAGGGGCTGCTGGGCAGCGCGGAGACGGTCTCCGCTCTCAGCCGCGAACGGCTGCTGGGCTTCTACCGCACGCTCTACACCGCGCCCAACATGGTCGTATCGGTCGCCGGCAACCTCCCGGCGGAGGTGGCGCTGCGGAAGGTCGGGCAGGCCTTCGCCCGGGTGCGCCGCCAGCCCCCTCCCCGCCGCATCCGCCTGCTGCGGACGGTGGAGGGCGCGCTGGCGCCGCGACCCGCGCAGCGCCGTGAGGTGCGGGAGTTCCGGCAGACCGCCCAGGCCTCCATCGTCGTCGCCTACCTGGGCGTCCCGGTGGGGCACCGGGACTGGGCGGCGTTGCGCGCGCTGAGCGTCATCCTCGGGGAAGGGCTCTCCTCGCGCCTGTTCGTGGAGATTCGCGAGAAGCAGGGGCTGGCCTACGCTGTGGGCTCCTCCTTCTCCACCCTGGCGGGGCCCGCGCCGCTCTTGCTGTCCGCGGGGACGGAGCCGGCGAACGCAGCCAGGGTGGTGGAGGCTCTGCTCCGCGAGGCAGCCCGGCTGGGCGAGGCGCGTCCTGCGCCCGAGGAGATGGACCGCGCCCGGCAGCGGATCATCGGCGTGCACGCCATCGACCACGAGGACCTGCGCCGACAGGCCTTCCTGCCGGCCCTCTACGAGCTGCTCGGGGTGGGGTACGCATTCGACGGGCGCATCCCCGAGCTGGTCTCCCGGGTGAGGGCGGAGGAGGTGCGGCGCGCGGCCCGCCTCTACCTGCAGCACCCCGTCGTGGCTGTGGTGGCACCGCCACCCCGGTAGGGTGGCCCACCATCGGATGCGCCTCGTGGGTTCCGGACCCAACTGGCAGCTAACCGTATGAGAGGGTGGCAGGATTTCCTGCATAGTGTTTGGAATTCCTAAGGTGTGGCAGGAAATCCTGTAGACGGCGGGCTGCTGCGGCGGATTGATCAGCACTACCAGCGCCTCTCGCCTGCCCACCGCCGCCTGGCGGAGTTCGTCCTGAGCTCCTACGACGAGGCCGCGCTGCTGACATCTGCGCAGCTGGGACGGCGCACCGGTGTCAGTGAGTCCACCGTCGTGCGCTTTGCCCAGCAGTTGGGGTATCCCGGGTACCCGGAGTTGCGCGATTCCCTGGCCGACCTGCTGCGGGGCCGCACCGTGCACGTGGCGCGGATGGAGCAGGCCCTGGGAACCCTGCGCCGCGCCCGAGACCCGCTGCTGCGTGTGCTGGATCAGGACCGGGCTGCCCTTGAGGAGCTGCGCCGCACGTGCTCCCCTCGCCTGATCGAGTCCGTGGCCCGGCAGATCCGGCGCGCCCGGGCCGTCTACATCATGGGTCTGGGGATATCCCGGTCGCTGGCCGCATTTCTGGAATTCCGCCTCCGCCGCATGGGCGTCGACGTCCGCCCTATCGTGTACGGCGGCTCCGAGGCCTGGGAGCGGCTCCCCTGCATCGGACGCGGCGACCTGCTGGTGGCCATCGGGTTCTTCCGGGGCTACCGGGACATCGTGATGGGGATGCGCTATGCCCGGGGCCGCGGCGCGCGGACGGTGGTCATCACCGACACGGCCGATTCTCCGCTGGTTCCCGAAGCCGACGTGATGCTCGTCGCCCGAAGGGGCGACCTGGCCGTGATCAACTCCCTGGTGGTGCCCATGGCGCTGCTCAACCTGCTGACCATAGCGGTGGCGCTGCAGGATACAGGCCGTTCCGTAGCCTCTTTGCGGGAGTGGGACCGGCTGCGGCAGCAGCTGGAGGGGCCGCTGGAGCGGCCGCGCGCGGCGCCCAAGCACGGCCGCACGCCGAGGAGAGGGAAGGGCGGAATCACTCTGGAGATGCTGGGAGGGGGACGAGAATGAACATCGTGAGGGTCTGGGCCGCAATGCTGATGCTGGCGTTGTTGGGTGGGCTGGGGCCCGCCGCCTCGGCCGCCCCCGCGGGGGGCACGGTGGTGCTCTACACCTCCCTGCCGCAGGCAATCGCCACGGAGTTCGCCAGGGCCTTCATGGCCAAGACTCCTCAGGTCAAGCTGGAGGTCCTGCGCTCGGGCAGCACGGAGCTGGAGCGCCGCATCTTCGCGGAGATGGAAACCGGGGGCATCCGCGCGGATGTCCTGTGGCTCGCCGACGCCCCTGTGTTCATCACCCTGCGGGAGAAGGGCCAGCTCCTGCCCTACCGGTCGCCGGAGGCGCGGATGATTCCCGCGGCGTGGAAGGATCCCCAGGGGTTCTTCACTGCCGGCCGTTTGATCAACATGATCATCGCCGTGAACACCACGCTGATCCCCGAGCGCGTGGCGCCCAGGCGCTGGGCGGACTTTCCCCGGTACGGGAAGACCGCGGCCATGCCCAACCCGTTCTACTCGGGCTCGGTCTTTGTGGTTGTGGCGACCTTTGTCAAGGAGTACGGGTGGGGGTGGTTCGAGCGGGCCCGTCGGGAGGGCGTTCAAGTCCTGCGCGGCAACTCTGAGGTGGCCCGGGCGCTGGCCGCCCGCGAGTTTGGCGTGGGCATGACTCTGGACTTCATCGCCTACGGGTTGATCCGGGACGGAGCCCCGCTGGCCATCATCTGGCCGGAAGAGGGCGCGGTGAGCGTCCCCAGCCCCGTGGCCATCACCAGAAGCGCAAGGAACCCGGAGGGTGCCAAGCAGTTCATCGATTTCGTGCTCTCCAAGGGCGGCCAGCAGGCTCTGGTGCAGCTGGGGATTATACCTGTGCGCTCCGACGTGGATCCGCCGAAGGGCCTGCCCAGGCCCGCGGAGATCAAGACGCTGCCGGTACCCTTCGAGTGGGCGGCGGCCAACGCGGCGGACATCCGGAAGAAGTTTGAGGAGATCATGCTGAAGTGAGAGCCGCTGTGGGGAGGTCGCAGGGGTGACCATCCCCGGGCGACTGGCCGCGCCGCTGGCTCCGCGGGTGCGGCTGTGGACCGATCCCCGCGTGCCGGGTGTGCTGGCCGCGGCGCTGGCGCTGGCCGCCATCGTCGTCTACCCCCTGGCGCTGGTGCTCGTCCGCAGCCTGAAGGTGGATGGGGCGTGGAGCCTGGCCACCTATGCCCGCGCTATGGCCCCCGGCAACCTGCAGCCGCTGTGGAACACCATCTGGACGGCGGCGCTCACCAGTCTGCTGGCCATGCTGGCGGGCACCATCCTGGCCTTCCTCCTGGTCCGCACCGACCTTCCGGGCCGCCGCCTCATGCGCACGCTGGTCACCCTGCCCTACGCCATTCCGCCCTTCTTCGGGGCCATGGCCTGGGCGCAGCTGCTGGGGCCGCAGGGCTACCTGCTGCGTCCCCTGCTCGACCTCTTGGGAATCAAGCAGGCGCCTTGGACCGTCTACACCCCCAGCGGGGTGGTCATGGTTATGGCGATTCACTTCTTCCCCCTGGTGTTTCTCACCGTGGCCGCCGCGCTGGAGCGCATGGACGTGAGCCTGGAAGAGGCGGCGCGGACGTCGGGCGCGGGCACCCTGCAGGTGATGCGACAGATTACGATCCCCCTGGTTCTGCCGGCGATTGTGGCGGGCGGGGTGCTGACCTTCATGGGTGCGGTGGCCAACTTTGGCATCCCCGCGCTGCTGGGGATGCGCGCACGGTTCTTCGTCTTGACCACCAGCATCTATGCAGCGCTGAACCTGCCTGATTTCAGCCTGGCCACAGCCATGTCCATGCTGCTGATGGTGGTGTCCGTGGGTGCCCTGGGGCTGCAGCGGTGGGTTCAAAGGGGAGAAGGGCGGTTTGCGGTCATCGCCGGGAGGGCCATCCACCCTCAACCTCTGCGCCTGGGTACGTGGCGCTGGCCCACGTTCGCAGTGGCCGCGGGCTTCGCCGCGTTCATCGCCCTGCTCCCCATTGCCGCGCTGGTGCTGACCTCATTCCTCCGCTACTATGGCGCGCCGTTGGAATTGGCCAGCATGACCACGCGCCACTACGAGTTCATCCTGGGGTTGGAGCAGGTACGCCGCGCGGCGGCCAACAGCGTGATCCTCGCCTCCGCTGCCGCCACCCTGTGCATGGGTTTGGGGACCGCCATCTCCTACGCGCACACCAAGGCGAAGATCTTAGGCAGCGGACTGCTGGATGCCATCGGCACCCTCCCATACGCCATCCCGCACACAGTGATCGCCATCGCCGTCCTGCTGGCCTGGGCACGCGCAGGCTTGTATGGCACCCTGACCATCATCCTGCTGGCGTACGTCCTGGCGTACCTACCCTTTGGCCTGCGAACCACCGGGGCCGTACTGCGGCAGATTCATGATTCGCTGGAGGAGGCCGGCCGCGTCTCGGGCGCCGGTCCGCTGCGGACCTTTCGGGACATCGTCCTGCCTCTGGTCAAGCCCGGCATGCTGGCGGGGTGGATCCTGGTGTTCATGCCGGCCAGCCGTGAGCTGACCATGTCCATCCTGTTGTTCAGCCTGCGCACGGAAACCATGGGCGTCATCATCTTCAACATGCAGGATGCCGGATACACGCAGATCGCAGCGGCGTTGTCGGTGGTGGTGCTCGCGGTGCTCCTGGCGGGAAACCTGCTCATCCGCAGGGTGACCCGGGGGCAGCTGGGATTCTGATGGCGCCAGAAGGGGATCCGTCGGGAAGGGAAGCGAGACAACCCACCCGCGGGTGAATCAATGGACAAGATCGTCGTCCGGGGGCTGTGGAAGGAGTTTGACGGGGTCACGGCGGTGGCCGACGTCAGCTTCACCGTGGGCGAGCGGGAGTTCTTCACGCTCCTGGGCCCCAGCGGTTGCGGCAAATCCACCACCCTGCGCTGCATCGCCGGATTGGAGGAGCCGACACGCGGGGAGATCCACATCGGCGGGCGGCTGGTCTCGGCCCCGGCCAGCGGGATCTTCGCGCCTCCGGAGCGCCGGTCGGTGGGCATGGTATTCCAGAACTACGCGGTGTGGCCCCATATGACGGTTTTCGACAACGTGGCGTACCCATTGCGTCTGCAGAAGCTGGACCGCCGAACCATCGAAGCCCGGGTTCGGGAGGTCATGGATCTGGTGGCGCTGCGCGGCCTGGAGGCTCGTTTTCCGGCACAGCTCTCCGGCGGGCAGCAACAGCGCGTGGCCCTGGCCCGCGCCCTCGTGCGCCGGCCCGAGGTGATGCTTCTGGACGAGCCCCTGTCCAACCTGGACGCAAAGCTACGGGAGCAGATGCGCTTCGAATTGAAGGAGCTGCAGCGGCGCACGGGTGTGCCCATCCTCTACGTCACCCACGACCAGGCCGAGGCCATGGCGCTATCGGATCGGGTTGCGGTGATGAGCGCCGGTAGGATTGTGCAGGTTGGGGCACCGTTGGACGTCTACAGGTGCCCCGCGGATCGGTTTGTGGCCGATTTCATGGGCCTGATGAACTTCCTTCCGGGGACGGTGCTGGCTCGCCAGGGCGAACAGGTGGTGGTGGAGATGCTGGGACAGCGGGCCAGACTCGTCGACCGTTCTGCCCTGGCAGGGCCGGTGGTGATCGCGGTGCGGCCGGAAGACCTGGTCATAGGGGATGAAGGCCATATCGCCGGCACGGTGGAGGTGCGGAACTTCATGGGGAACTTCATCGACTACAAAGTGCGGGTGGCGGATCGGACACTGCGCGTGCAGACTCCCAACGCCCAGGTGTATGCCGAAGGCGAGCGGGTGAGGCTGCGGGTGGAGCGGGCGCTCCTGTTTGCCACAGAGGATGCGGCGTGAGGCCAGCCCTCTCCACCACATCGCTGCGCTCCTTCGCTATCCGCGACGCCATCGAGGCGGCCCACCGTCTGGACTACGCGGGCGTGGAGATCTGGGCGGAGCACCTCTGGGCCCGCGGCGAGGACCCCGTCGCGCTCGGCCGTCAGGCTGCAGGGTGCGGGCTGGCGGTCAGCGTGCACGGCCCCAGCCGTGACCTCAATGTCACCTCCACAAACCCCGGGATCCGGGAGGAGTCGCAGCGTCAGTACTACCGGGCGCTGGACGACGCCGCCCGCCTGGGTGCGTCGGTCGTCGTCTTTCACCCGGGGGCGCTTTCGTCGTCTCGAGACCGGCCGGAGGACTACTGGCCGCGGTTGACGGAGTTCTTTGCCGAGCTGGGTCGGGCCGCAGGAGGGCTGGGCATCACCGTCACCGTAGAGAACATGGAGGAGCGTCCCGGGGAGTTCGTCACCCATCCTGCAGACGTGGCCCGGCTGGTGGACGCCGCCGCAACCTCGGCACTGGGGCTTGCCCTGGACATCGCGCACCTGCTCTTCAACCGGAAGCCGGTGGAACTGGCGGGACTGGAAGGCTACATCAGGCACGTGCACCTGAGCGGCTCCACGACCACGCTGGCCCACGTGCCGCTGGCTGACGGGCTGTACGACCTGCGCCCGCCGTTGCGCCAGCTCGCCCGCTTCTATACCGGGATCATCGCCATCGAGGGCTACATGTCTGAGCGGGAGATGCAGAGTGTTGAGGAGAACCGGCGGTGCTTCGACCGCCTCGTTCTCGAGGTGGCAGCCACCCCCTGAGGACCGGCGGGAAACGCCTCCCCGTGCGCTATCGCTTCGCCGGCCCGCGCCTTCGCCCGGGCACGCGAGCCCGAGGTCTCGTCCTCCGGCCGGAGAGGGCTGGCCGCAGGAAGCGTTCGGTGCTTCTGCGGCTTTCACGGACCAGCTCCACGATGTCGCCGACAGCCAGATCTAGATTCAGCCCCGGCACGTCCAGTGGCGAACCCTGGATCGGCGCGGCGGGCCGGACAACGAACTCCTGGCCATCACGCCGCCGGATGCGCACCTCTCCCTCTCGGCGAGCCTGGTTGAGCAGTGCGGCGAGGCGCTGACGAGCCTCCGAGAAGGTATATGTCCTCAAACTGCCACCTCCACCGACACGAGGCCGACTGCGCGGGCTGCGCGGCGTTGCCGTCGGTCCAGTGTCAACAGCGGTGCCCGGGCCGCGCGCGCCGCCTCGATGACGTACGCATCGTACGCGTAGATGCCCCGATCAAGCGCGAGCGCCAGCGCGGCGGACACGTCCACATCGACATACCGCACAGGGATGTGCATGAACGCCGCCCACGCCTGCTGGATCTCTTGCCCGGTTGCGAGCCGCCGCCGCGCCAGTGCGACCAGGGCGTTGCCCACCTCCCAGGGCAGGCTGGGCGCCGCCAGCAGGGTGGTGCCCTCCGTGGCCGCCAGCACGGCCGGCCGGGCCGGCTCGCTGAGCAGGGTCGCCAGTACGGCTGAAGTATCGACGACGATGTTGGCTGGCCGGGTGTGCATTTTGCGTACAATTGTACACCTGATTCATCGCCGTCTGCAAGTCCGGTGTCACCGCCCTGCCCGACCGGCCGGCAGCCCAGGCTCGCCGGGGGTGCCACTTTACGTCTTCAAGGTCCCCGCGGGGCGCTGAGCCTCTGCTTCCGCCGGGGGGATTCATCCCGGATCCGCGGCATCAGTCTCCCACTCGAAAGTAGCTAGGGGTGGAGAGGGACGGGCGGCGCGATCGTGCGGCGACCGCGCACGTCCCACACGCCGCGGCTCGTCAGGCGCACCCAGGGGAGGGAGTCGAAGGTGAGGAACATCAGGCTGTAGATGGGATCGGCGAAGCGGTACCCGCGGGCCCGCAGCAGGGCGGAAAGGCGGCGGTTGGCCTCCACCACGGCGGCCCAGGGCCGGGCGGAGAATATCCCGCCCAGCTCCAGAGGGAGGGAGAAGACCTCCCGTCCTCCCTCCACCACCGCGACGCCCCCGCCCAGGTCGGCGACGCGGGCGGCCGCGGCGGCCATGTCCGCCGGCTCCTGCCCGACGACCAGCAGGTCCAGCGCCGTGTTCACCGTGGTGGCCAGCCCGCCCAGCCGCTCGACGAACCCCTCGAGGCGGCAGCGCGTCACCCACCGCCCCTCGCGGTCGACTAGCGCCGCCTGCAGCGTCCCGGTCGCCTGGACGGGTGTCGTGGGCTCGGTGATCACGTCGTTGAGCAGGCGACAGGCGGGGAGGGATGCGTCCGGAGCCAGGACGTCGCGGGAGAGACGGGGCAGCCGCAGGGGGCCCAGCGCACCTTCCCAGTCGAAGGCAGGCAGCGGATGTCGCAGGGTCCCGTTCTCGGCGACGACCCTGCCTCCGGCGATGACCACCACCGGCCGCGGCTCGGCCACGTCGGGAAGGACGTTCAGGTCGGCGCGTGCGCCGGGCTTCACCTCCCCGCGGTCGGCCAGCCCGTAGTAGGCGGCCGGGTTGAGGGTGGCCATTCGCAGGGCGACCAGAGGCGGGATTCCGCTGCGGACGGCTGCGCGGATCACGTGGTCCATGTACCCCCGGTCCTCGATGTATGCCGGGGTGGGGCCATCGGCGGTCAGCATCAGCCGTTCCGAGGTCCACAGGTCCGGGGTGACGGCCGGTGCCAGGCCGGGCAAGTCCGGACGGATGGGGCTGTGGCGCAGCATCACGTGCAGGCCGGCCCGCAGACGGTCCAGCACCTCCTGCGCCGTCACCGCCTCGTGACACGAACTGAACCCCCGGGCGGCCAGCACGGTGAGGCGCTCGTACGACGCTCCGGGGGCGTGGCCTTCCACCCGCCGCCCGTCGACCCGCGCCGCTGCCACCTTGGCTGCCAGTTCGGGGGACCCGTCGTAGAGGTCGGTCCAGCGGGTCACCTCGCCCACGGCCGCCACCGACGGCAGCCGCCAGAGGACCCGCAGCCGTTCCAGGGTGAAACGCTCCTCCCCCGAGAAGGCCGGAGGGTGCAACCTGATCTGCCAGCGCAGCGCCAGGGGAAGGGCGGCCAGCCTTTCCAGAAGCGCCGGCAGCTTCTCGGGCGCTACCAGCACCTGGAAGGGAAGGGCATCCATTACGGCGGTGGTGGTGCCACGCCGCAGCAGCGCGCCGGCGAACTCCACGGGGTTGGCCAGGACCGCGTGCGTGTGCGGCTCGATGTATCCGGGGACGACGAGGCGGCCGCCGACGTCCAGGATCTGCCGGGCGCCTGGTGCGAGGGACGCCTCGGGGCCCACGGCACTCACCCGCTCCCCGCTGATGGCCACCGCCGCCCGGACCAGCGCTCCGGCGCGCACGTCGGCCACGTGCCCGCCCACCAGGCAGAGGTCGGTTGCGCCGGCCGGTCGCCGGGAAGAAGCCGCCTGGATCAACGGGGGGTATCCGGGTGCGGAGGCGTCCGTCCGACGGGGCTCTCCGGCCCGGTCCAGCGCCCCTCCGGATCGAACCGCCGGATGACGGCGAGCTCATCCGGGGTGGGCGGCGGCGTCTCCACCACGGTGGGTGCGACCCGCAGCTCCCAGCCCGTCTCGCGGCGGACCCGGTCCACGCTGACGCCCTGGTGGACCGAGGTGAGGACCAGTTCCCCGGAAGCCTCCTCGACGCTGAGAACCCCCAGCGTGGTGATGACCCTGGCGGGACCGCCGCCACGCAGCCCCATCCGCCTGCGCCAGTCTCCTCCATCCCCACGCCCGGGGGAGGTGAGGAAGGCGACCCGCCGGGGAAACCGCCGCCGCTCGTGGGCCACCAGGACGATGAAGCGCCGGCTGAGGACGGCGATGTCGCAGGCGCCGCCGCTGCCGGGCAGCCTCATACCTCCGGCCCAGGTGGTGTTCACGTTGCCGAAGCGGTCCACCTCCGCGGCGCCCAGCAGGCCCAGGTCGACCCGACCCTGCTGCAGCAACCCCATCACGTCCAGCAGCCCGGTGCAGGCCACGGCTCCGGCGATGTTGGGCGGGTCCCCCATGGTGACTATCGGCGCCAGCGGAGGGGCGTCCCGCACGATGCCGTTTTCGAACAGGCCCACGGCCGTGGGGGCATGCAGCGCCTTGGCCACGGCGAAGGCCATGAGGGGGAGGCGCATTCCCACGAAGACCACCTCCCCGTCGCGGATCTCCCGCGCCGCAGCCGCGACCATGATCTCCCGGACGGAGGGGGAGGTGGCGCGCGCCTCCATCACGACCAGCCGTAGTCCACCGGCGCCGCCGTCGCCGCCCGGGTGACCCGCAGGCGGCTCAGGCGGGCCGCACCCAGTCGCGCCAGGTACTCCCGGCGGTCGCGGACCTCCAGTACCCAGGTCCGCAGCCATGCCTCGAACCCCGTCCGGGTGCGGGAGTGATCGTGGTAGTCGGCGTAGAAGGCGTCGTCGCGCCGGGAGTAGCCCTGCAGGGGAGAGGGGTGCGCGCCCCACGGCTCCGCCACCACGGCGGCCACCAGAAATCCCGGGATGATGGTGCGGTTGGGGTCGCTGCGGATGACCTCGGGGGCGACCACCTCTTCGCAACTGACGATCACCCACCGGGCGGCGCGGACGGCTTCCACCGTCACCCCCAGGTTCCCCCAGAGGTGGGTGTTGCCCTCCGCATCGGCCCGCTGGGCGTGCACGATGGCCACGTCGGGGCGGATGGCCTCCACCGCCACCAGGTTCTGTCCGGTGAACGGGCAGGTGACGGGCCGCAGGTGCGGGTTGGAGGTGAGGAGGCCGCTGCCCAGGGCGGTCAGCGTGGGCAGGTAGGGGACCCCCCACGCCGCCGCCTGCAGCCCCAACGCCAGCGTCAGGTTGCTGTGGTCCTCCACCTCCACCCGCTGCGGGATGCCCTCCTCGACCGCGCGGCGGAAATTGTGCCCCAGCCCGTCCCCCACGTTGCCCACCCACGCCGCGACCACCCGGCGCACACAGCCGCTGCCCACCAGCAGGTCGAAGAGCATGTCCGAGATGGGGCCGATGAGGGTGAGCCCGCGGCGTCCCTGCCGGACGAGCTCGTGCCCGGCGGCGAAGGGGATCGCCGACTCCAACCCGCAGCCCATGACCACGGAGGCATCGTCGGCCACCCAGCGGTCGATCGCCTCGGCCATGGAGCAGAGTTTGCTCATCCCTGCGGGGTATCGGCGGCCCGGGGTTGCGGCCGCAGCGGACACGGTGTGATTCTAGGCGTCGCCGCAGGAGGGCGTCAACAGGCGCAGGTGGGGCAGGATCGGCGGGCGGGCGCCAGAAGTAATTGTCCGTGACGGTCACGGCGGAGCTGGTCCGCGAGCACCAGGTGATCGAGCGCGTCCTGCAGGCGCTGCGCCGCTGCGTCCAGCAGGCGGAGGCCACCGGTCAGGTCCCCGTGGCCAGGTTGCGGGGCATCGTCACCTTCAGCCGGTCGTTCATCGACCGCTGTCACCACGGCAAGGAAGAGCAGTGTCTCTTCCCCTGCCTGGAACGGCTGGGGGTGCCGCGGGAGGGCGGGCCCATCGGGGTGATGCTGCAGGAGCACGAGATGGGCCGCCGCCTGGTGGCGCAGATCGCCGCCGCCCTGGACGGCTATGAGGCGGGGACGGTGGGAGCCGAAGCCGTGCTGGGGCCCTGCCGCCAGTACGGGGATCTGCTGGGGCAGCATATCTTCAAGGAGAACAACATCCTCTTCCCCATGGGAGAGGACCTCATGACGGATCGGGATCGGGACGAGAACCGACGCTGCTTCCACGCGCGGGAGGAGGCCCTGGGGCCAGGAGAACACGAGCGGCTGGAAGCCCTGGGCGAGGAGCTCGCCGCCGAGCCGTGACCCCTCCGGCACCGCCACCTGGGATGGCACGCCTATGAAAGCCCGCTCGATGCTCTTCACGCTGTATGGGGACAGCATCGAGCAGTACGGCGGGGAAGCCGCCGCGCAGTGCCTGATCGCCCTCATGGGGGCCCTGGGATTCTCCCCCCAGGCGGTGCGGGCGGCGCTGGCCCGGATGGTTCGGCAGGCGTGGTTGCAGCGGCGGCGGGTGGGCAGGCGCAGCTTCTACGCCCTCACCCCTCGGGGCCGCCTGAGGGTAGAGCACGGCACCAGCCGCGTCTATACCCTGGACCATCGGCCCTGGGACGGCCGGTGGCGGATCTTCGTCTACGCGGTCCCCGAGCGCAAGCGGTCGCTGCGTGACCGTCTGCGCCGCGAGCTGGCCTGGCTGGGCATGGGCCCGCTGGCCGGCGGCATCTGGATCTCCCCGTACGACCTGCACGAGCACCTCGCCGCCTTCGTCCAGGCCCACGGCCTGGGCCCCTACGTGGCGGAGTTCGTGGGGAAAAACCTGGGCCCCGCCGCCGACCGTGAGCTGGTGGCGCGCTGCTGGGACCTGCCGGCCATCGCCCGCTGGCACGAGCGGTTCGTTGCCGACTACCACCCCCGCCTGGAAGCCCTGCAGCGGCGGCTGGCGGGCGGAGAGGAGTTGACGGACCGGGCCGCCTTCGTGGAGAAGATCCACCTGGTGCACGAGTACCGCAAGGCCCTATACGTGGATCCCTGGCTACCGGCCGAACTCCTGCCCGCCGACTGGAGGGGACGCGACTCCGCCCGCCTGTTCTTCGACTACTACCGCCTGCTGGACCCTCCGGCCACGCGCTTCTTCGAGGCGCTGTTCGAAGCCCCACCCGACGCCCGACCGGCCGGCGTTCCGGCCGCCCGCTTCCGCCCGGCGGTCGCCTAGGCCGCCGCAGATCCCGCGCTTCCCGTGGCGCCCCTTTACGCATGGGACGCCCGTGGTATAATTGTTTTGTTCGATATATAGAACAAGGTTCCATATATGGAACGCAAGCGGCACCGCCCCCGCGCCCCCCTGGGGCACCCCCCGCGCCGGCTGGTCCCCGCCGTGGACCGGGCGGTACGCCTGCTGCGCGCGCTGGCCGGAGCGGAGCTGCGGCTGGTGGACATCTCCACAGCCCTGGGCCTGCCCAAGAGCACCACGCTGGCCATCCTGCAGACGCTGGCCGCGCACGCCGTGGTGACCTACGACCCGCGTACCAGGCGCTACGCGCTGGGGCCCGCTGTGGTGGCTATGGCCGGAGCGGCCCAGGCGCGCAACACCGTGGTCCGGGCGGCGCGCCCGCACCTGGAGCGCCTGGCAGAGCAGACCGGGGAGACCGTCATCCTCCACGTGCCCGACGACGGTGGCAGCGTCATCGTCGACCGGGAGGAGTCGCCGCACCAGCTGCGGGTCACCGCGCCCCTGGGGCTGCGCCTGCCCCCCTTCGCCGGCGCCGTGGCCAAGGCGCTTTTGGCCTGGCAGCCGGAGGGCGAGGTGAGGCGCCTGCTGGCGGCGCAGCCGCTGCCGGCGTTCACCCCCCGCTCCATCACCGCCCCGACCGACTACCTGCGGGAGCTCCGGCGGGTCCGGCGCCGGGGGGTCGCCTGGGACGATGAGGAGTACCTGCCGGGGGTGCGGGCGGTCTGTGCGCCCATCCGGGTCTCCGGCCGCCCGGTGGCGACGCTGGCGGTGGTGGGCGTAAGGGCCCGGCTGACGAAGGCCCGCATGCGGGAGGCGGCAGCGCTGGTGCGCCGCGCCGCAGACGAGATCTCGTGGGCTCTGGCCGGGGGGAGCCCGGCGCCTGATGCCCGCCCGGCAGGAGGCCGCGGCCGTGGCTGAGGCCGCGGTCCCGCACGACGTTCAGCTCTTGACCCTGCGGGTCAACGGGACGACCTTCCGCGTGGTCGCGCCGGCCAGCCGGACCCTGCTGGAGGTGTTGAGGGAAGACCTGGGTCTCACCGGGACCAAGCACGGGTGCGAGCTTGGGGAGTGCGGGGCCTGCACCGTCCTCATAGATGGCGAGCCCGCGCTGGCCTGCCTGGTTCTCCCCGTGGAGGTTCAGGATCGCGAGATCACCACGGTGGAGGGTCTGGCCGGAGCCGCCCTCCATCCCCTGCAGCAGGCGTTCATGGACCACGGTGCGCTGCAGTGCGGCTACTGTACGCCGGGGATGATCCTGGCGGCGAAGGCGCTGCTGGACCGCCGGCCCAGGCCCACCCGGGAGGAGGTCGCGGAGGCGCTGTCTGGCAACCTCTGCCGTTGTACCGGGTACCTGCGGATCGTCCAGGCGGTGGTCGCCGCAGCGGAGGGAGGCCATGCATGAGTTTGCCGTCATCGGCCGGCCGCGCCCGCGCCCCGACGCCGTCGGGCGGGTGACGGGACGCTCGCGTTACACGGGCGACCTGGCCCTACCCGGACAGCTGTGGTGCCGGTTCCAGCGCAGCCCCCATCCCCACGCGCGAATTCTCCGTATCGACACCTCCGCCGCGCGGGCCGTACCCGGCGTGGCGGCGGTGCTCACGGGCGCGGACCTGCCCGTTCGCTACGGCATCCTGCCGGTGAGTCAGGACGAGGAGGCTCTCTGCACCGCCAAGGTCCGGTACGTGGGTGACCCCGTGGCCGCCGTGGCCGCTGTGGACGAGGTGACGGCGGAGAGGGCCGCCGCCCTCATCCAGGTGGAGTACGAGCCGCTGCCCCCCGTCTTCTCCGTCGAAGCGGCCCTGCGCGCCCGGGGCGAACCGATTCACGCCCGGGGCAACCTCCAAAAGGCCGTGGCCCTGGAGTTCGGCGACGTGGAGGCCGGTTTCGCGCAGGCCGCCTACGTGCGGGAGGACCTCTTCCGCTACGACGGAAGCACCCACCTGGCCCTGGAGGAGCACGCGGTCCTGGCCAGCTTCGCCCCCGACGGGACCCTCACCGTCTGGTCCAGCACCCAGGTGCCCCACTACCTGCAGCGTGCGCTGGCCAGGGTGCTGGAGATGCCGCAGAGCCGCATCCGCGTAATCGTCCCCCCCGTGGGCGGAGGGTTCGGCGGGAAAAGCGACATCCTCAACCACGAGCTGGTGGTGGCGGCGCTCGCCCGCGCCACGGGCCGGCCGGTGAAGTGCGTCCTCTCGCGTGAAGAGGTCTTCTACGCCCACCGCGGCCGCCACCCCACCCTGATGTGGCTGCGAAGCGGGTGGACCGCCGAGGGGCGCATGACCGCCCTCCACCTGCGGACCTGGCTGGACGGCGGGGCCTACGGCGGGTACGGTGTGGCCACCACCTACTACACCGGCGCCCTGGCGCCGCTGACCTACCGCATTCCTCACTACCGGTTCGAGGGGCTGCGGGTCTATACCAACAAGCCGGCCTGCGGTCCCAAGCGCGGACACGGGACGCCGCAGCCGCGCTTCGCCCTGGAATGCCACCTGGACAAGGTCGCCGAGGAGCTGGGGGTGGACCCTGTGGCTCTGCGCCAGCGCAACCTCGTTATGCCCTTCTCCACCACGGTGAACTGGCTGCGCGTCACCTCCTGCGGTCTCGACGAGTGCATCCGTCGGGCGGTGGACAGCAGCGGCTTCCCGGCGAAGTACCGCCGGCTGCCGCGGGGGCGCGGCGTCGGATTCGCCATCAGCGGGTACCTGAGCGGCGCCGGCCTGCCCGTCTACTGGAACGACCTCCCGCACTCCCAGGCGCACCTGACCGTGGACCGCTCCGGCCGCGTGACCCTCTTCTGCGGCGCCACCGACATCGGCCAGGGCTCTGACGCTGTCCTGGTCGCGACCGCGGCCGAAGTCCTGGGGCTGCAGCCCGAAGAGATTCACCTGGTCACCGCGGACACGGCGCGGGCGCCCGTGGACCTCGGCAGCTACAGCAGCCGCGTGACCTTCATGGCCGGCAACGCCGTCCTCCAGGCGGCACAGCGGCTGCGGAGGGCAATCGGGCAGGTGGTGGCCGCGCGTCTGGAAGCTGCGCCGGAGGACCTGGTCTTCGCCGGCGGACGCATCTTCGTGCGCGGGTCGCCGACGAAGGGCATGGCGTGGGCGGAGGCCTGCGCGGCCGCCGAGGCATCCACCGGGGCCCTTTCCGCCTCCGGCGCGTATGCGCCCCCTCGCCTTGCCGGCCCCTACAAGGGGTCGGGCGTTGGACCATCTCCGGCCTACAGCTTCAGCGCGTGCGTGGCTGAGGTCAGCGTGGACGAAGAGACCGGTGAGGTGCGCGTCGAGAAGGTGTGGCTGGCCCACGACGTCGGGCGCGCGCTGAACCCGCTGCTGGTGAGGGGGCAGGTGGAAGGCTCCGTCTACATGGCCGTGGGTGAGGCCCTGCTGGAGCGCCAGGACTACCGGGGCGGGGCTCACCGCGGCCCTTCCATGCTGGACTACAAGAGCCCGACCGTCTACGAGATGCCCGAGGTGGAGACGATCCTGGTGGAGTCCGTCGATCCGGAGGGACCCTTCGGGGCCAAGGAGTGCGGGCAGGGGCCGCTGCTTCCCGTGATCCCGGCCATCGCCAACGCCATCTACGATGCCGTGGGCGTGCGCGTGGATGAGGTTCCCGTCACCCCCGACCTGCTGCTTCGCGCCCTGGAGCGGCAGCGTCGGGGGCTGGCCGCCCGCGTGGGCCCCGCGGCGGCGCCCCCGGCGTCCTTCGGCCCGCTGACCAGAGTTCCCAGGCCGGAGGGGCCGGTCTGAGGTGCTGCGCCTCCCTCCGTTCCGCTACGTGGCGCCGCCGACGCTGGCGGATGCGGTGGCGCTGCTTGGGGCCGCAGGTCCGGAGGCTGCCCTGATGGCCGGCGGCACCGACCTCCTGCCCCGGATGAAGCGGAGGCAGCGCACCCCGGCGGTCCTGGTGGGGCTGCGCCACCTGCGGGAGCTTCGGGAGATAGGCCCGGCGGCGGAGGAGGGGTTGGTCATCGGCGCGGGGTGCACGCTGCACGCGGTCAGCCGCCATCCCCGGGTGCTGGCCGGCTACCCGGCGCTGGCCCAGGCCGCCGCCCAGGTGGCCACTCCCACGGTGCGCCGCATGGGGACCATCGGTGGCAACCTCTGCATCGACACCCGCTGCACCTTCTTCGACCTGCCCCAGCACACCCGGATGGCCACGGGCCGCTGCCTCAAGGATGGCGGCACCGTCTGCCTGGCCGCCCCGCGGAGCCCTCGCTGCTGGGCCGTGGCCTCCTCCGACACCGCGCCGCTGCTCATCGCCTTGGGCGCGCGGGTCCGGCTGGTCGGACCTGAAGGCGAACGAGTCATCCCCCTGCGCGACCTTTACCGGGACGACGGGCTGCGCCCCCTGACGCTGCGTCCGGCGGAGGTGCTGTCGGAGATCCTGCTGCCGCCGGCGGATGGGGTGCGGGCGGTCTACCGCAAGGTGCGGCGGCGCGGGTCCATCGACTTTCCGCTGGCGGGGGTGGCGGTGGCCGTGCGCCGCAACGGCGGCTCCGTGGTGGAGGAGGCGCGCATCGTCATCGGGGCGGTGGGCAGCGCGCCGCTGGTGGCGGAGGCGGCCGCAGCGCAGCTGGTGGGGCGGCCGCTGGACGCGGACACCGTCGCCGCGGTGGCGGCCGCCGCGGCCCACCCGGCCCGCCCGCTGGACAACACCGACCTCACCGGGGCCTGGCGCAAGCACCTAGTGCGGGTGACCGTGGCGCGGGCACTGAAGGAGATTGGCGCGCAACAGGGCGAAATCGGGTTTTCAGTGGATGCCCCCGGCGGGGGGCGTTGCCTACGCTGAGGGTAATATCAAAACTGTATCAGGCCTCGGGGCCGCCGGTGGCCGCCGACGGCGCAAGCCCGCGGCAGGGAGGGTGAGCATTGTGGCCGCTCCAGCCCCGCAACCCGCCGCCCGCTTCCAGTTCCAGGAAATCCTCTACCAGAAGCGGGACGGCATCGCCACCGTCACCATCAACCGGCCGCAGGCCTACAACGCCTACACCACCACCACACTGGCAGAGATGATCCAGGCCTTCCAGGACGCCTCCTGGGACGATGCGGTGGGGGTGCTGGTGCTGACCGGCGCCGGAGACCGCGCCTTCTGCACCGGAGGCGATGTGAAGGAGTACGCCTCGGTGTACCTGCGCCGTCCCCGCAGGTACTGGGCGTACATGGGCCTCTTCGCCCAGACCCTGGACCTTCTGCGCAACCTTGGCAAGCCCGCCATCGCCCGCCTGAACGGGATGGTGGCCGGAGGAGGCAACGAGCTGAACGCGGCCTGCGACCTGGCGGTGGCGGCCGACCACGTCACCATCCGGCAGGTGGGCACGCGCGTCGGGAGCGTCGCCGCCGGCGGGGCCACCCAGTGGCTCCCCCTGCTCATCGGCGACCGCCGGGCGCGGGAGATGCTGTTCACCTGCGAGCCGATCACCGCGCAGCAGGCGCTGGAGTGGGGGCTGGTCAACCGCGTGGTCCCCGCGGAGCAGCTCGATGCGGCTGTGGCCGACCTGGCCCACAAGATCCTGGACAAGTTCCCGGAGTGCACCCGCTACACCAAGCAGCAGGTGAACTTCTGGAAGGACCTGGCCTGGGGGCTGACCATCGGCCACGCCCGCGACTGGCTCACCCTGCACATGGCCAGCTGGGAGCCGCTGGAAGGCATGACCGCCTTCGTGGAGAAGCGCCCGCCGGACTACGCCGGGCTGCGCCGGCGCGCGGCGGAGGGGAAGAGCAGCGAGCTGCCCTGGGGCGCCCCGGTGCGCGCCTGTCGGGTGTGCGGGGCGAAGTACCTGCCGGAGGAGTTCACCTTCTGCGGCCAGTGCGGGGCCCGGCTGGAGGGCGGCGATGCCTGAGTTCGTGGAGCTGCTCCGCCAGGACGGCGTCGCCCGGATCACCCTCCACCGCCCGCCGCTCAACATCCTCCACTCGCCCATGCTGGAGGAGCTGACCGCGGCCCTGGAGGAGGCCGCTGGGGACCGTGTTCTCCTCCTGGCCGCAAAGGGGAGGGCGTTCTGCGCCGGGGTGGACGTGGGCGAGCATACGCCGCAGCGGGCCGGGGCGATGCTGGCCCGCTTTCACGGGATGTGCCGGCGTCTGGTGGCTCTGGATATCCCCGCCGTGGCGGCGGTGCACGGCGCCGCGCTGGGGGGTGGATGCGAGGTGGTCGCCCTCTGCGACATCGTCGTCGCCGCCCGCTCTGTCACCTTCGGCCTACCCGAGATCAAGCTCGCCGCCTTCCCGCCGGTGGCCGCTGCGGCGCTCGCGCGGGTTGTGGGGCTGCGTCGGGCGATGGCCATGATGCTGACCGGGGAGGCCCTCACCGCGGAGGCCGCGCAGGCGGCCGGGCTGGTGACGACCGTGGTCGATGACGAGGCTCTGGCCGGGGAGGTGGAGCGGGTGGTGGCGCACCTCAGCGCATTGAGCGGTCCGGCCCTGCGCCTGGCCAAGCGGGCTGCGCTGGGCGAATTCCGCCGGGCGTTCGAGGAGGGGCTGCGGCAGGCGGAGCGGCTCTACCTCGACGACCTCCTGGCTACCGACGATGCGCGTGAGGGGATCGCCGCCTTCCTGGAGAGGCGCGCGCCGGCCTGGCGCCACAGGTAGCGGGGGCATCTGGAGGGCGTGATGCGGGCAGCCGTGTTCGAAGGTCCGGGTCGGCCGCTGGTGGTGGCGGAGGTGCCCACCCCGCGGGTAGGCCCCGGCGAGATCCTGGTGCGCGTGGCCGCGTGCGGTATCTGCCACACCGACCTGCACTACATCGACCACAGCGTCCCCACGTTCAAGGCTCCCCCGCTCATCCTGGGGCACGAGGCCTCGGGGACCGTGGAGGCCGTCGGCGCACAGGTCGAAGGGTTCACCTCCGGCGACCGGGTGCTCCTGCCGGCAGTGCTCACCTGCGGCAGCTGCGTCCAGTGCCGCAGGGGGCGGGAGAACATCTGCGACCGCATGCTCATGTTCGGGAACCACGTCGACGGCGCGTATGCCGAGTTCGTGGTGGCCCCGGCCAGGGACGTCTTCCCGCTCCCGGCGGAGATCCCGCTGGAGGAGGCGGCCATCATAGCCGACGCCCTCTCCACCCCCTTCCACGCGGTGACGGTGCGCGGCAGGGTCCAGCCGGGGGACTGGGTGGTGGTCTACGGCTGCGGCGGGGTGGGGCTGAACCTGGTCCAGATCGCCGCGGCGGCGGGGGCCCGGGTGATCGCCGTGGACCTGGTCGAGGAGAAGCTGGCGCTGGCTGCCACCCTGGGAGCGCGGGAGACCATCAACGCCCGCACCGTGGAGCAGCCTCCCAGGGCCGTCAGGAAGTTGACCGACGGCGGGGCGGATGTGGCCTTCGAGGCGGTGGGGACCCCGGGGACCATCGCCGCGGCCTTCGACAGCGTGCGGCGCGGCGGCCGGCTGGTCCTGGTGGGGTACAGCCAGGCCCCTGCGGAGCTAAACGCCGCCCGGACCATGTTCTTCGAGATGGAGGTGGTCGGCTCGCTGGGCTGCCGGCCGGTGGACTACCCCCGGCTGATAGCGCTGGTCCAGGCGGGTACGCTGGCGCTTGCTCCGCTGATCTCGCACCGTCTGCCCCTGGCCGAGATCAACGAGGGGTTGGACCTCCTCCGCCAGGGGCGTGCGATTCGCGCGCTGGTCCTGCCGCAGGCGTGAGCCGCGGGGTGGAGGGAGCATGGGAGAGACGGGAGCACAGGCCGGGACCGGAGAGTTCCGCCGCCCCGCCCGGGTGCGTCACGGGCCGCTGACCCTGGATACGGAGCGCCGCGAGGCCGTCGTCTACGGCCGCGCCGTTCCGCTGACCCGCCTGGAGTTCGACTTCCTGCGGATGCTGCTGGAGGCGCCCGGTCGCACCTTCTCCCGCGACGAGGTGATCACGCGGCTGCACGCCGTGGACGGCAAGGTGCCCGCGGACCGGGCGCTGGACAACCTGGTGGTGCGGCTGCGCCGCAAGCTGCGCGACGACCCGCGCCATCCCCGGCTGATCCAGGCCGTCTGGGGTCTGGGCTACCGCCTCGTCGCTCCCGCGGCGGAGGCGGGGCTGGAGCTGGCCCGCCAGGCGATCGACCTCCTCCCCATCCCCGCCTTCCTGCTGGCGCGGGACCGGGCGGTGGTGGCCGCGAACCCCGCCGCAGAGCGGCTGGTGCAGCGCCTCCCCCGGGCCACGCCCTGCTACGACCTGCTGCAGTGCCGTGCCGGGAGCTGCTCGCTGCGTGACCGGTGTGCCGGACTGGAGGCGATGGCCTCGCGCCTCCCCGTGCAGCGTCGCTACGCGATCACCACACCGGCGGGGCCGCTGGCCATGCAGGCGGTCTACCTGCCGCTGACCGTCGGCCACCACACCTACTGCCTGCTGGTCCTCACGCGCGCCCCTTCCCGCCGGGCCGACCGGCCCCCCGCTGATTCTTTCCGCTGATATCATTTTGACACAACTTTCGTTTACGCTTTTTCAGGGATCGTGTAAAAAGCGGTATACGGCATGAGCCTCACCCTGGAGGATGTGCTCGGCCGGTGCCGGGAGGTCGTGGAGGAGCCGGCACTTGCCTCCGTCCGCCGCTGGAAGGAGAGCTCGCCGTCAGCCAGGGTCATCGGTTGCTACCCGGTCTATAGTCCGATCGAACTAATCCACGCCGCGGGAGCGCTCCCCGTGGGCGTCATCGGCGGAGGCAACCAGGTGGAAATCGCCCACGCCGACGCCCGCTTTCAGTCTTTCATCTGTTCGGTGGTCAAAAGCACCCTGGAGCTGGGGTTGACCGACCGCCTGGCCTGCCTGGACGGCATCCTCTTCCACTCCATCTGCGACCCGGCGCGCAACCTGGCCGCCGTCTTCGCCCGGAACTTCCCCGCCCTGCGGGTGGAGTACATCCACTACCCGCAGAACCTCTCCTCACCCACGGCGTTGACCTACCTGATTTCGGAGCTGCAGCGGATCCGCTCCGCGCTGGCCGAGGTGACGGGTCGTCAGGCATCGGCCGAAGCCCTTCGCGCCAGCATCGCCCTCTACAACCGCTGGAGGGGGCGCATCCGCGACCTCTACACCCTGCGGCGCGCCGCTCCGGAGCGGGTCTCCGCGGCCGAGTCGTTCCTCCTGCTGCGGGCCGGGACGCTGATGCCGGTAGAGGAGCACCTGCCTCTGCTGGAGACGGCCCTGCGCGAGCTGGCGGGGCGGCGGGCCAAGCGGCAGGACCGCATCGCCGTCCTGGTGGAGGGAGCCTTCTGCGAGCAACCGCCTGTGGATCTCATCGCGGCGCTGGAGCAGGCCGGCTGCTACCTGCTGGACGACGACTTCCTGCTGGGCTGGCGCTGGTTTGTCGACGACGTGCCGGAGGACGGCGACCCCCTGGAGGCCCTGGCCGCCAGCTACATCGACCGCAGCGTCTCGTGCGGCACCAAGCACGACCTGCGCGCCCCCAGGCCTGCCCAGCTGATCCGGCGCGTCCGCGCGGCGGGGGCGGACGCGGTGCTCTTTCTCTGTGCCAAGTTCTGCGAGCCCGCCCTCTTCGACTACGCCCTCTACCGCCGCGCCCTGGAGGAGGCCGGCATCCCGCACCTCTTCCTGGAGTTCGAGGAGAAGATGTGGATCTTTGACCGGGTGCGGGGCGAGGTGGAGACTTTCGTGGAGTCCATGCTGTTCGGCTGACGGGGGAGGCGCGGTGGCGGACCCAAAGACCAGCTATCAGGGCCGGATTCACCTGCTGCAGAAGGAGCTGATGGGGCGCTACTACCGGGAGCTCACGGCGGCCGCCCAGGCCGGGAGCCCTCCGGCTGCCTACATGCTGATCAGCGGCAACCCCGTGGAGCTGGTGCGTGCCTTCGGCATGCTCCCAGTTTACCCCGAGGTCAACGCCCTGCAGATCGCGGTGAAGAAGCAGGCGCTCCCCTACATCCTCAAGGCAGAAGAAATGGGCTACTCCGTGGACAACTGCGCCTACGTCAAGGCGGACATCGGCCTGTACTTCAGCGGGCGGCAGGCGCCGTTTGGGACCATCCCGGAGCCCGCCCTCATCCTCTGCAACTACGTGGGCTGCAACGTCTACCTGAACTGGTTCGAGCACCTGCGGGAGTACTCGCGGGCGGAGGTCTTCTTCCTGGACATCCCCTTCGTCCGCGACCCCATGGCGCCCCGGCCCGAGGACCTGGCGTACGTGGTGGCGCAGCTGCGGGAGCTGATCGCCCTCTGCCAGCGGATCACCGGGCGGCCCCTGGACTGGGAGTACCTGCGCCACATCTGCGCCCTCTCGGCGAGAACCGGCCAGCTGTGGGCGCAGATCAAGCACCTGACCAAGCACGTACCCTGCCCGCTGGACGCCTATTTCGACGCGGTGACCCTGATGGGGCCGCTGTACTGCCTGCGGGGCAGCGAGGAGGGGCTGCACTTCTTCGAGGAGGCCTACCGCGAGGTGAAGGAGCGCACCGAGCTGGGCCTGGGGCCGCTGCCGGAGGAGCGGTTTCGCTTCGTCATCGAGGGACCTCCGCCCTGGCCCTACCTGAGGGCCTTCCGCGACCTCTTCTCCCGCTGGGGGGCGGTGGCGGTGGCCTCCACCTACTCCACCGTGGGAGGGCTGTGGGAGTTCGGGTTCGCCCACGACCCCGACCACCCCCTGGAGAGCATCGCCCAGCACATGCTCTTCTGGAACCTGACCAACCGCGACCTGCTGCGCCGCTACCAGCAGATCCGCCGCTACGTCCAGGAGTGGGGAGCCCACGCGCTGGTCATCCACTCGGTGAAGAGCTGCCGGCTCTTCAGCGCGGGGCAGGGGGATATGCGCGAGTACTTCACCAGGACGGTGGGTGTGCCAACCCTGCTGGTGGAGTCGGACCTGGAGGACCCCCGCTACTTCTCCGAGGCCCAGATGCGCAACCGCATCGACGCCTTCTTCGAAGCGCTGGAGCACCGCAGGCTGGTGGGTGCCGAGGTGCGCCCGTGAGGTTCGCCGCCGGCGTCGACGTCGGCTCCACCCAGACCAAGGCCGTCATCCTGAACGAGGAGGGGGAGATCGTGGGCCGCGGCCTGCAGGACACCGGCGCCAACATCACCCGGGCGGCGGAACGGACCTTTGCGCAGGCTCTGGCGGACGCCGGCCTGGATCGGGAAGAGGTCCTCTACGTGGTGGGTACGGGATACGGGCGCTTCCGGGTCACCTTCGGCCACGCCCAGATCACCGAGATCTCCTGCCACGCCAAGGGCGCCGCCTTCCTCTTCCCCCGCACGCGCACGGTGATCGACATGGGAGGGCAGGATGCCAAGGGGATCAAGGTCGGCCCCGGCGGGGAGGTGGTGGACTTCGTCATGAACGACAAGTGCGCCGCCGGCACCGGACGCTTCCTGGCCAACGCCGCCGACGTCCTTGGCCTCACCCTGGACGCCATCGGGCCGCTTTCCCTGCGCGGATCGCATCCGGTGCGCCTCTCCACCGTCTGCACGGTCTTCGTGGAATCCGACATCATGGCCTACCTGGCGCAGGGCAAGCGCGTGGAGGACATCCTGGCCGGCGTGCACAGCGCCATCGCCGCGCGCACCGTCTCCCTGGTGCGGCGCGTCGGGCTGGAACCGGAGATAACCTTCACCGGGGGGGTCAGCCGGAACGTGGGGATGGTGCGGGCTCTGGAGGAGAAGCTGGGCGGGGCCATCAACGTCAGCTCGGAGGCGCACTACATGGGGGCGCTGGGCGCCGCGCTCTTCGCCCTGGAGCGGGCGCTGCACATGGCTCCTGCGATACCCATCGAGGTTGCGGGGGGCGACCCCGTGGCCCTGGGGCCGGGCAGGGGCGGGGCCGCGGCGGGGGCCGGGCAGGGCGCAGGAGCCGGGGGATGACGCTGGTCGCCGGCCTGGACCTGGGATCCCGGTTCACCAAGGCCGTGCTCCTCGACGGGGAGCAGACGGTGGTGGCCCGGGCCGCCGTGCGCACCCGGCCCGACTTTCCCGCGGTAGCCCGGGAGGCCCTGGAGCGCGCCCTGGAGGCCGCGGGGGCCGACGCCGCGGCGGTGGACTATGTGGCCACCACCGGTTTCGGCCGGGGCAACGTGCCGTTCCGGGACATCCAGATCACCGAGATCACCTGCGTGGCCCACGCGGCGGCCCGGCTGTATCCCCAGGCGCGCTTCGTGCTGGACATCGGCTTCCAGAGCACACGGGCCATCCGCACCGAGCCGGGTGGGCGCGTGGCGGAATTCGCCACCAACGACAAGTGCGCCGCCGGCGCCGGCGGGTTCCTGGAGCGTGCCGCCCGGTACCTGGAGGTGCCGCTGGACGAGCTTGGGCGGCTCTCCCTGCGGGCCGCGTCCCCCCAGTCCATCAGCAGCATCTGCGCCGTGCTGGCGGAGACGGAGATCATCAACCACCTCACCGCGGGGGTTGCGCTGGAGGACATCGTGGGAGGCATACACCGTTCGCTGGCGGGGCGGGCGCATGCGCTCTTGCGCCGGGTCAGACTGGACGGTGCGGTGGTCTTCCTTGGCGGCGTAGCCGTCCAGACGGGCATGGTGCACGCCCTGAGAGAAGTGCTGGGCGTCCCTGTGGAGGTGCCGCAGGCCCCCGAGTTCGTCTGCGCCCTGGGCGCGGCGCTGCTGGGGCTGCGCCGGCGCGCCGGGCTCTCTGCGGCGAGGGCCCGCTAGGAGGTGCGGGCGATGGCGCTGCCCGCGGAGCGCAAGCAGATCCTGCAGTGGCTGGCCAGTATCCTGGCGCTGGCCGGCGACGGCGCGTTTGCCGTCGACGGCGGTCAGCGCATCTTCCTGTGGAACAGCGCCGCCCAGGCGATGCTGGGGCATGCGGCCAGCGAGGTTATCGGCCGTCGCTGCCACGAGGTCCTGGGCGGACGGGACGCCTCCGGAAACCTGCTCTGCTGCGCGCGCTGCCCGTTGATGGTGATGGCCCAGCGCGGCGAGCGTGTTGCCAGCCGGGACATGGCGGTCTCGCCCCGGGTGGGCGACCCCAGGTGGCTGAACATCTCCACGCTGGTCCTTCCCATGGGGATGGGCCTGGTGCACTTCTTCCGCGATGTCACCGGCGAGCGGGCGCAGCGGCGCCTCACGGAGGAGGCGCTGGCCGGCCGGTTAGCAGCGGAGGGCCCGGTGGCTCTCCCCGGGCTCACGCGGCGGGAGGCGGAGGTCCTCGGGTGCCTGGTCCGGGGGGCGTCCACCCGGGAGATCGCCAGGACGCTGTACATCTCCCCCCTGACCGCGCGCAACCACATCCAGCGGATCCTGCGCAAGCTGGGGGCGGCCTCCCGGGCCGAGGCCGTTGCCATCGCCCTGCGCGCCCGCCTCGTACTCACCGCGCCCCGGGCCAGTTAGAGCAAACGCACCAGAAAATTGGTGCGACCGGCTCATTGTGACCGGTCCTTTCGTGCCATAGCATCGGGTCATCGACCGACCGGTCGGACGCCTTCCGCGTCGCTGCTCCCGGGGGTGGGCGGATGGGCTTGACCATGGCCGAGAAGATCCTGGCGCGCGCGGCGGGCCGGGAGGAGGTTTCCCCCGGGGAGTTCGTGGTCGCTGCGGTGGACCTGGCCGTGGTGCACGACATCTTCGCCACCCGCGTCTTCTCCCTGCTGCGTTCGGCCGGCTTCCGGCGCGTCTGGGACCGCACCCGGGTCGTGGCCGTGATCGACCACCTGGTGCCCGCGCCCACCGCGGCCGCCGCCGCCGTCCACCAGCAGATGCGCCGGGACGTCGCCGAGTTCGGCCTCATCCGCTTCTTCGACGCCGGTACCGGAATCTGTCACCAGCTCTTGCCCGAGCGGGGGCACGTGCAGCCGGGGATGGTGCTGGTGGGGACCGACTCCCACACCACCACCCACGGAGCCCTGGGCGCGGCGGCCACCGGCATCGGGACCACGGAGATGGCCTACGTCCTGGCGACCGGCCGCCTGTGGTTTCGCGTGCCCGAGACCGTCCGCGTGGAGCTCACGGGGGCCCCGGGCCCCGGCGTGGGGTGTAAGGATGCCATCCTCCACCTGGCCGGCCGGATCGGCGCGGACGGGGCCCAGTACCGCGCGCTGGAGTTTGCCGGCTCCGCCCTGGGCGGCATGGGGATAGGCGGTCGGATGACCATGGCCAACATGGCCGTGGAGCTGGGGGCGAAGTTCGGCCTCTTCCCCGTCGACGGCATCGCCGTGGACTACCTGGCCGAGCGCGGCGTGGAGGTTCTGCCCTTCGGGCCCGATCCCGACGCGGTCTACCAGGAGACCCTTACGGTGGACCTCTCGACGCTGGAACCCCAGGTCGCCCTCCCCCACACCGTCGACCGGGTCCGGCCCGTCTCAGCCGTGGCCGACCTTCCCATCGATCAGGCGTTCATCGGGTCCTGCACCAACGGACGGGTGGAAGACCTTGAGGTGGCGGCGCAGTACCTGGCAGGCCGCCACGTCCACCCCCGCACCCGGCTCATCGTTGCTCCGGCATCGCGCGCGGTCGCCCAGGAGGCCATGGAACGGGGGATCTTGCCTGCGCTGCTTGGGGCCGGCGCCCTCCTGCTGCCCCCGGGATGCGGGCCGTGCTTCGGCGGCCACCAGGGGTTGCTGGCACCGGGAGAGCGGTGCATAGGCACCCACAACCGCAACTTCGCCGGGCGCATGGGGAGTCCGGAGGCGGAGATCTACCTGGCGTCCCCGGCCACGGTCGCGGCCAGTGCGCTGTACGGCCGTATCACCGACCCGAGGACGGTGAAGAGGTCAGCCGACCATGTCCTCCGCTGAGGCCACACGCGTCGTGCGCGGTCGAGCCTGGGTCTTCGGAGACGACATCAGCACGGACCTGCTGGACCCGGGGGAGTACGCCATCGCCCCGCTGCAAGAAAGGGTGCGGCACACCCTGGAGGCGGCCAACCCGCGCTTCGCCCCGGAGGTGCGGCCGGGTGACGTCCTGGTGGCGGGGAGGAACTTCGGCTGCGGGAGCAGCCGGGAGACCGCCGCCGAGGCGCTGCGGGCGCTGGGCGTAGGGTGTGTGGTCGCCGAATCCCTGGCCCGCATCTTCCTGCGCAACGCGGTGGCCATCGGCCTGCCCGTGCTGGTCTGCCCCGGCGTCAGGGAGGCGGTGCAGGAGGGGGACCCGGTGGAGGTGGACCTGGCCGCGGCGCGGCTCACCAACCTGCGGACGGAGCGGACCGTCCAGGGCAACCCGCTGCCGCCGCTGATGCGCGAGATCCTGGCCGCCGGCGGGATGTTGCCCCTGTTGCGGAGGCTGGCTGCGGAGGCGGCCGAGGGCCGCGGGTGGGTGGATGATCTGGGATCCTGAACGGGAGTGCGCCGACAGGGCGGAGCTGGCCCGGCTGCAGCTCGAGCGGCTGAGGAGGGTGGTGGCGCGCCTCGCCGACCGCGTGCCTTTCTACCGCCAGCGGCTTGCCGCAGCCGGCATCGATGCAAAGGCCATCGCCGGGCTGGCAGACCTCCGCCGGTTGCCCCTGACCACCAAGGAGGACCTGCGCCGCCTCTACCCCTTCGGCCTCTTCGCCACAGAACCCGGCGAACCCGTGGAGCTGCACTGCTCTTCAGGCACCACCGGGACCGCCACCCTGGTGGGCTACACCCGGGGGGATCTGGAGGTCTGGTCCGAGGTGATGGCCCGCACGCTGGCGGCGGGCGGAGTACGCCCCGGCGACCTGGTGCACAACGCCTACGGCTACGGGCTGTTTACCGGGGGTCTGGGGTTTCACTACGGCGCCCTGCGGCTGGGGGCGCGCGTCCTCCCCATCTCCTCGGGCCAGACTGCCCGCCAGGTTAGGCTGCTGCGGGAGCTGGGCGCCACCGTGCTGGCCTGCACCCCCTCGTACGCGCTGCACCTGGCGGAGGCGGTGGAAGAGGCCGGGACGGGACCCCTGCCTCTGCGGGTGGGGTTGCTGGGCGCCGAGCCATGGAGCGAGGGGATGCGCGCGGAGATCGAGCGGCGCCTGGGGATCACGGCGACAGACGTCTACGGTCTCAGCGAGATCATCGGACCGGGGGTGGCCTTCGAGTGCGCCGAGGCCCGCCAGGGGCTGCACATCAACGAGGACCACTTCCTGGCTGAGGTGGTCGATCCCGCCTCCGGGGCGGTGCTGCCCGACGGAGAGACCGGTGAACTGGTCCTGACCACCCTGAGCAAGGAGGCGACGCCGCTGCTGCGCTATCGCACCGGCGATCTCACGTCGCTCGCCCGCGACCCCTGTCCCTGCGGCCGGCGCCTGGCCCGGATGGCCCGGGTGCGTGGCCGCGTGGACGACATGCTGGTGGTGCGCGGGGTCAACGTCTTCCCCGCCGACGTGGAGGCGGTGCTCACCTCGCTGGGGGAGCTGGCCCCGGCCTACCAGCTCATCGTGGACCGGCAGAAGGCCCTGGACGAGCTGGAGGTGCAGGTGGAGGCCCGGGAGTGGCTCACCCCTGCCGCGGCCGAAAGCCTGGGGTTGCGCGTGGCGGCGGCCATTCGGGACCAGCTTGGCCTGCGCACCCGCGTCACCGTCCTGCCACCCAGGCAGCTGCCGCGCAGCGAGGGCAAGGCCCTGCGGGTCGTGGACCGGCGCGACCTCAAGGAGGGTGCCAGGCGGTGAGGACAAAGCGCCGAGGACAGCAGTGGGTTTACGAGTGGAACGCCGGCCGCGGGGCGCCCCGTCCCGCGCGGCGCGTGGAGGTAAACGACGAGACGCTGCGCGACGGCCTGCAGAGTCCCTCGGTGGTCCATCCCCCCCTGGAGGTCAAGTGCCAGATCCTCCACCTGATGGCGGAGCTGGGGATCGAGAGCGCCAACATCGGCTATCCGGGAGCGGGTCCCCGGGCTTTGGAGGACGTGATCCGGCTGGCGCAGGAGATCGACCGCGCCCGCCTGCCCGTCCGGCCCAACTGCGCCGGCCGCACCACCGAGGCGGACATCACGCCCATCGCGGAGGCCCAGGACCGCTCGGGGGTGGCCATCGACGCGGCCCTCTTCATCGGCTCCAGCCCCATCCGCCAGTACGCCGAGGGGTGGGCGCTGGACTTCCTGCGGCGCACCACCGAGCAGGCGGTCACTCTGGCCCGGCGGCTGGGACTGGAGGTCATGTTCGTCACCGAGGATACGACGCGGGCGCGCCCGGCGCACCTGCGCACCCTCTACACCACGGCCATTGAGTGCGGCGCCCGGCGCATCTGCCTGGCGGATACGGTGGGACACGCCACACCCTGGGGCGTGCGGCGGCTGGTCCGCTTCATGCGTCGGGTCGTGGACGGCACCGGGGAGGAGATCAAGATCGACTGGCACGGTCACCGCGACCGTGGACTGGACCTGATCAATTCCCTGGTGGCCATCGAGGCGGGCGCGGATCGGGTCCACGCCTGCGCCCTGGGGATCGGCGAACGCGTGGGCAACACCCCCATGGACCTGCTGCTGGTTAACCTGAAACTCCTGGGCTGGCGTGACGCCGACCTCACGGCGCTGCCGCGATACTGCGAGACGGTGGCCCGCGCGGTGGGGATGCCCATCCCCTCCAACTACCCGGTGGTGGGCAAGGACGCCTTCGAGACCAGCACCGGAGTCCACGCCGCGGCTATCCTCAAGGCTTTCCGCAAAGGGCACCACTGGCTGGCCAACCGTGTCTACAGCGGGGTGCCGGCGGATGAGGTGGGCCGCCAGCAGGTGATCTCCGTCGGCCCGATGAGCGGCCAGGCCAACGTCATCTGCTGGCTGGAGCGGCGGGGTATCGAGCCGTCGCCCAGGTTGGTGGAGGCGATTCTGGACGCGGCCAAGGCGTCCGACCGGGTGCTGCGGGACGAGGAGATCCTCTCGGTGATTCTGGAGCAGATCTCCCCTGTCCCCCAGGGCGGGGTGTCGGCATGACCGGATCCGGCGAGCCCCAGAGGATGTCGCCGGTGGCGACCCGCCCGGTGGTGCGCGAGCTGCTCACGGGAAACGAGGCCATCGCCCGGGGAGCGTACGAGGCCGGCGTGCACCTGGCCACGGGATACCCGGGGACGCCCAGCACGGAGATCGTGGAGGCCCTGGCCCGGTTTCCGGAAGTCAGGGTGCAGTGGTCGGTCAACGAGAAGGTCGCCCTCGACACCGCCCTGGGGGCGGCGCTGGGGGGAGCGAAGGCCCTCTGCGCCATGAAGCACGTGGGGGTGAACGTGGCGGCCGACACCCTGATGACGGCGCCCTACACGGGGGTGGGGGGTGCCCTGGTCTTGGTCTCGGCCGACGACCCGGGGATGCACAGCTCGCAGAACGAGCAGGACAACCGCTTCTACGCCCGGTTCGCAGGCGTTCCCATGCTGGAGCCCGCCGACGCTGAGGAGGCGCGGCGCTTCACCCGGTGGGCCTTCGAGCTGAGCGCCCGCTACGACGTCCCGGTGCTCCTGCGCACCACCACCCGCGTCTCTCACACCCGCTCCGTGGTCACCCCGGAGCAACGAGAGGAGGCGCCGCCAGCGGGGTTTGTGCCCGATCCGGCCAAGTACGTCATGCTTCCCGCCTATGCCCGGGGCCGCCATCCCCTGGTGCTGGAACGGCTGGCCCGGCTGAGCGCCGACAGGGACCACCGCTTTGCCGTGGTCGAGCCAGGGGATCCGGAGGTGGGGGTGATTACCAGCGGTGTGGTCTACCACTATGTACGGGAGGTCCTGCCCCAGGCCAGCGTCCTCAAGCTCAACCTGACCCACCCCCTGCCGCTGGAGGCGGTGCGCGCCTTTGCCGCCGGGGTGCGGCGCCTTCTGGTGGTCGAGGAGCTGGAACCGTACCTGGAGGAGCAGCTGCGCGCCGCCGGTCTGGCCGTGGAGGGGAAGGCCTTCTGGCCCCGGGTGGGAGAGCTGACACCTGCGCTCGTACGGGCGGGGTTTGCCCGAGCCGGCGTTCTCCCGGAGACCAGCCCGCCTCCACACGTGCCGATGATGCCCAGACCCCCGGTCCTCTGCCCGGGGTGCCCCCACGTGCTGCCGCTGCTGGCGCTGCGCAGGCTGGGGGCGACGATCTGCGGCGACATCGGCTGCTACACCCTGGCCGCCCTGCCGCCGCTTGGGGCCATGGACACCTGTGTGGCCATGGGCTGCAGCATCGGCATGGCCGCGGGCCTGGCCGCATCCGGGCACCCCGGGCCCGTGGCCGCCGTCATCGGCGACTCCACCTTCCTCCACGCCGGGATCCCCGCGCTGCTCGACGCCGTCTACAACCGCGCACGGATCGTCGTGCTGATCCTGAACAACGGCACCACGGCCATGACCGGGGGGCAGCCCCATCCCGGCACCGGGCGAGACGTCCGGGGCGAGGTCGCACCCTCGGTGGACCTGGTGGCGCTGTGTCGCGCCCTGGGCGCCGGGTTGGTGGCCACGGTTGACCCCTACGACCTCGGAGGGACGTATCGGGCCGTGGAGGAGGCCCTGGCATTCGACGGCGTGGCCGTCCTGGTCACCAACCGTCCCTGTGTGGAAGCCCCGGTGAAGATCCGCGACTATCCATACTTCGTCGTCCCCGAGGCGTGTATCGCCTGCCAACTGTGCATGAACCTGGGGTGTCCGGCGATCACCTGGGGCAACGGCTGGTACGAAGGGCGCCCCAGGGTGGCCATCGAGGAGAGCCAGTGCACGGGCTGCACCGTCTGCGCGCAGCTGTGCCCCACCGACGCCATCCGGCCCGTCACCGCGCGGGCGAGCCAGAGGTGAGCGCGGGAAGCGTCCTGATCGCAGGCGTGGGGGGCCAGGGGGTGCTGCTGGCCAGCGACCTTCTGGCCGCGGTGTGCCTGGGCGCCGGACTGGACGTGAAGAAGAGCGAGGTCCACGGGATGGCCCAGCGGGGGGGCATAGTTATCAGTCACGTGCGCTTCGGGCCCACGGTGCACAGCCCGCTGGTGGAGGAAGGGCAGGCCGACGCCCTGGTGGCGCTGGAGTGGGCCGAGTCGCTGCGCTGGAGCGCCTTCCTCCGGCCCGGCGGCGCTCTCGTCGTCGACCCCGCCCAGATCGTCCCTCCCGTCGCCCTGGGCGACCGGCGCACCTGGACGTCCCGCTACCCGTCCATGGTGCTACCCTCCGCCGGTGGCCGGGGGCTGCAGCTGTGCCTGATCCCGGCGCGGGAGCTGGCCAAGGCGGCGGGCGCGGCCCGGGCCGCCAATGTGGTGCTGCTGGGTGCCCTCTCCACCCGGCTGGACTTCCCGGCGGCGGCCTGGGAGGAGGCGATCCGCCGGCTGGTCCCGGCGGCGGTGGTGGAGGCGAACCTTCGGGCGTTCGCCGCCGGGCGAAAGGCCGACCCGCTCCCGCTACCGCCGCCGGCCCCCGTGGCCGCTCCCGGGGGGGAGCGTCGCTTCACCGTGGCCGTGCTCTCCGCCTGGTGCAAGGGCTGCGACATATGTGTGCAGCTGTGCCCCGAGGGCTGCCTGCAACTGGATCCGCTGGGTGTGGTCCGGGTGACCGCGCCGCAGCGTTGCACCGGCTGCCGCCTCTGCGAGCTGCTGTGCCCCGACTTCGCCATCACCGTGCGGGAGGAGGGAGGGGTGGCCGTTGTCTGAGCCCCGCCTCCTGCCGGGCAACGAGGCCTGCGCCCTGGGGGCGCTGGCCGCGGGATGCCGCTTTTACGCCGGCTATCCCATCTCCCCCTCGTCGGAGATCGCGGAGACCATGGCCGAGCTGCTGCCTGCCCTGGGCGGGGTCTTCGTCCAGATGGAGGACGAGATCGCCTCTCTGGCCGCCTGCCTGGGTGCCGTCCTGGGCGGAGCCAAGGCGATGACCGCCACCAGCGGCCCCGGCTTCTCCCTGATGCAGGAGCACATCGGCTTTGCCGCCATGGCGGAGCTGCCCTGCGTCATCGTGGACGTCATGCGCGGCGGCCCCAGCACGGGGCTGCCCACCCTGCCCTCCCAGGCGGACGTGCAGCAGGCCCGCTGGGGCACCCACGGAGACCATTCCATCATCGTGCTGGCCCCTGCTTCGGTGCGGGAGGTCTACGACCTTACCGTCCGCGCCTTCGCGTATGCCGAGCGGTTTCGCACCCCGGTGATCGTGCTCTACGACGCGGTGGTGGGGCACCTGAGGGAGCGGGTGGAGCTGCCCGAGCAGGCAGAGGTGGTACCCCGGCCGCGCCCGCGAGGGCCGTCCTACCGCCCCTTCGCCGCCGCCGAGGGGGAGGTGGCCCCGCTGGCCGCCTTCGGCGACGGCTACCGGTTCCACGTCACCGGGCTGGCCCACGACGAGCGCGGCTTTCCCACCCAGGACCCGGCGGTGGTGGCGGCGCTGCAGCGCCGCCTGCTGCGAAAGATAGAGGATCACCGCGGCGAGATCGTGCGCTGCGAGCAGCTCTTCATGGAGGATGCGGAGGTGGCCGTGGTCGCCTTCGGCATCGCCGGGCGGGCGGCGCGGGAGGCAGTCCGCCGGGCGCGGCAGCAGGGTCTGCGCGTTGGGCTGGTGCGTCCCCTGACGCTTTGGCCCTTCCCCGACGAGATCCTGTCGGCGGCGGCCGGGCGCGTGCGGGCCCTGGTGGTGGCCGAGATGAACCTGGGACAGATGCTGCGCGAGGTGGAGCGGGCGGTGCGGGGGAGGGCCGAGGTCGTCCCCTGCCTGAAAGCCGACGGCGAGCCGCTGCAGCCCGAGGAGATCCTGCAGGCCCTCGAGGCGGAGGTTCCCGCATGGAGGTAGGCGCCCTGGACGTCCACCGCTACCTGCGCCGGGAGATGATGCCGCACATCCTCTGCCCCGGCTGCGGGCACGGTATCGTCCTGCAGGCGCTGCTGCGGGCGGTGGCCAGCCTGGAGCTGGACCCCGACCGTGTGGCCGTGGTGGCGGGGATAGGCTGCAGCAGCCGCCTGGCCGGCTATGTGGACTTCTGCACGCTTCATGCGACCCACGGCCGTGCGCCGGCCTTCGCCACCGGGCTGAAGCTGGCGCGGCCGGAGCTGACCGTGATCGTAATCACGGGGGACGGGGACGGGCTGGCCATCGGGGGCAACCACCTCATCCACGCCGCCCGGCGGAACATCGACCTGCTCTGCCTCCTGTTCAACAACGCGGTCTACGGCATGACCGGCGGGCAGGTGGCTCCCACGACGCCACAGGGGAGCCGCGCCACCACCGCGCCGCGGGGGAACCCCGAGCCGCCGTTTGACGCCTGCCGGCTGATGATCGCCGCCGGCGCCACCTTCGTCGCCCGCGGCCTGGCCTATGAGCCCCTGACCCTGCAGCAACTCTGCATGGAGGGCCTGCGGCATCCGGGCTTCGCCTTCATAGACGTGCTCACCGACTGCCCCGAGTTCTTCGGGCGGTACAACCGCCTGGGCCGGGGGCCGGAGATGCTGCTCTCGCAGAAGCGGCGCACCACGGCAGTGGGGCCGTTGCTGGCCAGGAAGGCGGCGCTGGAGGGGGGCGAGGTGGCCGCAGCTCCGGCGCTTCCCACCGGGGTGCTCCACCGCGAGACCCGACCGGAGTTCGCCCGGGTGCTGCTGGCACAGCAGCGGGAGGGCACGCCGTGATCGCCATCCGTCTTGCCGGGAGCGGCGGCCAGGGCATACAGCTTGCCGGTGTCGTCCTGGCCGAGGCGGCCATCGCCGCGGGCTGGAACGCGGCCTGCATGCAGACGTACGGCCCCGAGTCCCGCGGCGGTGCCAGCCGCTGCGACGTCGTCCTCGACCGCGGGGAGATCGACCTCCCGCAGGTGCGTCACCCGGACGTCCTGGTGGCGCTGTCGGCGGATGCCTGCCGCTGGTTTCTCCCCGACGTGAGGCCCGGTGGGCTGGTGCTGTGCGACGCCGTGGCCATGGTGGAGCCGCCTCCCCCGCACGTGCGCTGCCGCGCGCTCCCCATCGTGGAGACGGCCCGAGCGGTGGGCAGTCCTCTGGTGGCCAACGCGGTGGCGCTGGGGGCGCTGTGCGCCATGACGGAGCTGGTGCCCGTGGACGTCCTGGCCCGTGCCCTGGCCGCACGCCGGCCGGAGCCACGAAACCAGCGGGCGCTGCAGGCGGGCTTCTCCCTGGGGGAGGCGGCCCGGGCGGACGGCACGGCGCTGCCGGGGGAGGGCGGCAGGTGAAGGCGCAGCGGGGGGAGAACGACACCCGGACCCGGATCCTGCGGGCAGCCGCGGCCCAGTTTCACGCACGGGGATTCGAGGGCACCCGCATGCACCAGATCGCCGCCGCCGCCGGCATCCGCAAAAGCAGCCTCTATCACCACTTCCGCGGCAAGCAGGAGCTGCTCTTCGAAATCCTGCGGCACACGGTGGAGATGGCCCTGGCCGGGCTGCGGGAGATCGCCGACGCCGACCTTCCGGCCACGGAGCGGCTGCGCCTGGCCGTGCGCCACCACGTCACCAGCCTGGTGGAGGATCTGGACAACGTGGCCTGCTTTGTGGAGGAAGGCCGCGCCCTGGCCCCGCAGCACCGCGAGGCCTACATCGCCCAGCGGGACGAGTACGAGGGGTGCTTCCGCCGGATCATCGAGGAAGGCGCGGCGAGGGGGGAGTTCGACCCGGTGGACGTCCGTCTGGCAGGGTTCGCCATCCTGGGCATGTGCAACTGGATGGCCCGCTGGTACCGGCCCGACGGACCCAACACACCGGAGGAGGTGGCCGAGCAGTTCGCCGCCCTGGCGGTGGCGGCGCTGGGAGGTCGGCAGGGCGTGCCGGTGGTGGCAAAGGTGCGCTGATGGCGGAGGGGGCGCTGGAGGGCATCCGGGTGCTTGACCTCTCGCAGGGAGCCGCAGGCCCCATCTGCACCATGGTGCTGGGCGACCTGGGTGCCGACGTGGTGAAGGTGGAGCCGCCGGGCGGGGAGTGGGGGCGCACGCTGGGTCCGCCCTTTGTCGGCGGGGTCGCCGCCGCCTTCCTGGGGATGAACCGCAACAAGCGCAGCGTCGTGGTGGACCTGAAGCGTCCCGGCGCGGCGGAAGTGGTCTGCCGTCTGGCGGCCACCGCCGACGTCTTCGTAGAGAGCTTCCGCCCCGGGGTGACGGCGCGGCTGGGCATCGACTACGACGCCCTGAGCCCGCACTCGCCCCGCCTGATCTACTGCGCCATCACCGCCTTCGGCGACCGCGGGCCCTGGCGGGACAAGCCGGGTGTGGACGGGATCGTGCAGGCGGCCAGCGGGTTGATGAGCGTCACGGGGTCTGCGGACGGTCCGCCCACCAAGGTGGGGGTCCCCGCGGCGGACATGGTGGGCGGCCACCTGGCGGCGGAGGCGATCCTGGCGGCACTGCTGGCGCGCGCCCGCACCGGCCGGGGGCAGCGCGTGGAGGTCTCGCTGCTGGATGCGCTGCTGGCGTTTCAGGCGGTGCCCCTCTCCATGTATCTGGCTTCCGGGGAGCCGCCGGCGCGGATGGGGTCCGCGGCCCCCTACGCCGCTCCCAACGAGGCGTTTCCCACGCGCGACGGCTACATCATGGTCGCCGCTTACTCGCCGGATCGCTGGAGGAGGCTGTGCGATGTCCTGGTGCGGCCCGACTTGGCGGACGATCCCCGATTCGCGAGCAATGCGGACCGCGTGCGGCACCGCCAGGAGCTGCACCGCATTCTGAGCGCCCACTTCCAGCAGCGGCCGACGGCGGAGTGGCTGGAGCGGCTGGAGGCGGCGGACATCCTCTGCGGGCCGTTGCTCACCTATCCGGAGCTGGTGGCCCATCCGCAGGTGGCGGCTGGCGAGATGATCCTGGAGTTCTCGCATCCCCTCCTGGGCAGCGCGCGCGTCCCGGGGATCCCGCACCGTCTGCAGCAGAACCCCGGCACACTGCGCCTGCCACCTCCGCTGCCCGGGGAGCACACCGTGGAGGTCCTGCGCGCCGCCGGGTTCTCCCCCGGGGAGATCGACCGGCTGGCGGCGGCGGGGGTGGTCGCCGTGCACGCCGCCACGGCGGCTGCGGCGGAGCCCACGTGAGGTGGCTGTCTGGCATGTCGCGGGGAGGTGAGTTCAGGTGACGGAGCCTGTGCTCTGGGAGCAACGCGGACGGGTGGCGATCCTGACGCTGAACCGTCCGGAGGCGCTCAACGCCATGACGCCGCAGCTGCTGGACCTGCTGGAGGCACACCTGGCGCGCATCGAGCAGGACCCGGAGGTCCGCGCGGTCGTCCTCACCGGCAGCGGGGAGAGGGCCTTCTGCGTGGGGGCCGACCTGAAGGCCCGGCAGCAGGAGTTCGCGGCGGAGGAGGCGGGGGACCCCTTTGCCCAGCGGGTGGAGCAGGTCTTCGGCCATATGGAACGCCTGCCGCGGCCGGTGATCGCCGCCATCAACGGATACTGCCTGGGCGGCGGCCTGGAGCTGGCGCTGACCGCCGACCTGCGGGTCGCCGCCGCGGAGGCCCGCTTCGGGTTTCCCGAGGCCAAGGTGGGCAGCATGCCGGGGGCCGGCGGGACGCAGCGCCTGCCGCGGCTGGTGGGGCCGGCACGGGCCAAGGAGCTGATGTTCCTGGCGGAGCACGTGGATGCCGAGACCGCCCTGCGCCTGGGGCTGGTCAACCGGGTGGTGCCGCGGGCGGAGCTGATGGACGCCACCCTGGAGCTGGCCCGCGCTATCGCCCAGCGGGCGCCGCTGTCCATCCAGGCCATCAAGGCGGCGGTGAACCGGGCCATGGACGTGCCGCTGGCGGAGGGGCTGGCCTTCGAGCGGGAGCGGTTCGCAGCCCTGCGCACCAGCGAGGACCGCAAGGAAGGCATCGCCGCCTTCCTGGAAAAGCGGGAGCCGCAGTTCGTGGGCCGGTAGGCCTAGGGTCTTCCGTAAGGGGGGGTCACCATGGGGGTTGCCGGTCGGGTGGCCATCGTCACCGGGTCGGGGCAGGGGATCGGCGAGGGGATCGCCCGCCGCCTGAGTGACGACGGGGCGAGGGTGGTCGTCAACGACATCTTTCCGGAGAAGGTGGAACGCGTGGTGGGCGCCCTGCGGGAGGCGGGCGGGGAGGTCCTGGGGGTGGTGGCCGACGTCAGCCGGGACGATGGAGCCAGAGAGCTGGTGGCCCGCACCCGGGAGGCGTTTGGCCGGGTGGACATACTGGTGAACAATGTGGGCATAGCCCGCGACACGTACCTGACCAAGATGGCGGAGGAGGACTGGGACGAGGTGCTGCGGGTGAACCTCAAGTCCCAGTTTCTCTGCTGCCGCGCCGCCGTGCCGCTGATGATGGAGCAGAGGTACGGGCGGATCATCAACATCTCCTCGCGGGCCTGGCTGGGCAATCCCGGGCAGGTCAACTACGCCGCGGCCAAAGGCGGGGTCATCAGCCTGACCCGCACCCTGGCCCTGGAGCTGGCCAAGTTCGGCATCACCGTCAACGCCATCGCCCCGGCGCTGATCGACACGCCCCTCTTCCGCGGCCTGAAGGAAGAGATCCAGGAGCGGCTTCTCAAGACCGTACCGGTGGGGCGGATCGGCACGCCGGCGGACGTGGCCCAGGCGGTGGCCTTCTTCGCCGCGGACGAGTCGTCCTACATCACGGGACAGACCCTCTACGTCTGCGGCGGGCGCAGCCTGGGGGCGTCGTAGCGCGGGCCTAGCCGGAGGGAGGAGGGCACGAGGATGATGAGGTGGGTTTACCGCATCGCCGCAGCCTTTGCGCTGGTTGCCATGGCAGTCCTGCCGGTCGGCAGCGGTGTCGCGGTGCGTCCGGTGCGTATCGCCGTCGGCCCGCCGAACGTGCTGGGATACCTCCCCCTATATGTGGCCAAGGGCCTCGGCCACTTCGCGGCTCTGGAGCGAAAGCGCAACGTCAGAGTCGAGCTGATCGATTTCCGTGGCGGGAGTGAGGCCGCCACAGCCTTGATCGGTGGGGACGTCGACTTCGCCACGGTGACGCTGACGCACGTGATCAAGGCCCACGAGGCCGGTAAGGACCTGAAGTTCCTGCTGACGTTCTTCAACGCGCAGACTATGGCCATGGTGGTCCAGGCGGACCTGGGCGACGTGACCTCGCCCGCGCAGCTGCGGGGGCGACGGATCGGGATAACCAGCCTGGGGTCGGCCACGCACATGCAGGCCCGGCACATCCTGGCTGCGCACCAGGTGGATCCGGAGTCGGTCCAGTACGTGCCCGTCGGGGGGCCGACCACGGCACTGGCGGCGTGGCAGCGGAAGGCCGTGGACGCCATGGTGTACCTCGACCCGTTGATCACGGCGCTGGTGGATGGGCGAACGGCCCGGCTGATCTACGATGTCCGGACGCTGGAAGGCACCGTGCGGCTGTACGGCGCGCCCCACATCAGCAGCGGCCTGCTGACCCGGCCCGAGGTCATCGCCCGGGATCCGGATACCGTCCAGCAGATGGTGGGCGCTTTCGTCTGCACGCTGCGCTGGTTGCGTAGTCAGCGTACCCGCCCCGAGGAGATCGCCCGCAATCTTCCGGCCGGCCTTGATTGGTCGCCGGCGGTGATCCGGGCCAACCTGGGCGGACTCTCGGCCGACGGTCGGGTCCTGCCCGACGCGGTGAATACCGTCATCTCGTTCCTCAAGAGGGACGGACTCCTGGCCGCCGGGTTCGCCGTCCCGTTGGATCGCCTGGTCGACGACGCCTTCGTCCGGCGGGCGATCCTAGGTGGAGGGTGTCCGTGAGGAGACCGCCCTCTCCGGTTACCGCCGTGCGCGCCGCGCAGGGCGCGCTCGTCGTCGGCGCCCTCGTTGGGTGGGAGGTCGGTGTCCGCCAGGGGTGGCTGTCGGCGGAGTTCGTCAGCCGGCCCGCCGCCGTGGGCGCGGTGATCCTGGAATGGGTCAGGACCGGATTCCTCTGGCCGCACCTGACGGCGACCCTCCAGGCCGCGCTGACTGGTCTGGTCCTGGGGCTGCTCCTCGGCGCCGCGCTGGGCTTTATGGCCGTGTTCGTGCCGGCCATCGGGGAGATGATCGAGCCGGCCATGAGCACGCTCAACGCGATCCCCCGCGTCGTCTTCTATCCTCTCCTCATGCTCTGGTTGGGTCTCGGCATGGCCTCGAAGGTCGGTCTGGTGGTGAGCATCGTTATGTTCGTCGGCTACTTCACCACCGTCGGCGCGGTGCGGGAGGTGGACCGGCTGTTGCTCGCCCAGGTGCGCATTCTCGGCGCGTCACCGGCGGCCATGCTCCGCCACCTCTACCTGCCGGCCACCCTGGCCTGGATGGTGACCAGCCTGCGGACAAGCGTAGGGCTGGCGTTTATCGGGGCCATCCTCGGGGAGTACATGGGGTCGATGCGCGGCATCGGGAACATCATCATGGGGGCGCAGAACCTCTTCCAGACCCCTCAGGTGATGGCGGGCCTGACCCTTACGCTGGCGATGGCCGGTACCGTCGATTCGGTCCTGGCCCGCCTGGAGGGGCGGTGGTCGGCGTGGCGGCGGGTGGCATAGGCATGAAGTCCCGGCTGACCACGACTGCAGGTGTGAGGACCCCTCTGACCACGGCTGGGGAGCTTCGGCGGACGGGCCCACCGGCCATCGAACTGACTCGCCTGGCGAAGCGCTTCGAGACGGCGGAGGGGACGGCCGTCGCCATCGAGAGCGTGACGTTTACCGTGACCCCCGGTGACTTTCTCTGCCTGGTGGGTCCGTCCGGCTGCGGGAAGTCCACCCTCCTCAACATCATTGCCGGGCTGCTGCCCGCCTCTGAGGGGGATCTGCGGATCTACGGAGAACCCGGCGGGAGCATCCGGCCGGACCGCATTGGCTACGTCTTCCAGCGCGACGCCCTGCTGCCCTGGAAGACGGCGCTCCAGAACGTGATGCTGCCGCTGCTCCTGCGGGGCGTCCCGGCGGCGGAGAGCCGCGAGGTAGCTCGGTACTGGGTGCACAAGGTGGGATTGGGCGGGTTTGAGCATCACTACCCTAGCCAGCTTTCCGGCGGGATGCGCAAGCGCATCGCGCTGGCCATGACGATGGTCTACCGTCCGTCGATCATCCTCATGGACGAGCCCTTCGCCGCACTGGACGTCCAGACGCGCAACCTGATGGAGAATGAGCTGCTGGCGCTGTGGGCGGAGACCGGCAGTACAATCGTGTTCGTCACCCACGACCTCGAAGAAGCTATTGCGCTCGCCGACCGGATCATCGTGCTCACGGCAGCGCCCGCCCGCGTCCGGTCGGAGTACGTGGTTCCCCTGGAGCGGCCCCGGGACGTGGCCGAGGTTCGGACGAGCGGTGCGTTCCTCGATGTCTACCGCCAGATCTGGCGGGACCTGAGGGAGGAGGTGGCGGCCAGCCATGGCCGGCGCTAGCTCGGTCGCCTCGGTCCGCCGGCGCCGTCGGATGGTCGGCAGCCTGGTGGTCCTCTCGCTGCTGGCCGTCTGGGAGGTCGCGGCACGCACGGGGCGCCTCGACCCGTTCTACACGAGCGCACCCCTGCCGATCCTGGCGACCGTCGTGCGGTGGATTGCCTCAGGGTACGTCTTCGAGCACGTGCTCGCCACGCTGGAGGTTACGCTGGCCGGTCTGGCGGTCGGGGTGATCCTGGGTGTGGCCACCGGTTTCGCGCTGGGGTTGCTGCGGGGCCTGGAGGCGGTCGTCCTCCCGCTTCTCTCGGCGGCCAACGCCATGCCCAGAATCATCCTGTACCCGCTGATGGTGCTGTGGCTGGGTTTCGGGCCGCTCTCCCGCGTCGTTCTGGTGGCTTCCCTGGTCGCCTTTCCTGCCGCGCTCACGACCCACTCGGCCATCCGCCAGGTGGATGTGGAGATCGTGCGTAACGCGCTGGTGCTGGGTGCGCGCCGGTTAGGTCTGGTGCGTCACATCTACCTGCCGGCTGTCGCTCTGTGGCTCCTCCGCACCGTCCGGGTGACCATGGGGTTTGCACTGGCGGGAGCCATTGTGGGGGAGTATGTGGGCGCCGTGCGCGGGATGGGGATGGTCATCGCCTTCGCCCAGTCCATGTTCAGGGCGCGTGACGTCATGGCGGGTACGGTCATCCTGCTGGCCGTCATCTGGCTCATCGACTGCGGGCTCCGCGCGGCCGAGGGTGCGGCTGCCCGATGGCGTCTGTCGGAGGTGATCTGAGTGACTGAAGCAGGCGGGACAGGCCGCGGCGGCATGGTCCCGATCCATCCGGACGTCTTCGCCGATGAGGGGGAGCCGCGGCTGGTGGGGACGCGCTGCCTCCGGTGTGGCGCAGCCTTCTTTCCCCGCCGCGCCGTCTGCGCGCGCTGCCTTTCATCCGAGGTCGAGGCCGTGCCGTTAAGCCCCACCGGCACCCTCTACACCTACACCGTAGTCCACCAGTCCACCCCCGAGTTCCCCACGCCCTACGTCCTGGCCTACGTCGACCTGCCCGAGGGCGTGCGGTTGCTGGCGCCGCTGGTGGGGGTGGAGGCGGACCAGGTGCGGATCGGGATGCCGCTCCGCCTGCGGGTGGAGCCGCTGCGTACCGACGCCCAGGGCCGCACCATCCTCGGCTACCGGCTGTACCCCGACGGAGGTGGCGCATGAGCGACGTCTACGTGGTCGGCATCGGGATGACCAAGTTCGGCAAGCACCCTGACCGCACGGTGGTCGATCTGGGCAGCGAAGCGGTGCGGGAGGCCATCCGCGACGCGGACATGGACCCCAGGCTGATCGAGGCCGCCTACTGCGGTCACGTCTTCCAGGGGATGGTGGCGGGGCAGCGGGTGCTGGCGCAGACGGGCCTGGCGGGCATCCCCCTGACGAATGTGGAGGACGCCTGCAGCAGCGGCGCCGTGGCGGTGCGCGAGGCAGCGCTGGCGATCCGCGCCGGCGAACATGACCTCGTCCTGGCTTTCGGGATGGAGCACCTCACCGGCCGGTTCCGCGGGGCGCTGACGCCGGCCGAAGACGACCTGGAGGCCGCGGTGGGCCTGACCATGCCGGCCATCTACGCCATGCGGGCACGGCGGCACATGGAGGAGTTCGGCACCACCCGTCGCCAGCTGGCCCTGGTCTCGGTGAAGAACAAGCGCAACGCCAGCCTCAACCCGCTTTCCCAGTTCCAGACCCCGGTGAGCGTGGAGGAGGTGCTGGCCTCCCGGCCCATTGCCGAGCCGCTGTGCCTGTACGACTGCTCGCCGGTCAGCGACGGCGCCGCCGCCGTCATCCTCTGTTCCGCCCGACGGTTGCGGCAGCTTCCCAGGCAGCATCGCCCCGTCCGCCTGGCCGCCGCCGCGTTGCGCAGCGGTGAGGTGGAGAGCGGGCTGCCGTCTATGGCCTTCGAGCCGCTGACGCGGCGCACCGCCCAGGCCGCCTACGAGCAGGCCGGCCTCGGCCCCGAGGATATCGACCTGGCGGAGGTGCACGACTGCTTCAGCATCGCCGAGGTGCTGAGGGTGGAAGGGCTGGGGCTGTTCCCGGTGGGGGAGTACCCCGCCCGCCTGGAACGGGGTGAGGCGGAAATCGGCGGAGTCCTGCCCATCAACCCCAGCGGCGGGCTCCTGGGAAAGGGGCACCCCCTGGGGGCGACGGGTGTGGCTCAGGTGGTGGAGCTGGTGCGGCAGTTGCGCGGCGAGGCCGGCGCCCGGCAGGTGGCCGGCGCGCGCGTCGGCCTGGCACACTGCCGCGGGGGGAAGGCCGCCGGCGTGGAGGGAGCGGCGTGTACGGTGAACATCCTGGCGGCCTGAGGTTCGCTCACCGTAAATGCGAGGTGCGGCCATGAAGCCTGTGGACACAGGAACGGGCGCCTTGCTGCGGGGCAATGTGCGCACGGGTGAGGGCTTCGCGCTCCTGAAGGAGACCCAGGGACCGGGAGGACCGGTCTATGCGCCTGGAATTCCAGGGCGGGCGACCCGCTGTGACCATCGCCGAGGGTGAGTGCATCTGGCTGCCCGCCGGCACGGTCACCAGGGGCATCGCCCTACCGCTGGACGGGACCCCCTGCGCCTTTCTTTCCGTAACGGCGGCGAAGGAGTCCACCTAGACGATGGGACCTCAAGTTTCGATCCGGTGCGTGCTCATGCGGGGCGGCACGAGCAAGGCTGTCTTCCTCCGCGCGCGCGACCTGCCCTCCGATCCCCTCCGCCGCGACGCGTTGATCCTTTCGCTGTTCGGCAGTCCCGACCCGCGGCAGATCGACGGTCTGGGGGGAGCCGACATCCTCACCAGCAAGCTGGCCATCATTGGCCCGCCCACACGCCCTGACGCCGACCTGGACTACACCTTCGGCCAGGTCAGTATCCGGGAACCGGTGGTGGACTACGACATCAACTGCGGCAACATCTCGGCGGCGGTGGGCGTTTACGCCGTGGAGGAAGGGCTGGTGCACGTGCGGGAGCCGGTGACGCCCGTGCGCGTGCACAACACCAACACCGGCAAGGTCTTCGTGGCGTACGTCCCCATCAGCGACGGTTCTCCGGCGGTGGAGGGAGAGTGCGTGGTGGAAGGCGTTCCGGGGAGCGGGGCGGAGATCGTCCTGGACTTCACCGGCACCGTCGGCGCGGCCACCGGATCGCTCCTGCCCACGGGCCGGCCCCGTGACCTCCTGCCCGTCCCCGCACTGGGGCGGTCCATGGAAGCCACCATCCTCGACGTGGCCAACCTCTGCGTCTTTGTGGCCGCCGAGGACGTGGGCATGACGGGTGCGGAAGGCCCCGCCGAGTTCACACCGGCGCAACTGCAGGCGCTGGTGGCCGTGAAGGAGGCGGCCGCCCGCCTCGTGGGCCTCTCTCCCGACGGGCTTGTCCCCCTTCCGGTGGCCGTGGCGCCGCCCGCCTCCTACCGCACCATCGCAGGGGAGACGGTCGCCGCCGACCGCGTTCACCTGCTGGCCCGCATGGCGGGGGGCCGCCCCCCGGTGCTGCACAAGGCATATCCCGGCACCGCCGCCGCCTGCACCGCCGTTGCGGTGATGATGCAAGGCACGGTCCCGGCCGCCGTCGCCCGCCCGGTGGCGGCGGACGGAGCGGTGGTAATCGGGCACCCCAGCGGAACGATGCTGGCGCGGGCCCGCGTGCGTCAGGGGGCTGAGTGGGTGGTGGAGCAGGCGGCATACTCCCGCACCGCCCGTCGACTGATGGAGGGGTACGCCTTCGTCCGAACCTCCGCCCTGGCGGCCTATCCCCGGCGGGAGGGGGGCGCCGCCGGCGGGGCGGGAGAAGGGCTGGGCCATCCTGCCGCCGGTGAGGCGGCCGCCGGGAGCGGAGGAGACGCCGGTCCTTCGTCCGAAACAATCCGGAAATTTTCCTCCGGCAGGCAGGCTGAAGCGCTCAGGAGGGTGCCATGATCTGGGAGCCGCAGGCAGAGACCATGTCCCGCACCGACCTGGCCGCGCTGCAGCTGCAGCGGCTGCAAGCGGTGGTGCACCGGGTCTACGAGCGCGTCCCCTTCTACCGCTCCCGCTTTGAGGAGGCGGGAGTTCGCCCCGAACACATCCGCACACTGGACGACCTGCGCCGCCTGCCCTTCACCCGGAAGAGCGACTTCCGGGACAACTACCCCTTTGGCCTCTTCGCCGTGCCGCTAGGCCAGGTGGTCCGGGTGCACGCCTCCTCCGGGACGACCGGCAAACCTATTGTCGTCGGCTACACGGCCAACGACCTCCGGGTCTGGGCGTCGGTCTGCGCCCGCTGCCTGGCTGCCAGCGGCGCGCAGCCCGGCGACGTCTTCCAGAACGCCTACGGCTACGGGCTTTTCACCGGGGGCCTGGGCATGCACTATGGCGCGGAGCTCATGGGCCTGGTGGTGCTGCCCGTCTCCGGCGGCAACACCGAGCGGCAGGTGATGCTGCTGCGGGACTTTGGCCCCAGGATCATCGCCTGCACCCCCTCCTATGCGCTGACCCTGGCCGAGGCGCTGGCCGCGCAGGGGATCCGGCCCGGGACGCTGGCGCTGCGGTACGGCGTCCTGGGCGCAGAGCCCTGGACCGAGGCCATGCGCGACGAGATCGAGGCCAAGCTGGGGATCGCCGCGCTGAACATCTACGGGTTGAGCGAGGTGATCGGCCCGGGGGTGAGCAACGAGTGCGTCGAGGAGAAGAACGGCGCCCACGTCTTCGAGGACCACTTCCTGGTGGAGGTGATCGACCCGAGGACGGAAGAGCCTCTCCCCCCGGGCGAGTCCGGGGAGCTGGTCTTCACCACGCTGACCAAGGAGGCGCTGCCCGTCATCCGCTACCGCAGCGGGGACATCGCCGCCCTGAATCCCGCCCCCTGCCGGTGCGGGCGCACCTTCGTCCGCATGTCCCGCGTCATAGGGCGGACGGACGACATGCTCATCATCCGCGGCATCAACGTCTACCCCTCTCAGGTGGAGGCGGCGCTGGTGGGCCTCCCGGAGCTCTCCCCGCACTACCAGCTGGTCGTCACCCGGGAGCGCACCCTGGACGAGCTTGAGGTGAGGGCGGAGGTGAGCGAGGGGTTCGCCAAGCAGCTGGGTGGGACCTTCAGCGGCGAGGAGGCGCCGGTGGCGGAGCTGGCCATGCGCTGTCAGCAGAAGCTGCTGGGGGTGCTGGGGATCACCGCCCGGGTGACGCTGCTCCCTCCGGGCACCCTGCCGCGCAGCGAGGGGGGCAAACTGCGCCGGGTCGACGACCGCCGCCGGGTCTACGCCTAGATGCGCGCGGGGCTGAAGCCGGGAGCGGTGGCGCAGGTGGACGTGGTGGTCACGCCGGAGATGGTGGCGGAGTTTGAGGACGTGGGTGTGGTCCACCCCGTCTACTCCACCTGGGCCATGGTGCGGCACATGGAACAGGCCAGCCGCAGGCTCATCCTTCCCTACCTGGAGCCGGAGGAGGAGGCGGTGGGATACGCGGTGAGCGTCGCCCACCTGGCGCCCACGGCGGTGGGGATGCGCGTGACGGTGACGGCACGCCTGGAGCAGGTGGAGGGGAACCGGGTGGTGTGCGCGGTAGAGGCGCACAACGGGCTCACCCGGATCGGTGAGGGGACGCACGTGCAGGTGGTGTTGCCCAAGAGTAGGCTGCAGGCCCGAATCGCCCAGCTGGGCCAACGAAGGCAACCCTGACGGGAGGTGGCGCAGGATGAGTCGACGGATGTCCGGTAGTGCAGATGCGGCAGGGCCCCGGATCCGCCGCCGCGGAAGCAGCTTCCTCGTCCGGCTCCTGACGGCAGCGGTGATCCCTCTGCTGCTGGCGGCATTCCCACCCAGCAGCACAGCATCGTATCCATACAAGATCGGGTTCATCGCGTCCGTCACCGGCCCGGGCGCCAGCCTGGGCGAGCCGGAGCGGGACGTGGCGCGCCTGCTGCAGGACCAGCTGACCTCGGCCCGTGGGGTCGTCGGCCCGGACCGCGTGCGGCACCCCGTGGAAATCCTCATCTTTGACGACCAGAGCCGGGCCGACACTGCGGCAAGCCTGGCCCGCCGGCTGATCACCGAGGAGAAGGTGGTCATCCTGGTCGCCGGCACGCTCAGCGGGCCCAGCCTGGCCATGGTGCCCATTGCCACGGAGGGCCGGACCCCCATGATCTCCATGGCCTCGGCCCGGGCCATCATCGAAGACCCGCAGACCAAGCGCGCCCGGCCCTGGATCTTCAAGCCGGTGCCGGAGAACCTCCACTCGGCGCAGAAGCAGGCCGAGTACCTCAAGGCCATCGGGGCGACCAACGTCTGCCACCTGTACGAGAACACCGCCTACGGGCAGGACACCTTCGCCAGCGCGGGTGCCATCTTCCCTCCAGCCGGCATCACCATCGTCTACGGTGACGCCTTCGACCGCGCCGCCACCGAGTTCCCGCAGGTGGCACGGGTGCGCGCCAGCGGCTGCCGGGCCGTCGTCATCGGCTCCATCCCTCCCGCGGCCTCGGTGATCAACGTGGCCGTGCGCGAGCGGGCGCCTCAGGTGCGCATCGTCCACGGCCACGGGGCCTGCAGTCCCGACCTGATCAAGACCGCGGGCGCGGCCGCCGAGCGCACGGTGATGCCCTGCGGCAAGATCCTCGTGGCCGACCAGTTGCCGGCGGGCGATCCGGTGAAGACGCTCAACCTGAAGTTCATCAGCGACTTCAGGCGCTTCACCGGCGGCAGGGAGATCAGCACCTTCGCCGGGCACGCCTTCGACTCGCTGCAGTGGGCGTTGATCGCCCTGCGCAACCTGCCCGACGGCCTCTCCCTGGAGCGGCAGCGGGACGCCGCCAGGGAGGCGCTGGAGACCAAGATCAAGCGCTGGGCCGGGACCCACGGCTTCTACACCCTCAGCCCCGAGGACCACCTGGGGTGGAAGGCCGAGGAGTTCGAGTTCGTCACGGTGCGGGGAGGGAAGTTCCTCATCCTGCCGCGCGACCAGTGGAAGTAGCCCGCGGCGGATCCTGAGACGAGCATGCGCGTGCGGCGGGTGGGGGGCGGCGGCTCCCGCCCGCCGCGCGGGGAGGCTGTCCTCACGGCGACGGAACAGGCCATCGGGATCGGACGGATCTCCGCCCCCCGCCGCAGCCTGCTGGCGGGACAGTGGCTGGGCGGCGTTGTCATCTTGCTGGTGATCGGGCTGGTCCTCTGGGGCCGTCGCCACGGCTTCGGCCTGGCGGACTACCTGCAGTTCATGGTGGACGGGCTGCAGGCCGGCGCCATCTACACGCTGGTGGCGCTGGGGTTCGTGGTGGTGCACCGGGTCACCGGCATCATCAACTTTGCCCAGGGGGCCTTTGTCATGCTGGGCCCGATGGTCACCATAACCCTCTACGGGCGGGGCTGGCCCCTGCCGCCCGCCGTGCGGCTGCTCCTGGCGGCCGCGCTGGCGACGGGGCTCACCGCCGTAGTGGGGGTGGCGGCCTACCGGCTGGCGGTGCACCCGGCGCGGGGGGCGTCGCTGCTCACGAGGATCATGATCACGGTGGGGATCTACGTGGCCCTGCAGGGAGTGGCCCTGCTCCTGTGGGGACCGCGCTCCTACGTCCTGCCCGCCTTCAGCACGCTGGAGATGGCCGACCGCACCTTCGTGGTCGGTGACGTGCTCTTCAAGGCGCAGAGCCTGTGGATCTGGGCGACGGCCGGGGTGACGCTGGCGCTCCTGGCTCTCTTCTTCGAGCGGACGATGCTGGGCAAGGCGATGCGGGCCTGCGCCGCCGACCGGCTGGCGGCGCGTCTCGTCGGCGTGCGCGTCGACGCCATGGCCACGGTGGCCTTCGGGCTGGCAGCCGTGCTGGGCGCGGTTGCCGGGATCGTCGTCGGCCCTCTGACGCGCCCGGCGTACGACATGGGGCTGGAGATCGGCCTGAAAGGCTTCGTCGCCGCCGTGATGGGCGGGCTGGTCAGCTTCCAGGGAGCCGTTGTGGGGGCGCTGCTGCTGGGGGTGCTGGAGACCCTTTGGGCCGGGGTGACGCTGGCGGGCTTCAGGGACCTCTTTGCCTTCATGGTGCTCATCCTGCTGTTGCTGGTCCGGCCGCAGGGCGTAGCCGGCGGTGAGGAGGAGGCGGGGGGCTCGTGAAGCGCCTCTCCCGGAAGGCGGCGGTGTTTCTCCTGGCGGCCGCCCTCGTCGGGGCCATCGGCTGGCTGGAGGGCACCCGGCCCGGCGGGCTTTCCCTTCCCAGGCTCACCGCGGGGCTGGTCACCCTGGACCTGCTGATCCGTGCCGGGGTGTTCACCATCATCCTGGTCGGGCTCAACCTGCTCATGGGCTACGCCGGGCAGGTCTCGCTGGGTCAGGCGGCCTTCTACGGCATGGGGGCCTTCTTCTCGGCCATCCTCACGGTGAAGGCGCGTCACGTGGGGATTCCCCCGGAACTGGCTGGGGCTTGGTGGTGGCCCTGGCTCGTCATGGGGCTGGGCGCCGTGCTGGTGGGTGCATCCGCCTACCTCATCGGCTGGGTGATCCTTCGCCTGCGCGGGCACTACCTGGCCATGGCCACGCTGGGTCTGGGCATCGCCGTCTTCATCATCCTGCGGGAGAATCTGGGCCTGCCACGTCTTGACCTGACAGGGGGGTTCGACGGCGTGGTGGGCATCCCGCGCCTGCGCATCGGTGCCTACCCCATGTGGCCCGTGCACCGCTACTTCCTGCTGGTCTGGGCCTTTGCCCTGGCCACCGTGGCGCTGGGGCTGAACATCGTGGATTCCCGCCTGGGGCGGGCGCTGCGGGCGATCCACCACAGCCAGGTGGCGGCGGAGACCCTGGGGGTGGACGTACCCCGGTACAAGGCGCAGATCTTCGGGGCCAGCGCCGCACTGGCAGCGCTGGCCGGCAGCCTCTACGCCCACTTCCAGGCGGCGGTGGTCCCGGCCACCTTCGGCTTCGTCCCCTCGCTGGAACTGGTGCTGATGTCGGCGGTGGGTGGGATGGCCAGCATCTGGGGTGCGCCGCTGGGGGCGCTGACCGTCCTGCTCCTGGAGGAGCTGCTGCGCACCCGCCTGCGCCTCCTCCTC
>FWPU01002005.1_pt1 | contig 58517 bp, 52 predicted proteins | sample 2228361 | NCBI WGS metagenome assembly FWPU01 (sample SAMEA103939777, study PRJEB20133) | metagenome | reverse complement strand
GGTAAGAGCATGTTTTTGATGGAAAATTATCGGCGCGACTGTACTATCCTGCTACCGTCCAGCCTGACGTTGCCCTGTGCTCGGCGGCGCTTCGTGGGCGCAGGTCTGTGGTTTCCTTTCGTGCATCTTAATATGCTGGCAAAAAACTGCCCCCTTCCCATCGCTTGAAATGCTTGACAAACGCGCGGGTGATATGGTATAAACTACGCACCAATCGCAATCATGGAGTCGACAAGTTCATAGCGGGGACGCGATGAAGAGGAGTAGTAGGCAGACGGCGGACTTACAGAGAGCTGCCGGGTGGTGCGAGGCAGTAGACGCCCCTGCCGAAACTCGCCTCGGAGCAGAGAGGCTGAAAGAGGGCATCTTCGGGTAGGTCTCTCCGGGTGCGCCCGATATCGCGCAGAGAGTGGCTCGCGCAGCCGAACGTGCTGGCTTACTGCATCTGCCTTCTGGCGCGAGCAACAAGGGTGGTACCACGTGAGGTCAAGCCTCTCGTCCCTTGGGGATGAGAGGCTTTTCTGATAACAAGGCAACACAGAGGGAGGTCGTTCAACCATGGCTAAAATGTCTGGAGCACAAATCCTGCTGGAATGCTTGAGGCAGGAAGGCGTGGAGTTCATCTTCGGTTACCCGGGCGGGGCGGTTCTGCCTATCTATGACGCCCTGTACGACTACCGCGACATCAAGCACATCCTTGTCCGGCACGAGCAGGGCGCCGCGCACATGGCAGACGGCTACGCGCGGGCAACGGGGAAGGTGGGCGTGTGTCTGGCAACCAGCGGTCCGGGAGCCACCAACCTCATCACCGGCATCGCCACGGCGCAGATGGACTCGATCCCGATCGTGGCACTCACCGGTCAGGTGCGCACCACCAACATCGGCAAAGACGCCTTCCAGGAAACCGACGCCATCGGCATCTCCATGCCCATCACCAAACACAACTATCTCCTGCGGCGTACGGAGGACATTCCGCGCGTGATTGCGGAGGCTTTCTACATCGCGCGCAGTGGGAGACCCGGTCCCGTGCTTGTAGACATCCCTCTGGACGTAAGCCTTGGCAAGATCGAGTGGGACCCGTCCGAATACAATCGCAACCCGGACATCCCGTCGTATCGCCCCAACTACCGGGGACACGAGATGCAAATACGCAAGGCGGCGCAGGCGATCAAAGAGGCGAAGCGTCCCGTGCTGTACGTGGGCGGCGGCGCGGTGCAATCGGGTGCGCAGGAGGAAGTGACCGAGCTTTCGGAACGTACCAATATCCTGGTCACCACCACGCTGATGGGCAAAGGCGCCATCGATGAGAACCACCCCAACAGTCTGGGGATGCTGGGGATGCATGGCACTGCCTACGCCAACCACGCCGTGCATAACTGCGACCTGCTCATCGCCGTGGGCGCACGCTTCGACGACCGCGTGACCGGCAAGCTCGACCAGTTCGCCAAATACGCGAAGGTCATTCACATCGACATCGACCCCGCCGAAATCGGCAAGGTGGTGCACTGCGACATTCCTATTGTGGGCGATGTGAAGACCGTCCTGCGCGAACTGCTGAAATACGTGGAGCCGCGCCCTGCCACCGAGTGGAACCGCCAGATTATGGAGTGGAAACAGCGATTCCCGCTGATCTATCCCAGGGACGGGCAGATGCACGCGGAGTACGTGATCGATGAAATCTGGCGCGTGACAGAAGGCAACGCGATCGTCACCACCGGCGTGGGACAGCACCAGATGTGGGCGGCACAGTACTACAAGGTGAAGCGACCGCGCCAGTTCATTACTTCTGGCGGCTTGGGCACCATGGGCTTCGGATTGCCCGCAGCGATTGGCGTGCAGCTCGCCTTCCCCAACGAGAAGGTGGTGTGCATTGACGGCGACGGCTCGTTCCAGATGACCGTGCAGGAGCTGATGACCGCCGTGGTGTACGAACTGCCCATCGTGGTGGCGATTATTAACAACCGCTCGCTGGGTATGGTGCGCCAGTGGCAGGAGCTGTTCTGGAGCGAACGCTACAGCGAGGTGGATCTGCAAGCATCGCCGGACTTCGTGAAGCTGGCAGAAGCGTACGGCGCCATCGGTATGCGCGTGACCAGAGCCGAAGACGTGGAGCCTGCCCTGCGCGAAGCGCTCAGCCAGAAGCACAAGCCGGTGATTATCGACTTCGTCGTGCCCACCGAGGAGAACGTGTATCCGATGATCCCCTCCGGGCAGAGCATCGAGCAGATGATGCTGCGCAAGGACCTCGAGCAGTTGCGTGCATCGGTGGACACGGACGGCGAGCAGTGGTCGTTCGCCGATCAGGAGAAAATCCTGAAGCAGTTCGTGGAACAGCCCAGCAGGCAGTAAGGGAGTGTGAGTACGATGGCAGGGATGACAGACAACGGTAGAGAACACCAGCATACGATCACTGCGCTGGTGCAGAACCATCCGGGTGTGCTCGCGCGCGTGGCGGGGCTATTCGCGCGACGAGGGTTCAACATCGAGTCGCTGGCGGTATCGGTCACCGAAAACCCCGAGGTGTCGCGCATGACCATCGTGGCGCGAGGGGACGATCGGGTGCTCGAGCAGATTACCAAGCAGCTCAACAAGCTGATCGAGGTCATCCGCGTGGTGGACTACGTGGAACACACGGCAGTGGAGCGCGAACTCGCGCTGATCAAGGTGAACGCCGACCCGAAAGACCGCTCGGAGATACTGCAACTGGCGGAAGTGTTCCGCGGGCGCGTGATCGACGTGGGCGAGCGCACCTTCCTGATCGAGCTCACCGGCGGAACCGACAAGATCGACGCCTTCGCGAAGCTCATGGCACCTTACGGCATCCGCGAGATGGCTCGCACCGGCGTCATCGCGATGGCACGCGGTAGCAAGACGGCGTAAACAGAGGAGGACTGGCGGTGCAGGAGATCGTCACCGCACAGCAGGTGGACAGGCTCTTCCTGATACTGGCGATTGCCGGTCCGCTCGGCGGAGCAGGCGTGGGCTGGCTGTGGCAGAAACGCGCCGTACACGGTCTGCTGTGGGGACTTCTCCTCACCGCCAACTGGATACTCTGGCGCCTGTACAACGCCATCACCGATAGGCTGGGGCTGGATACGGTGCGCAACCTGCTGGTGAACCTGGCGATGTTTGTGGCGCTGGGTGCGGTAGCAGGGTTTGTGATGGCAGTTCGTTCTCGGCGGAGGAATGCGCCCTATGAGACTGGTGAAAGCCACAGTCAAACGTGAGTCCGCACCGGGGCACTCCGAGATGCACCTGAACGTGGAGCTGGCTCCGATGGGCACGGTGGTTTTCGGTTCCATTGCTGTATGGCTTGGTTTCAGGTTGTGGAAAACCCTGCGACGGCGGTGGTGGCTCCCCGTTGGCGCAGGGCTGATAGTGCTGGCAAGCAAAGGGATTTCACGGCTTGATTGGGAACGCATTGCAGGTAAGGAGGAGAAGTGACGATGGCAAGAGTGTATTACGATGCGGACGCCGACCTCTCGATATTGCAGGGCAAGACGGTCGCGGTCATCGGTTATGGCAGTCAGGGACATGCGCACGCGCAGAACCTGCGCGACAGCGGGGTCAAGGTCATTCTGGGCTTGCGCCCCGGCAGATCGTGGGACAAAGGCAGGGCGGACGGATTTGAAGTGTATGAAGTGGATGAAGCCACTCGTCGCGCCGACATCATGATGATGCTGGTGAACGACGAGTTTCAGGCAGGGTTGTATGAGAGCAAAATCGCCCCGAATCTGAAGGAAGGTAGCGCGCTGGCATTCGCGCACGGCTTCAACATCCACTTCCACCAGATTATCCCTCCGAAGACGGTGGATGTGTTCATGGTCGCCCCGAAAGGACCTGGGCACCTCGTCCGGCGCATGTACACGGAAGGCGTGGGCACGCCCTGCCTGATTGCCGTGCATCAGGACGCCACCGGTCACGCGCGAGAGCTGGCTCTGGCGTACGCGAAGGCGCTGGGGGGAACGCGCGCCGGGGTGATCGAGACCACCTTCAAGGAGGAGACCGAGACCGACCTTTTTGGCGAGCAGGTGGTGCTGTGCGGTGGCACGACCGCGCTGGTCAAAGCGGCGTTCGAAACGCTGGTTTCGGCGGGATACCAGCCGGAGGTGGCGTACTTCGAGTGCCTGCATGAGCTCAAGCTGATTGTCGACCTCATGTATGAGTCGGGCATTGCCGGAATGCGGTACTCCATCTCCGACACTGCACAGTATGGCGACATGACACGGGGACCGCGCATCATCAACGAGCAGGTGCGGGCGGAGATGCAACGCATCCTGAAAGAAATCCAGACCGGACAGTTTGCCAGAGAGTGGATTCTGGAGAACCGCGCCAACCGACCGGTCTTCCGCGCCCTTGCCGCCGCCGACGAGAACCACCCCATCGAGCAGGTCGGTCGGCAACTGCGAGCGATGATGCCCTGGCTGAAAAAGCCTGCGGTGAAGCCAGAAGAATTGCAGAAGTAACTCGAAAGAGAAAGACAGGTGGTTACGATGAGTAACGACGGGGTACGCATCTACGTATTCGATACGACCCTGCGCGATGGCGAGCAGTCGCCGGGCGCCTCCCTGAACGTGGAGGAGAAGATCGAGATCGCCCGCCAGCTCGAACGGCTGGGAGTGGACGTGATCGAGGCAGGGTTCCCCATCTCCTCCCCAGGTGATTTCCGCGCCGTGCAGGAGGTTAGCAAGATCGTGCAGAACGCGGCGGTGTGTGGGCTGACTCGCGCCGTGCACAAGGACATCGAGGTCGCCGCGGAAGCGCTGAAGCCCGCCAAACGCCCGCGCATCCACACCGGGCTCGGCGTGTCGGACATCCACCTGCAATACAAACTGCGCATGAGCAGGGACGAGGCGCTGGAGCGAGGCGTGGACGCGGTGAAGTTCGCGCGCCGGTTCGTAGAAGAGGTGGAGTACTTCCTTGAGGATGCCGGTCGCGCCGACCCCGAGTACATCTACCGCGTGATCGAAGCCGTCATCAACGCAGGGGCAACGGTCATCAACGTGCCCGACACCACCGGCTATACCACGCCTGAAGAGTTCGGTGCGTTGATTCGGGGCATCATGAATAACGTGCCCAACATCGATAAAGCCATCGTGTCGGTGCACTGCCACGATGATCTGGGCATGGCAACCGCCAACACGCTGGCAGGCGTGCTCAATGGTGCGCGACAGGTGGAGGTGACCATCAACGGCATCGGCGAGCGTGCGGGCAACACCTCGCTGGAAGAGGTGGTAATGGCAATACACACCCGCAAGGACGTGTTCAAGAACATGTATACGGGCATCAACACCACCGAAATCTACAAGACGAGCCGACTGGTCAGCACGCTGACGGGCATTCTGGTGCCCCCCAACAAAGCCATCGTGGGCGCCAACGCCTTTGCCCACTCGTCCGGCATCCATCAGGATGGCGTGCTCAAGGAGCGGACCACCTACGAGATTATCGATCCACGCTCGGTGGGCATCACCGAAAGCAAGATCATTCTGACCGCCCGAAGTGGAAGGCACGGCGTGCGCCACCGCCTGGAGGAGCTGGGATACCGCTTCGAGGACGAGCAGTTCGAGCGCATTTACGAGAAGTTCCTCGAGCTGGCGGACAAGAAGAAGCAGGTCTATGATGAGGACCTGGAGGCGCTGGTTGCGGACGCGGCATCGACGGTGGTGCAGACTTACGAGCTGGTGCACGTGCAGGCGCTGGCTGGCGACAAGATCGTACCCACCGCCACCGTGAAACTGCGCCATGCGAACGGCGAAGAGCACGTCGCCACCTCTACCGGCACGGGACCGGTGGACGCGGCGTACAGCGCCATCAACCAGATTGTGCAAGCGCCCAACGAACTGCTGGAGTTCACTCTGCAGGCGGTGACGGAGGGCATCGACGCGATGGCGGAGGTTACCGTGCGCGTGCGCGGTCAGGACGGCGACGTGTTCACGGGCAGAGGTTCTGCCACCGACATCGTGGTCGCCAGCGCGAAGGCATACGTGCAGGCGCTGAACAAACTGCTGGACAGGCGATCGGGCGTGCGGAGGACCGCCATCGAGCAGGAGCTGGAGCGGGTCTGAATGGACGAGTGGCGAACCGTTCTGGGGATGTTGCAGGTGTACGTGCCGTCGGTGGGGCTGTTCTTCGTCGGCGGTATTATGGGGCATGGGTTTGCTAACCGGCTGGGTTTCAGCCTGCGTGCCGAGTGGACGCGGTGGATGACCACCCTGTACCTGTTCAGCCTGCTCATCCCCCTACCCCTCTGGGTGGAAGGTTCGCTGTTCTACAGCAACGTGTGGCTGGTGTATGCCCTGCTCTCTTTGCTGATTGGCATCTCGCGAGGGCTGGCGTTCCCCGCACGCGAAGAGCAACAGCGCCAGATACGCGAGCGTGTCCAGCGTGCCCGGGAAGCCATCGAGCGCAGTGTAGAGCAAACACAAAATGAGAAGAAAGATTTGATGTGTATCAATCCACGTTTCATGCAGGAACACGCAGGGCTTGTGCCTAAGATGGATAAGAGAAATATCGAGAGCGGCACGCCCATTGAAAGGAGGAGCCATGTACTCACGCGATGCATGGAAGTACGAACGAGGTATCCTGATACGTCAGCCTCCCCTGCGCGTGAGCATCTTTGTGGATGGAGCAAACATGTATTACGCCCAAAAGCGATTGGGCTGGTTTATCGACTTCCGGAAAGTGCTACACTACTTCGGTCCGGCGCAGAACAATGTGATCAGCGAAGCCTATTATTCCACCGGAGCGGACAGTGCCACGCTGGCGCGGGACATTCGCTTCCACGAGTATCTGATGTATTCTGGCTATATCGTGCGCACCAAAAACATCAAACAGGTGATTGATGACGCTACCGGCGAGATCGTGGAGAAGGCGAATCTGGACGTCGAACTGGTGATTGACATGTTCAACACGCTGAACCTCTTCGACATGTGCGTGTTGATGAGCGGAGACGGCGACTTCGAGCGGGCGCTCGAGCTGTTGCGATGCAAAGGCAAGCGGGTGGCGGTGGTGGCGCATCCGGAAATGACCGCGCGCGAACTGCGCAATGTGGTCGGGCGTAACTACTTCGACCTGCGCGAGATGGCGCCGCACATCGCCCGTACCGACCGCATGCCAGAGTACGATGAGGTACCGGTCACGCGGGAATACGTCGCGGAGGACAGAACGTAGTGGGTTCCGGCTTGTGGACGCTTGCTGATACCCGCAAGCAAACAGAGCACAAGATGAGACGCGGTTTCGTGTATACGGCGAGACCGCGCACGCGACCGCGTCTCCTCCTGCCCTGTAACTGGTCTGCCAGCACCGAAGTCGATACGGAGGTTGATATTTGACGCCCTGCGTCAGCTTGTATTGCTGTCCGCTCTTCACTCTTTGAACGCTCTTCCTGATTGGCTCAGCACACAACCTGCACTCTTTTTCAGCAACAGGAGGTTCCTCAGGTGACGAAACGAATCGCTGTCCTGCCGGGCGACGGCATTGGACCCGAAATTGTTTCGCAGGCGGTGCGCGTGCTGGAGCGTATCGCCACGCTTTATCATGTGCGCTTCGAATACCGCGAGGCGCTCGTAGGGGGCGCCGCGTACGACGCAACAGGACACCCCCTGCCGCCCGAAACGCTGGAGACGTGCAGGCAATCGGATGCCGTGCTGTTCGGTGCGGTGGGCGGACCGAAGTGGGATAACCTTCCCCCCACTCTGCGTCCGGAGGCTGGCGCGCTCCTGCCCCTTCGCAAGGCACTGGGGCTGTATGCCAACCTGCGCCCCGCCCTGCTCTTCCCTGCACTGGCAGGGGCCTCTCCGCTGAAGCCGGAGGTGCTGGGCGACGGGCTGGATATTCTGGTAGTGCGCGAATTGACTGGCGGCATCTATTTCGGTCAGCCCAAAGAGCGGCGCGACGGCGGACGCACCGCGGTGGACACCTGCATCTATACAGAGGCAGAGATAGAGCGCATCGCGCATGTGGCGTTTCGCGCCGCGATGGGCAGGCGCAAGAAGGTGGCATCGGTGGACAAGGCGAACGTGCTGGAGACCTCCCGGCTGTGGCGCGAGGTGGTCACCCGGGTGGCACAGGAGTATCCAGAGGTGGAGCTTCAGCACGTGCTGGTGGACAACGCGGCGATGCAACTCATCCGAAATCCGCGCCAGTTTGATGTCATTCTCACCGAGAACATGTTCGGCGACATTCTGAGCGACGAGTCGGCGATGCTGACGGGAAGTCTGGGCATGTTGCCTTCAGCCAGTCTGGGCGAGGGCACGTTCGGGCTGTATGAACCGGTGCACGGTTCTGCTCCCGATATCGCCGGACAGGGCATAGCGAATCCGCTCGCAACCATCCTTTCTGCTGGGATGATGCTGAGGTATAGCTTCGGCATGGACGAGCCAGCGCGACGCATCGAGCAAGCGGTGGACACTGCCCTGCGCGAAGGCTACCGCACCCCGGACATCTGGCAGGAGGGGTGTCGCAAAGTGGGTACAATCGAGATGACCGACGCGGTGCTGAACCATCTGTGAGGCGAACGGCAATGAAAAAGGTCGAATGTATCATCCGTCCGATTAAAATCGATGAAGTGAAGGAAGCGCTGGAGGAGATCGGCATCACCGGCTTGACGGTAACCGATGTGCGCGGTTACGGACGCCAGCGGGGGCGCACCGAAAAGTACCGCGGCAACACCTACACCATCAACTTCCTGCCCAAACTGAAGCTCGAGGTGGTCGTGCCGGACCATCGGGCGGAAGAGGTGGTGCAGGTGATCGCTGAAGCGGCGCGCACCGGCGAGATCGGCGATGGCAAGATATTCGTGTCGGAGGTGGAAGAGGTCATCCGTATCCGCACCGGGGAGCGCGGCGAGTCGGCGCTGTAAGTCAGCGCAATACCGCCAGCCAGACCGACTGCGAGACCGCGCTGAGCAGAGTGGAGACAGTGACCACCTGTGAGGCGAAGCCTTCGTGGTGGCGGTACTGGGCGCAGAGGATGAACACGTTGACCGCCACGGGCAGTCCCGCCGAAGCAACCAGTACTTTGCCGATGTCGGCGGGAAGATGAAAAACGGGCAGGATGGCAAGGGCGAGTAGAGGCGCCATAATCAGGCGCAGGGCAACGGGTATTGTCAGCAGAGTCACCGCCGGACGCCCGATGCCACGCCCGAGCTGTGCGCCCAGTGTCAGCAGGGCAACCGGTACAAGCGCGTCTGCCATATACTCCAGCGGTGTGGCAAGAGGTCTGGGCAGTTCGATGCGACAGATGTTCAGCACAAGAGCGGCAGCGAGCGCATAGATGACAGGAAGGCGGGCGATGGAGCGAAACAGGTGCCATCTCTTTGCGGAACCGCTCTCCATCAGCAACACGCCGAAGGTGAAGGTCAGCAGGTTCTGCACGATGAACACCACCGCTGCCACGTTCATGTAGCGATCGCCGAAGGCGAGGATGATGAAGGGAATACCGTAGTTGCCCGCGTTGGTCAGCATCGCGGCAAGTAAAAGCACTTTGCGGTACGACGCGAAGACCGGATGCCGGTACAGCACCAGCGCCAGCATGAACAGCAACGCGCTATGCGTCACGACAAACAGGGCGATCGTGCCCATCGTCAGCAGGCTCAGCTCTGCCCGCAACATTCTGGCAAAGACGAGGGCGGGCACAAAGGCATAGAAATTGATGCGCGTTAGCGTGGTGATGTCGAGGGTGAGAGCGCGTTCCAGCAACGCGCCCACCAGAATGATGAAGAAGATGGGAAAGATCACCTGCCAGAAGATGCCGAAGGCGCTCACGCACCGCCTCCGGTAATCTCTTTGAGTTTCTGGAAGAAGGCACGCTTATGTTCGTCGTTAATCGACCAGTTGACGGGAACGGTCTGAAAACCGCTGAGGAGGGCGTAGTCCCGTTCGCGGGGCTTCACCGTCCAGTCCATGCGCTCGTCCCGATACATACTGCCGTAGCCCTGATGATAGAAGTCCCAGGAGGCGTATTCGCTAACCGCCGCCTCAAGGTTGTCGAGGAAGACGCTGTCCTCGTTGACCACAATGGGGCGCGGGCGTTTTCGGTAGGCTTGCGTCTCGCGGATGCGTCGTATCTTACTGCGCAGCTGGTCGGGCATACAGCCGTTGCCATGTGGCAGGGTAATGTCTTCCGCCTCCAGCCATGCTTCTGTGGGGATTTGTGCGCCCCCTCCAGTACTGCTCCCGACAAGCAAGCGTCTGCCGCGGTAGGTCACTCCTTTCACCGCCTGAATCACGCGATGGATATTGCCCGGCTCCAAAACGGGAAACTTCCACCATTCGGCGGACTCATTCGCCACGTCCACGAGAATGTTACGGTAGCCCGTAGACAGCAACCACTCGGTGGTACGCACTGCCACGTCGTACACCACCTTATCCGAAACGAAGCGTCGGGCATGTTTGACGTAGAAGTAGTTGACAATCACCACCATGCCCGCCTCATCCGCAGCCTTCAGCACGCGCAGAAGCCGGTCGAAGTAGGGCTGTTTGAACTTGCCGTCGGGCGTGAAGGCAGAGTTGATGTAACGGTCATACACTTCCGGCGTGTACACCGAACCGCCGCCCTGCAGTCCCACCGTGACCGCCAGCAAGCCGTACGAACGGTAAACGGTCAGCATCTTACAAAACTCGTCAGTGTTGCGGTCGGGGTCCCACACGCCGGTATCCGGGTAAGCCCACAGGCGACGGGTCTCTTCGCACTCGTCGTCGAAAATCGCCTGAACCATTCGGGAGTTGAAGAGCAGACCCTCCACAGGCATTCCGCGGTAGGTGACTCCTTCGTAGGTAGGACGCCCGTTAATCAGGAAGCGGTTACCGTCGATACTGACCTCGGTTTTCATGTCGCACGCTCCTGTCAGCAAAACAACTTGCCCGTCGACTTATTACACCAGAAGCAGGTGGAATACCTGTCAGCATTCATTCGCAACGGGAGGTTTCAGTAATGGAAAAACGACGCATTGAAATCTACGACACGACGCTTCGCGATGGCTCGCAGGGCGAGGGTGTGAACTTCACGGTGGAGGACAAGCTGAAGATTGCCCAGCGGCTGGATGAGTTCGGGATGGATTACATTGAAGGCGGTTGGCCCGCATCCAACCCGAAAGACACCGAGTTCTTCCAGCGAGCGAAGTCACTAAAGCTGTCACACGCCAGGCTGGCAGCTTTCGGGAGCACGCGCCGCGCCAAACTGAAGGCAGAGGAGGACGAGAACCTGCAGGCGCTGGTTGATTGCGGAACGCCCGTAGTGACCATTTTCGGCAAGAGCTGGGATATGCACGTCACCCATGCGCTGAAGGTCTCGCTACAGCAGAACCTGGACATGATTTACGACTCGGTGAGGTTCTTGGTGGAGCGCGTGCCGCAGGTGATTTATGACGCCGAACACTTCTTCGATGGCTACAAGGCGAATCCGGAATACGCCATCAAGACCCTGCAAGCGGCGGAGGAAGCGGGCGCCTCTATCCTGGTGCTGTGCGACACCAATGGAGGCACCCTGCCGATGGAAATCGCGGAGATTATGGAAGCCGTGAAAGGGCATGTGCGCACCCCGCTGGGCATCCACCCCCATAACGACAGCGAATGCGCTGTGGCTAACAGCCTTGTCGCAGTACAGCACGGCGCGATGCACGTACAGGGCACCATCAACGGCTACGGCGAGCGTACCGGCAACGCCAACCTCTGCTCCATCATCCCGGCGCTGGTGCTGAAGATGGGTTATGAATGCCTGAAGCCCGACTCCCTGCGCCACCTGACGGCGCTATCTGGGTATATCGACGAGGTCGCCAACATGCCGCACAACCACCGGATGCCTTACGTGGGGCGCAGTGCGTTTGCCCACAAGGGCGGTGTGCACGTCGACGCCATCCTGAAGCACGAGCGCACCTACGAACACATCCCTCCCGCCGCGGTGGGCAACGAGCGACGGATTCTGGTATCCGAGCTGGCTGGCGGCTCTACCGTCGCCCATCATGCGCAGAGGCTGGGACTGCAGCTGGACAAAAACACCCCGGAAGTGCGCAAGGTTCTGCATCGCGTGGCGCAGCTGGAAAACGAGGGCTACTCCTTCGAAGCGGCGGAAGCCTCCTTCGAGCTGATGCTGATGCAACAGACCGGTCAATACCGCAAGCTCTTCGAGCTGAAAGGCTTTCGCGTGATTGTGGAGAAACGCGGTGACAGGGGCGAGGTAGTCACGGAGGCAACGGTGAAAGTGGCTGTCGACGGGCGCGAGATGCTCACCGTCGCGGAGGGTAACGGTCCGGTGCACGCACTGGACGGCGCCTTGCGCAAGGCATTGCTGGAGTTCTACCCCGAGCTGGCGCACATCCGCCTGACCGACTATAAGGTGCGCGTGGTCAACGTGCGCGAGGGTACCGCTGCCAAAGTGCGCGTGATCGTAGAGTCCGAAGACGGCGGGCAGACGTGGAGCACCACCGGCGTGTCCACCAACATCATCGAAGCCTCGTGGCACGCGCTGGTGGACAGCATCGAATACGGTCTGCTGACGATGCAGAGGAACAGGCAGGTGTAGAACGACCGATGTAGCATCAAAGAACAACGAGACCCTTCGCGTCGCTCAGGGTGACGGGGTGGTGCGCGAATCACACACCTTGTCATTCTGAGCAATGCGAAGGGGCTTTGCACTCATCTGGAATCGGGGCTCTGAATTGCTATCCGGTACAGCCTTCATGGGGGCATATCCGTTCCTGCTCAGGCAGAGTCCCATCATCGGAACAGTCACCATCCGGGTAACCTTCGCGGCGTCTTCACTACATTTAACCATGTAAAATATACTAACGCCAAACACATTTCAGGCATTGTTAACGGTTTTCGAAGAGAGAAATTTGGGTATTTTCGAGAAAATAATCGAAAATCCCCTTCTTTTGGTACGATTCTTGCACTTATAATAGTTCGAGACTAACGGCTAGTCAAACAAACTCCAAGGAGGTAAGAGAAAGGTGAGACGGTTTGCTGCAATTGCGGCTCTCGCGGGTCTGGCGCTGGCACTGACCAACGCGTATGCTCTCACGCTACAACCAGCGGCGACTGGTGTTGCATGGGAGAACACATGGACTGCCGACGAAACCGGTGATCCCTACTGGGACGGCAACTCCAGTGATTACGGTGTGCCAGGCAACATCGGCAACTTCATCGCTGGTACGGATGCTTTCGCCGGACATCCCAAAAGCCCCAACAATCCCAGTATGCCCTATCTGAAGGGCACAGGTGCCAATGCGGGTTCTAACGGCATGCCGATCGACGTCTATTTCGACGCCGGTCCCCAGCCGAACTGGGCAGCCATCCAGATCGAGGTGGCAGGACTGAGCAACTATAACTACTTCGGCATTTACAAAGCAGGTAGTCCGCCTGCAACCCTGACCGAACTGCTTACCACCCCGCCCGGCACACTCGGTGTCTCCGGATTGAGCGTGTTGCTGTTCAAGGGTACGGATGGAGCTGGACAGAGTCTGACCTTCACCGCGCCGTGGTCGAACTTCGGTTTCTACCTGGCTACGGAAGACCCGGCAAATCCCGGCACGGTGTTGCGGGCGTTCTTCTCCGAGTCCACCCGGAACTCCGGTGCGGAGATAAACAAACAGCACTTCGCGTTCTTCCAGGCGAAGTCCGGCGCCTATCCCGCCTACTATGTGGGGGCGGAAGACCTGCCTCTCGCCAGCAGCGACAAGGACTATAACGACCTGGTGGTTTACGTAGCGGCTATCCCGGACGCATCCACGTGGATGCTGTTCCTGTCCGGTCTGCCTGCGGCGCTGGCGATTCGTCTGCGACGGAAAGCCTGAGCAGGGCAAACAACTCCACCCTGCGGCTGAGCCGCAGGGTGGTACCAGTCCGTGGCGCTCCTGTCCTTCCGCACGCGTTTGACGAACGGCTACCACACGTTCGTCTCCTTTCCCTCCAAAACATGGCGCGTGCGGAAGGAGAGGGGCGTTCTATTTTGCACTGTCCCTTCTCAGAAGCTTGTTCAAATACCGCACACTCCGCTCCAGCCACTCTCTTTCCAGACGAATGGTGTCGCTGAGGGTTGCCTGCGGGGGCGTCCAGAGTTCGATGATAGCGTTGGCACGGGGGTTCGCGCGACGCACGCGAGCAAGGATGTCGGGAATGTCCACTGTGCCTTCGCCCGCCGGGGTGCCCTCGACGCGAAAGCCCAGATTGTGGCTCTCACGCCGCGCGCGAACGTCCTTCACATGAAGGTTCAGCACGTACGGGCACAGCGCATCCAGCGCCTCGTTGGGGCCCTGCAGAGTGCCCAGCGAGTTGGCGGTATCGAAACAGATACCCACCCAGTCCGGGCCCGCCGATTCCACCACCTGCGCCAACACCTTGACGGGAAAGCGGTCATGGTTCTCTATCGCGAGCTTCAACCCGCGAGAGACAAAGATGGAGCGCAACGATTGCAGGTCTTTGACCAGCTCCTCCGGAGACGGATGATAGGTGGGAGTGTCCACCACCACCCGCACGAACGGGCTTCCGAAGCGCTCCGCCAGGGTCGCGCACCGCTCCAGCTCGGCGGTGTCCAGCCCGCGCGTGCCGATCTCCAGCTCCATGCGCCACTCCTGCGCCTGCGCCCACAATGCGCCGACGTCCGCTTCCTCCAGTGTATGCAGGGGCAGGTTGTCGCAATACTGCACCACTTCTACCCCCAGCTCGTGCGCCAGAACCAGCAGGTCATGATGCGTCAGCGGGCGTTCTGGCTGATACTCGCCGATGCCGATATGCCAGGGCACCGCGTAGCTGCCGATGCCCAGCTTCATAACTGCCCTCCCCGCACGATGTACAGCACCTGCTCCATCACGCTATCGGGGTCAAACAGGCGCTTCCAGTCGGGCTGGATGAGGCGCTGTCGTCCGTATTCGATGATTCGCTTCGCGCCGTCGCTGAACTGCGCATCCACCGCACCGAACACAATCGCAAGTGGGATGTTCACATGTCCCAGCATGAAATCACGGGCGGCTTCCTCTGGCACTCCCCGACGGACAGCTTCGTCCAGCGCCTCGCGGATGATGGTACAGCAACAGGCAGTGATGGTCTCTGCCATCGCAGGCTCCAGAATAGCCATCTGCTCCACCGTGATGCGGTGTGCGCGGGACACGGGGGCAAACATCGCCCGCGCAATCTCCTCCCCACGCTGATAGTCCTGCTCGGAGCCGTGCGCCAGCGCGCATACGATCGGCTGTTTCGCCTTGATACCGCCGAAGAAGTCCCTGCGTGCTTCGGGGTCAGGGTCATCGTTCCACAGCGGTGGATGGCACGGATGCGTTACGAACAGAGGCACGTCCGGTCGCGTGGTCAGCACGCCCGCGTGCGCGGCGGCGGGGTCCAGCACCATCGTCAGTGTGCCCGACTGCATTTTCGGCACCAGCTCTGCGGACACGCTCTGCAGGAGTGTATCCGGTATCGCCAGGATCACCACGTCTGCCTGAGCCAGCGCGTCCTCCGCGGGTGTGGGATCCAGCCCGCGCTGGCGCAGGTTCTGTAAGCCACGTTCGCCGGTCTCCACGTAGAACACCGTATAATCGGTCTTGCGCAGGTTGTCGGTGATACGACAGCCCATCTTCCCGCCTGCGCCAAACAGAGCAATGCGCGTCATCAGCTATCCCCCCTCCTGAAAGCGAACGGTTGCAGGCCGTCCTGTTCTTCTGGTGAAGGGTTCACCACATAGCGACAGCTTCCCTGTTCACCGGCGAACAGCACCTGTGTCAATGCTCCATGCCGGGTCACTCTGACCGAACACGGTCGAATGCGCAGGATGTCTCGAATCACGCGCCCAACTTCAGAGCCCTCTCGCAACACCTGCGATGCCGTCCCCGCCATCACCCGTGCGAAGCCTCCCAGTGCGATGGATGCAAGCGACAGCAGGAGGTAAGCCGCCGACAGTGTGCTATCCCTGCGCGGATCATCGCCAGAGAAGCGCGACTCGAAGCGCAGAGGACCGAGACAGGTTCGCGCCCCGCCGGCGAACGCCGAGATGGACGCGCCGATGGAGGCGAAACTTTCCGCGTTCTGCAGGATTGACCATGCATCGAAGGTATGCACCTGCGGGCTGGCTGGTGTGCCGATCCAGTGGAAGACACCCTGTGGCGGGCGCGAACGATTGAGCTCTGCAAAGTTTGCCGACGAGCTGTAGCCAATCTCCCATCCCAGCGGCTCCCATTTCTGCTTCATCCGCTGAACCGCACTCTCCGCATCTGCGTTCCATCTATCGGACACCAGCCACAGCACAGAACCGCTCGCAGGAGGCGGTACAGGCGTCGCCTGCTCCATCTGTCCGATGGTCAACCGCAGGTCAACTGCAAGCCCTCGTTCTCTCAGTACAGCCAGTACGCTGACGTCGTCGGTTGCCACACACCGGAAACCAACCGCATGAAGCGTGTCTATCGCTTCGGGGGCGGCAGTGCCCAACCAGATCGACCATTCGGGCAGTGTCGCCTCAGCGGGCGCAGGTTCTTCTACTGGCTCCGGCACACCGGTACAGCGGACACGCACCTCCTGACGAACGCGCTGTCCCGCCTCGATGGTATATGCACGACCATCTCTGAGTCGGTGGCAATAGGTCTTGAAGGAGGCATCCGACCAGTTCCGTTGATCCTCCGTCTCGAACACCTCTCCTTCGAAGCCGAACTCCACCTCTACGCCGGAGCGGGCGCGGTAACGCAGTCCACCCATCTCCATAAAGGGCTGATGGGGAGCCACCAGCACCGGGAACGCGTATTTCTGCTCGGAGCCATCTACCTGCCGAACCGTCGCCTCCAATCCGCACACCGACAACGGATGGAGCACACACAGCCCGGTTCGGCAGGTCTGAAACGTGCGTTCCGCCGTGCCGTCGATGGTCATGCGAAAGCCCAGCTCGTCTGCCACCACTTCCGTTGTCCAGGCGAATGGCGCACCGTCCACGCGAGCGAACCATCGGCACCAGTTTTCCCCGCTGTGCACCTCTGAAATCGTTGCTGGCAGGGTGCTCCAGTCCACACCGCGCACTGCGCTGTAGATTGCCACCGCGACGCGCTCGCCACCGTAGTGCACCTCACGTACAAAGCCGGTGTCCAGCTCCACCAGAAACAACCACATTCCCTGTCGGCATCGGATGATCTGCGACATCAACGCACCTCCCGATGAATGGATATCAATCGCCCTCCCTTCTGAGCGGCACGCGCTCGGTCTGCGGTGGCGCAGGTATGGCACCCGTGCTCGACGGAAGCGCTCCGGCTGGCGAACTGGGTATCATCATCACCGAACCGCCTGGCAGGATGCGCACTTCAATGTCCTGCGGGAGCTTCTGCACAAACTCTAATCCGACCACCGCGCTGTTCTGCCGAAGCGCCTGCCCGCGCAAGCGGATGGCTTCCGCGTTGCCTTTGGCGCGTTCCACCTGCGCCTTCGCCTGTATCTCGGCGATACGCAGTTTGTACTGCTGAGTAATCACCGCCTGCTGAGCCACCTGCTTCGCCACGATCGCCCTTTCAAACTCCTCGGACTCGTAGGCGACGTTTCGCAGGAGGACGCGCTCCAGCGTGATACCCTTCTCCTCCAGTTTGGGCTTGAGTTCGGCGTATATCTCGTTCTCCACTTGCTGGCGCTTACCCACATAGGGCACGATGCCCTGCTGGCTCGCCGCGGTGAGCGTCTCAGGCGCGTTGCTGTACACTTCCATGATGCCGTAGCGCGCCACCACCAGCCGAACCACGTTGCGGGTGGCGGGACGCACAATCGTGTTCACGTAGTTCGGTCCCACACTGCGCCACAGCCGGTCGGCGCCCTCCCCGCTGATGCGGAAGAGCACCGTCACATCCACCTTTACCTTCAGCCCCTCGCGCGTCTGGCAGGTCATGGCATCGTCCGAACCGGCGAGCTCATCACGCGCACTGCTCATGGTATACTGCTGGGTACGCACGTTGAACAACTGCACCGTCTGCCACGGCAGCACGAGGCTCCAGCCCTCGCCCAGCTCCCGCTCCTGAATGCCGCCGGCAAACGGGTCGAACTTCACCCCAACGTGCCCCGGCGGGACCTCCACCCACATCTTACTGAGCAACAGCACCAGCAAAAGCCCCACGAAAGCTCCCACCACCAGACGCGCGGGGCGATAGGTCTCGGCGCGAAAGCCGGTAATCACGGCAGTGACCACACAGAAAAGCAGGAACAGAATCACCTCTCGCATGGCTACTTCCCTCCTGGACGCACCGACACGGGCAGGTAGTTCGGGGGCAGGTACAGCGCCCGCACGTTCGGCGCGACCTTCTGAACCAGCTCATACTGCACGACCTCCGGGTTCTGGCGCAGGGTCTCGCCGCGGCGCTGAATGGCTTCCGCCTCGCCCTTCGCCTGTGCCACCACCGTCTGCTTCTCGATCTGCGCGCGGCGCAGGTTCTGCTCCTCCGTCCGAATCTGCTGTTCCGCCACCTGCTTCTCGGTGATCGCCTGCGCGAACTCGGGGTTGGCAAACTCCACGTTGCGCAACAGCACGCTCTCCAGCGCGATGCCCTTCTCGGCAAACGCCTGCCGCATTGAGTCCGTAATCTCCTGCTCAATCTGCTGGCGCTTCACTCCGTATACGTCTACCACCGAGTACTTCGCTACCACCATGCGGATGACGTTGCGGGCATAGGGGCGCACGATGACCTGCTGGTAGTCCTCGCCCACTTTCTGCCAGAGAGCATGAGCATCTTTGGGGTCAATGTGGAACAGCACGGTGACGTCCAAATTGAGCCCCAACCCTTCGCTCGTCTGGCAGTGGATGGAGTCATCGCCGATGACCGCGCCTTCGCTGCGGATGGCGCTCATGGTGTACTCCTGCGTCTGCACGCGCCACAGCTGTGTCTTCCACCAGGGCAGGACAAAATGGAAGCCTTCCGGCAGTTCGGTAGGCTGTACCCCACCCCGAAGCGGGTCATACACGGTAGCCACGTATGCTGCGGGCACGGTCAGGAAACAGTGGTTGGCAAATGCGGCAGAGAAAACGGTCAGCCCGATGCCCAGAATGAGCAAACCGGGACTGCGCAGGGTCGTGCGTCGGCGTTCACCGCTGGTATCCACCCGGAAGCTGATCAGCAGGAACAGTACCGCCACTATCAACCCGACAACCACGCCAAACATCTTGCCACCTCCTTACGGCAGTGTGATGAGACTATGGGGAACGCATGCGCATCAGCACGAACACGTCCATGCTCGCCGACACCAGGGCGTGGCACGCAAAGCCCGGCAGGAAGGAGCCAGACCGCACGGCAAGCACGCCCAGCACCAGCCCCGCCACCAGCGAACCCGCTACCTCGGGTGCCGGCTTGCCGAGATGCAGGAGCATGAAAGCCATCGCCTGCAGGACGATACCCGCCCAGCCCAGCCACCGCCAGCAGATGCTGGTGAGTATGCCCCGGAAGAACAGCTCCCAGCACCAGAGGTAGAACGTGTAGGTCAGCTCGTGATACCAAAGAGCCGGTAGCCAGTAGCGCGCCATGCGATACAGCGGATAGGTCTGTTGAAAATCCGGGCGAGCGGACGCCCACCACAGCAAGGGAAGCATGAAGAGATAACAACCGCCCGCCACCAGCCATCCCCCCCGATCGCCGATGCCTGTTGCATACAGGCTTACCCTTCCCGGCAACGGCAGTATGGCAACAAGCGGCAGGAGTAAGAACAGACAGTTGACCAGCAGGTACTCCTCGTGTGAGCGGTAGACCGGTTGCGCAGAGCCGGAGAGCCAGCTCGCAAAGGTGTACGGCTGGCGGTTGTAGGCGTACAGCACCGCGATGACCGCGGCGGTCAGGGCGAACAGCATCATGTCGCATCGTCGTTCGGCTACCCCAAACGATTCCGACACCCGTGCTCGCCAGAAGTTGCGCATCTTCTGCCTTACCGCCTTAGCACTTTCAGCAATGCCTCGCGCAAAATCGCCCGGCGCACCGGCTTCGCCAGCACCAGGTCTACCTCGTGCGGTTTGTCTTCGCGCAGATGGTCGCCCCATCCAGTGAGCAGGATAATGGGGATAGCGGGCGCAGTCTCTTTCAGCCGGCGCGCCAGCGTCAGGCCATCCAGCTGTGGCATTCCCAGGTCGAGAATGACCAGATCATACCGTTCGGGAGCAAACTCGACAAGAGCGGCCTCCGCATCGCCGATGGCGCTCACCTCATGACCGTCCGCCTCCAGCAGATGCTGGATAGCCGTACGGACCGCTTCATCGTCATCCACCATGAGGATGCGCAGATTCCGTGATACTGTTGCCGACTGCGGCACTTCATGCCGTACGCTCTCACCCTGTGATGCTACCGGTAACTGCACGGTGAATGTGGTTCCTTTCCCCACCTCACTGGACACGCTGATCTGCCCCGAATGGCGTGCGATAATCTGGTAGGAGACGCTCAACCCCAGCCCGCTGCCGTTTTCGCCTTTGGTGGTGAAGAAGGCGTCGAAACACCGCTCCTGTACCTCCGGAGTCATGCCGATGCCGGTGTCGGCAATTTCCACCAGCGCATATCCCGATTGCTCCCGCAGGGTAATGGTCAGGTCGCCTCCCGTCGGCATCGCGTCGCAGGCATTGATGACCAGATTGGTAAACACTTCGTGCAGTTCACTGCGGTTGGCGTTCACCACCGGTTCCGCTTCAGCAACGAAGCGCATCCTGATTTGCGCACCGCGTCTCGCCGCTAGCCCCTGCCAGACCGGACGGGTGGACTCGATCACATCCTCCAGCAACGCCTTCAGTGGCACTCTCTCACGGCGTACAGAAGGCTGAAGTTTATAGAATCCCTGCATCCTCTGCACGATGGCTGAAGCGTCATGCGCCAGCTTGGCGATGATCTCCACCCTGCGCCTCAGGTCAGGATCGTGCTGGAGAGATGCCTGCAAGAGCTCGGCATTGCCCATGATGCCCATCAAGATGTTGTTGAAGTTATGCGCCACCCCACTGGCGATTTCCCCCAGCGAGCGCAAGCGCATCAGGTGTAACTGCTGTTGCTCCGCCATCTTCTGCGCGGTAATGTCGGTGGTCACACCCCGCACCAGAGGCGCCCACGACCCTTCCCGCGCCAACGACCACAGGATACGACACCAGTGCCATCTACCCGATTTGTCGCGCAGGCGTATCTCTATCGGTTCTGGCTTGGCGGTGAAGTCCGGGCGAATCACTCGATGGAACACTTCGATATCCTCCGGATGCACCACCTCCCGGTATAAACCCGGGTTCCTTTGCCACTCTTCCGGTGAGTAGCCCAGCCATTCCTCCACGTACTCGCTGACAAACTCCAGCTGGCGCGTCGTCAGGTTCAGCTCCCACACCGTCACCGGAAGGTTCTGCACCAGATGACGCAGACGTTCTTCAGCTATCTGTCTCTCCCGAAGCAGACGCACATTGTCCAGTGCAAGACCCGCGTATCGCCCTATGGTGAGAAGCATGGAGAGTTCGTTTTCGGTGATGGGTTCCGCGGTATCACGGCGATCTACCGCCAGCGCCCCAAGCACCTGGGTGCGTCCACGAATGGGCACCACCGCGTTGCTGAAGACCCGGTATTCACCCCCCAGCAGTTGCATACATACCCTTCGTTCGCGCTCACTGACTTCCTTCAAAGCATCCTGCGAGACGAAGTATGGCGACTTCCCGTTCAAAACCTCCCGCAGGCGCGAGGTCTCTCCATCAAGAGTTATCTCCAAGGGCTCCCATTCCACAGTGTCTCTTTTGACCAGCGCCTTCTCTATCGCGTCATTCTGCCGGCGCAGGTAGATTGCGGCGTAGCGAAAGTCAAGAGTGCAGTTGAGCAGTTCGCACAGCGCAATGATGACCTCATCTTCGCTTTGCGCCTCCACAAACCGACTGCTGAAATGGATCAGTGCCTCCAATTGCTGGGTGCGTCGTTCCAGAAGCTGCTGGGTCTCCACCTGCGAGTGGATGTCGTAGGAGACACCGCGCGCGGCGACCACACTGCCTGCTTCATCCACAACAGGCACGACTTCCGCCTGCATCCATCTCCAGCCGCCACGATGCACATCACTGCGAAGTCGGAACCGCCAGGTGAACGGCTGGCACGTTTCTTTCATGCGCTCCCAGAGCGGCATAAAGTGCGCGAGGTCGTCGGGGTGGATCTGCTGGTAAAAGAACTGCACATCCTCTAGGAAGCGTTCTGTCTGGTAACCGGTCAATACCTGCGCGTAGTCGCTGATCAGGGTAAAGGCTCGTTTCTCGCGGCTGTATTCCCAAACCACCCCCGGCAGAGTGCTGATCAGGTCCGCCAGGCGTTTTTCCGCCTCTTGAGAGTGATGTAAAGCCTCCACGAGTGGGCTCAGGTCGTAGAGCAACAACACCCGTGCATCGATCTCGTCCAGGCGCAGGCGACCGATATGCACATTCATGAAAACGGGCTGGTTGTTGCGATAGTAAACCACATCGGACAGGTCTACGGCTGGAACGCCCGGATCGCTCAGTCGATCACAGCCTTCATGAATCTGCGGATAGAGTTGCCTGTCAAAAACCACCCCCAAGTCCTGTCCTATCAGGTCTTCGGCACGCTCATACCCGGCGATGCGCGCCCCAGCGTTGTTTGCGTACACAATTACCCCGGCGTCCACAATGAGCATCGCGGTTTTCAGATTGCTCAGCAGCTCTTCGAATTGCACCCACGGCGGTTGAGACATTGCTACCCCTCCCTGACCGGCAGAGATTGCAGGAACTCGTCCACATCGAACACGAAGCCAAAAGCCAGCGCCACGCGCCACAACGCAATCTCCTTGCACAGCTCCTGTCTGGCGGTCTCCTTGTTTTCCACAGCGGTCACCGCCTGACGAAACGCCGAACACATGATGCCCCTCTGCGACATATCCGCCATCCCGCCGGGCGACAACAACAGACACCAGTTGATGGCGAATCCCGCATAAATCAGGTGGGTGATGCCGAAGTGCTTGCAGAGGGCGAAGAGCTGATGCCCGTCTTCGGCGATGTATTCATCATCCTGCGGGAGCGCTTCGTCGGCGAAGTCCAGTTGCTCGAAAGCGTCGCGGACGTCTCGCACATTGTGATTGCCAACAAATACCTTTTGCTCTCTGAAACGACGGAGCACCAGCAGATGGTCGTCTGGCTCGATACGCTCTGGTGCCGGGGGCGAGGGCCCTGCCAGCTCCAGCGTGCGCAGGTATCCCGGCAGGCGGCGATAGTATTCTCCACCGCCGACCACATGGAAAAGTCTTACCCCCGCACGACGCACCCCACTCAGGAGGCTAGGAAACACTGTTTCCAGTATCCTGCGGGCGCGGGGAAGATACTCCACGGCGCGATACCAGCCAGGGAACTCCTCATAACTGTGAGGATGCCAGGCATGCATCACTACGACGGCAGTATGGGCGAGGTCGAGCCACAGCTTCGCCCTTTTCCAGCCTCCGTATCCCTCTGCAGGCACATCCAGTGTGTAGTCCGCATCGAACTGCTGATAGTAATAGGCAGGCACACGAACCTTGCGGGAAGGTACCATCTTTCACTCACCATCAATCCGTCTTCCGGATACCACAGTATTGCTTCTCCAGTAATTGTAGAATTACCTTCCACAAACGTGGTGGTTTCTCCCTTTGCGAACAGAGCCTTTCAGGTGTACAATCTGTGAGGAAAGGAAGTGATGGTGATGCCGGGTAGAGAGCGGAAAGTGACCGTGCCGGCGATTCGGCAGAAGAAGGGCGGGGAGAAGATTGTATCCGTCACCGCCTACGACTACGCCACAACCCTCTTTGCCGACGCCGCCGGTGTGGACCTAATTCTGGTTGGTGATTCACTGGGAATGGTGTTGCTGGGCTACCCCACCACCCTCCCCGTGACGATGGACGATATGCTGCACCACACGAAGGCGTGTGCGAGGGCGAAACCGCGCGCCCTGCTGGTTGCGGATATGCCTTATCTGAGCTACCAGATTACCGTCGAAGAGGCTGTGCGCAACGCCGGGCGATTCATACAGGAGGGAGGCGCGGAGGCGGTCAAGCTGGAAGGCGGCGAGCCTGTCGCCGAAGCCATTCACCGTATCGTCAGCATTGGCATTCCGGTGCTGGCGCATCTGGGCATGACGCCTCAGTCGGTTCACACCTTCGGTGGACACCGCGTACAGGGGCGCACAGAAGAAGCGGCGAAACGGCTGATCGAGGACGCCCATATTGTCGAGCAGGCGGGCGCGTTTGCCGTGGTGCTGGAGCTGATACCGGCTGAGCTCGCCAGAGAGATTACCGAACAACTGCACATCCCCACCATCGGCATCGGTGCGGGACCGCACTGCGATGGACAGATTCAGGTACTGCACGACCTGATCGGGCTGGTGCCGGGCGAACCGTTCCGGCACACGAAGCGCTATGCCCACATCGGGGAGACCATCACCCAGGCGCTCAGGCAATACGCCGAGGAAGTGCGAACCGGACAATTTCCAACGGAGGAACATGCGTTCTGATGCAGGTAGCGAAGACCGTTCGTGAGGTTCGGGCGTGGACGAAGCTCGCCCGTGCAGAGGGGAAAACCATCGGCTTTGTACCCACCATGGGCTACTTCCACGAGGGGCACCTCCAGCTGATGCGTCGTGCAAAAGCAGAGTGTGACCTGTGCGTGGTGAGCCTGTTCGTGAACCCCACACAGTTCGGTCCCTCGGAGGATTACCAGCGCTATCCCCGCGACTTCGCCCGCGACGCCGCGATGGCAGAAAGTGTGGGAGTAGACCTGCTATTCGCCCCCGAAGTGCAGGAGATGTATCCCGAAGGCTATCAGACGTATGTGGAAGTGACCGAATTGACCCGACGGCTGGAGGGAGCGGCACGCCCAGGACATTTCCGCGGGGTTGCCACCGTCTGCACCAAGCTGTTCAACATTGTGCAGGCAGACCGCGCCTACTTCGGCAAGAAGGACTACCAGCAGCTGAAGGTGATCGAGCGCATGGTGCGCGACCTGAATCTGCCTGTGGAGATTGTGCCCTGCGACACCGTGCGCGAGCCAGATGGTTTAGCCATGTCCTCGCGCAACGTCTACCTGAAGCCGGAAGAGAGGCAGGCGGCTACCGTACTGTACCGGGCGTTGTGCGCCGGGCGCGAAGCCATCCTTTCTGGCGAGCACGATGCACTGGCCGTCCAGAATCTGGTGGAACAGACCATCGCCACCGAACCGCTGGTGCGCACGGAATACGTGGATGTGGCGGACGCGGAGACGCTGGAACCGTTGACCGAGCTGAAGGGCGAGGTGCTCATCTCGCTGGCGGCGCGCGTGGGCGTGGCGCGCCTCATCGACAACATCACCGTGTCTGTCCCACCACCCTCGCAGAGCTGAACGCGGAAAATGTGGACGACCTTCTTTATCGCGGTTGGGCTGGCGATGGACGCCGTCGCGGTCTCTATCTCCAGCGGGCTGAACCTGGATGGACTGCGGACGGCGCACGCCCTTCGCATTGCTACCGCGTTCGGTGTGGCGCAAGCGGTGATGCCAGTGGTGGGCTGGTTCGCCGGTTATGGGGCGGGCGACCTGATAGCCGGTTTCGACCACTGGGTGGCTTTCGGGCTGTTGATAGCAATTGGGGGTCGGATGATCTGGGGAGCGTGCACCGAGGCAGAGAGCAACAGCTACAACCCGATGTACGTGCCCCATCTGCTTTTGCTTGCGGTAGCCACCAGTCTGGATGCACTGGCGGTGGGGTTGGGGCTATCTTTCCTGAAGATGCCCATCCTGCAGGCGGCGATGCTGATCGGCGCGACCACTTTCGTGCTGTCTCTGCTAGGGGTGTTCGTGGGCGACCGGCTGGGACGCCACTGCGAGAGCATGGCAGAGCTGCTGGGCGGGCTGATATTGATAGCCATCGGGGTCAAAATCGTGATAGAGCACTCACTGTAACCGGAAGCGCGTGGATGCGTCTTTCATAGATGGAAAGACCGAGGGGAGAACGCCGGTGACAAACCCGTCGGAACGAGACAGAGAAGATGCGGTCTGGCTGGAAGGCTGTGCCCGCGGTGAGCCAGACTATCTGCGGTTGTTGATGGAGCGCCACGGTGGAGGCGTTCAGCGCTTCCTCGAGCGTATCGTGGGCAACCGCAGTGAGGCTGAAGAGCTGCTGACGGAAGTGTTCCTGAAAGTATGGCAGCATGCGGTGCATTTCGGACACAGAGGGCTGGTGCGCAACTGGATTTACACCATTGCCGCTAACCTGGCACGCGATGCCCTGCGCAGGCGCAAGGTGCGTGAGCCTATCGCCGCGGAATCGCTGGAGGCGCTGGGGCAGGAGGCTGACCCGGCAGGCGTGGACCCTCTGCGCGAAACGCTGGGACGGGAGCGAAGCGATATGATCCAGAGAGGCATCCAGCAGCTCCCTCCCGCCGACCGGACGCTGGTGATGCTGTATCACTTTCAGGAATGCTCGCTGGAGGAGATCGAACAGATTACCGGCATTCCGCGCAATGTCGCGAAATCCCGGCTGTTCCGCGCCAGGCGGAAGTTGCGCGATATCCTGATTTCAGAGGGTTTTGAGGCACCGAATCATGAAATGTTACAAAGTACAGGAGAATCTGACGGAATATCTGCTGGGCAGATGTGTACCTCAGCTGACGAGAGCGATCGAGGCTCACCTCAGCCGATGCCCGGCTTGCCGGAGCATGCTTGAGGAGGAACGTGCGCTTCTGCACATTCTGCGCGAGGAGCCGCCCGCTCTGCCCGCATGGGCGTGGGAGCGTGTACAGGCACGCCTGCACGAGCCTGCACGCCCGCGCGAACGCCTGAATGTGTGGCTGTGGTGTCATCGCCGGCTGGTGGCGAACGTCCGCTGGGCTGCAGTAGCGGCAGTAGCCGTGCTGGCACTGTGGACATGGACGGCAACACCGACCCTGCAACCGACGAATCAGCCTGCCGACAATCTTTCCGGCTATGCAGAGGCACTATCCTATGCTCAGTCGACAGTGGTGGATGACCCCCTGACCGAGAGGACGCAGGTCATTCTCAGCGGGTGGTAGCATCCAGTTTCTGGAGGAAACGACAATGTCCTATTTGCGGTTACTGTGCATCGTTCTGCTGCTGGCGAGCGTGTGGACAACCAGCGCCCTGGCGCAATTCCCGCCGATGCCCAGACCCACGCGTGGGCCCGAGCGCAAGCCGCCACCTCCGCCGCCTTTCGACAGAGAGTCGTTGTTCAATCGGCTAGAGCTCACCGCGCAACAGCGCACCCAGATGACCGCGCTTCTCAATCAGTTCGAGGAGAAGATGCGCCAGCTCTACACGCGCCTGCACGAGCAACGGATGCAACTGACAAATCTGTATCTGAAATACGAGATCGACGAGCGCTCTGCCCAGAAGATTCTGAACAGCATCCGGCAAACGCAGGACGAAATCCTGAAAGCGCATCACGAACATCACAAACAGCTGCGTCGTATCCTTACCAAAGAGCAATTCGAGCGCTGGAACGATTGGTGGAAAGAGCGTATGTTCTTCCCACCCCAGGGCGATTGGGGACGGCGCGGGCGCTCCAAGCCGGGGTAATGCATGGTCTGGATAGCGGTCACGGCGGGCGCCTTGCTGGTATTCTGGTGGGTTCTGCTTGCAGTTGCGGCGGTGCGCCCGCCGCGTGCCCCGCTGTTCCTCACGCCCTTCGACCTGCAGATACCTTTTGACCCCATCACTTTCCCCTCGCGTGACGGCACGCCTCTTTCGGGATGGTGGATACCTCATGCGCGAGCACGGGCGGTAGCCGTGCTCTGCCATGGCTACGTCGCGAACCGCTGTGAGGTGCTGGGAGTGGCGCTGGAACTGCACCGGATGGGTTTCGGCTGTCTGTTGTTCGACTTCCGCGCGCACGGCGAGAGTGGTGGACGCATCACCACCATTGGCGCCCGCGAGGTGCAGGACGCGCTGGGCGCGGTGGACTTCGTCGCCCGCTTCGACCTGCCGATACTGCTCTTCGGCTCATCGATGGGCGGAGCGGTAGCGATTATGACTGCGGCTCGCGACAAGCGTGTGGGGGCGGTCATCACGGACAGCGCCTACGCCCGATTATCTCATGCAGCGGATAGCTGGTGGGAGGCAGGGTTCGGCAGGGTGTTGGGCAGGTTGTGCCGCCCGGTGAAGTACCTCGCCCTCCTGTTCACCCGCACCCGCTTTTCCGACGCCGAACCGGTTCGGGAAGTCGGCAAGATCGCCCCCCGCCCCATTCTGCTGATTCACGGTGATCGTGACCATCTCGTCCCCATCGAGCACGCCTACGCCCTCTACGAAGCGGCAGGTGAACCGCGCACGCTATGGGTTGCGAACGGCAGCGGGCACGTGCAGGCGCGCGTCGACCAGCCGGAGAATTATTATGCACAGATCTCAGCGTTCGTAGATCGCTGGCTGGAGGCAGAACCTGCAGGTGAAAGCATCGACGCTCGACATGGCGAAGCCGCGTCATCGTGACGAGTGGTTGCATCATCCGGTGGTAGGCGACCCGTCATGGGACGCCTTTGAGCGCGACCCGGGCAACCCTATCTACATCGGCAAGCCGCCATACGTTTGGCCTGTTAACGGTTTCCTGTTCCGCGACCCGCCTTCCGGTAGATGGTACGCCTATATCAGCCTCTATCCTCGTGGCTACTGGTGTCCCGGCGGCACGCTGTGCCTGCGGGAACGAGAAAACGGCGGATGGGAGCAGGCTGGCATCGTGTTGCAGGGCGACGCCCGCTCATTCGATGGCGACGGGAAAGCACCGGGTGGCACGGTGGACGTCTCCATTGTGTACGAGGACGGCAGGTATCACATGGTTTACGGCTGGGCGGACCCTGCCAACGCGCGAGGCGGCATTGCCTACGCCTGTGCCAGACGACCGGAGGGGCCGTTCGAACGCGCCCCCTACCCCATCCATGAGGACACGCATCAGAAGCCTATTCTGGGACGCTATGTGCGAGCGTATGCGTCCACGCTCATTCGAAGGCGCAGGGACTGGCTTATCCTCCATATGATGAGCACCCCACATAACGCCGGAGGGACCTGGGCGCTGGCGTGCATGACGTCCCACCGCCCTGACCGGGACTATTCGGCACCGCGGTTGCTCCTGTATCCGCAGAGCGACACGTTTCACCCACCGCTGGCGGAGTTCTTTCCTGCATTTGTGCATCAGGGGTACGTGTATGCGCCAGCCACCTCCGTGGCGATCAACCGCACGTTTCAGACCATGTGCCGTGCCCCCGTCGAGCAGGCACACCTTCCGGAGTCGTGGGAGATAGTGCAATACGGGTCGTTGTGGCACGCTGAAGCGCATCCCTGGGAGGCACAGGGAATCTGGGGACAGACCTTCGCCGGGCAGGTAACACCGGACGGTACCCTGCGCGTGCTATTTCCCAGCAAAACCGCAGACGACATCGGTACCATCAACATCGCACGTCGCCGATGGAGACAGCCGTTCCGAGAGGGGTTCGTGCTATCCGCTCCACGAGGCTGTGGAGTAGCGGTATTGCGAAGGACATATCGCACCTTCTCGCTCTCTCTGACCGCTCAAAGCACAGGGCGCTGGGCAGTGTGCTGGCAATGCAGGAATCCCCTCGGTCCCAATCATCACCTCGCCGACAGCACTGTGCATCCGCTGATGCGTTACTGGCGAATCGAATGGCGGTGGCGGGAGGGGCGGTGGCAGATGGTACGCGTCACTCCCAACGGCGACGAGCAGATAAGCGAAGGGGTTGTGCGCAGGGAGCACAACGAGCCAGTGCACCTGCAGGTTCGCCAGGAGGATGAGCGGGCATCTCTGCACGTCAACCACCAGTCGGTATGGTCAGGCGCCCTGCCAGCGGTAGCGGGAAGGCTGGAGCTGTTTGCCGAGGCGGGAACCATTCTCTCCGTTTCGCGCTTCGAGGTGACCGGTGCTCCCCAGTCTCCCTGCGCTGAGCACTGGCTGGCAGCCGAGGCTCTCGCAGGATCAGCCTGCGATCCTAATGAATGGAAACTGGTGGAGGATGCGCGATTCCGCTACGGTACCGGCTACATCAGTGATTCTCCCGAAGCGCGGGCGAAGTGGAACTTCCGGGGCGCCGGCTTCCGCCTTTATGCTCCTCGAGGTCCAGGCTATGGCACGTGCGAGGTGCTAATCGATGGTCAGCTGCGCGAGACAGTAAACCTGCACAGCTCTGAGGAACTACCTTCTCAAGCGGTGCTGGAGCGACGCCTGCCAATGGGTTTCCATGCGGTCGTCGTACGCCCGCTGGCTGGCGCTATCCCCTGCGACGGCATAGAAGTCCTCCTGTAGGGTACAATGAAGGAGGGAAGCGATTGCTGAGCAGTGCACATGAGCCATGCAACATCGATCTGGATACTCCGCGTATCTAAATAACTGGAGGCTTGCGGTAGCAGGAGGTGACAGAATAGTATGAACACACTGAAGGTAGGGGTTTTGCTGGTCGCGCTGACCGCGCTGTTCATCTTCGTCGGGGACGCGATTGGCGGTCGCGGCGGGGCGATGATCGCGTTCACGCTGGCACTGCTCATGAACTTCGTGAGCTACTGGTTCAGCGACAAGATTGTACTGGGGATGTACGGCGCACGCCCCCTATCGCCCGCCGATGCGCCTGAACTGCACCGGATGGTAGAGCGGCTTGCCGAGCGTGCTGGCATCCCGATGCCCCGGCTGTATGTGGTGCCCGGTGACCAGCCGAACGCTTTTGCTACAGGGCGTAATCCTGCACATGGTGCGGTGGCAGTGACGGAAGGGTTGCTCCGCCTGTTGAACGCCGATGAGGTAGAAGGCGTGCTGGCGCATGAAATCGCCCACATCAAGCATCGCGACACGCTCACCATGACGGTGGTGGCGACCATCGCCGGCGCCGTGATGATGCTGGCGGACATGGCACGCTGGGCGATGATCCTGGGAGGTGCCCGCAGTGATGACCGCGAGGGCGGCAACCCGCTCGTGTACCTGTTCATCATGATCGTGGCGCCCATCGCGGCAATGCTGATTCAGCTTGCCATCTCCCGCGCCCGCGAGTACGAGGCAGACGCTACCGGCGCGAAGCTGGCAGGTAGTCCTGATGGGCTGATCGATGCTCTGCGCAAGCTGGAGCAGTCTGCACGCATGATCCCAATGCAGGCGTCGCCGTCTACTGCACACCTGTTTATCGTCAACCCCCTGCGGGGGATGGGCGGGACGCTGATGAGCCTGTTCATGACCCACCCGCCTATCGAGGAGCGCATCCGTCGCCTTCAGCAGATGCGCGGCAGTGAGTGGTACCTCGGTAGCTAACGCCTGTCGCCCCGCCCTCATGCCAGGGGGCGGGGCACACATTGCAGGAATCCCTTCGCCCGCTCTCGAAATCAGTCTTTTGTGAAGGCAAGCATTTTCGGGGCATTCACGATTCTACTCTTATCGCGATCGGGGGTACAGCTACAGCCATGATGCCAGAGACACCACCGCCACCACCTGTCTTAACCGTCGACACGGTGGTTTACCGCCCACATGTCTCCAGCGAGGCGATACTGGAAACTTCTCCACCACTCGAAACGCTGGGCGGAACATATCTGGTGCTGGTTCACAACCGCTCTGACCAGACGATGCATTTCTCGCGTCTCACCGTCGACGATGAGGATGCCGACCGTCTGGCGGGTAAAGAGATTCTGCACTGGTGGGACATCGTGCCGCGAGAACTGCCGCCAGACGGCGTAGCCGGGCTGATCATCAACGGCACGCATCGCCTGGTCGAGGGCGACAGGGTCTGTCGGGTCTGGCTCTATACCGAAGAGGGACATTCCCTTCGCATCATCCTGCGCCCGCTGGTGCAGTCCCTGCGGGTGACCTACGCCTATATCGACGGCGCGAGCGGTGCCGTCTTTATCCAGAACCGGGACCCCAGTACCGTATTCCGGCTGGATAATATCCTGCTGGGTTCCGAGAAGGTATCCGTGCAATATCTCCAGCGCACCGTCGGTCCGGGCGAAATCGCGATGGCAAAGATCGTTCTGGACAGGCAACTTCCCATCGGCACCGTCGTGCCTATCCGCGTTATCGCCACCGACCGCAACGGCAAACGCATCTCCACCGGCGGGCTGTTTCGGGTCACACCCATGCATTTTCCCATCGGCACATGGGACAGCGCTATCTGGCAGGACGGGCACTATCGCACCGGACTGCTGAAGCGGGGCTTCGATACCGCCGTCTTCGGCGCGGGTGGCGACGAGACGCCCTCCGAGCAGGAGAAGCAGGCGTTCGCACAGATTTGCCCGGAGACCGGGCTCAAAACACTGGTGTACGTGGGCTTCGACGAGCCAAAAGAGGGCTTTCTGAAACGAAACCGCGACAATGCCCATATCCTCGCCTACATGTTGCAGGACGAACCGGACTGGCGCCCCGAGCCAGCGGTGCCCCTCTACGCCCTGCAGAAGATTCAGGTATGGCGCAGGCATCAGGTGCCCCAGCCTATCTACATCAACCTGGCACGCAGTCGCCGATTCGGCGAGTTTGCCCCGCTGGCGGACATCCCCTCTTACGATGCCTACCGCGTGGGCGCGCCGATGCCCGACCAGTCACCACACCCGTGGGGCAATCGGCTGGAGCTGGCGGGCGACTACACGTCCGACCTGCGCCAGAGCAGTTTTCCACGCCCCATCTGGGTCTGGGCGCAGGGTATCCACACCTGGGACGAGCGCGTGTGGGTAAACGAGGAGCTTGGTCGCGCGGTTCCTACCCCCGAAGAGACGCGAGTACAGCTGTGGTTCCAGCTGAGCCGCGGCGCTAAGGGTGTGATGTGGTTCCGCACCCTGCCGGAGGACGAGGTACGCCGCTACTACACCGAGCTGGCGCAAAAGAATCTGCCCACGCTCGACACGGCACAGCGGGAAGAGCTTCTGGAGCGCATCGTCCAGCAGTTTCGCGAAACGCTGGAAGAGATGACTCGTCTCAACCGCGTGATGCAGAGCGTGCGTCCCTTCCTGCTGAGAAGTGACTCGGGCTATAAGGGACAGGTACGCACGGCGATGGAGCCGGACAAGCTGGACGTGATGTCCCTGCTGGGAGAGCGCGTGTCACTGGTGTTCGTGACCAACTACGCCTACGATATGCATCCCACGGGCTACCGATTCCGCACGCAGAAGAACGTGACGGTGGTGGCGCGCCTGCCGAACTGGTTGAAGGCAATCGACGTCTTCGAGGTGACTCCGGATGGCGTCAAGCCGGTCACGTGGCATCTGGAGAAGGGGCACGTCCGGCTGACGTGGCGCAGTCTGGATGAGCAGGTGGCGTTGGTGGTGGTTGCCGCGGATGGTCAGCCGCGCCAGCAGATCATGCAGGGGTTCAAATCGCTCCAGTCCTCGCCCGAGTAACCAGCGCGTGCGCCAGACGTAACGGTTCGGGGATACGGTGCTTGCGCACGCACCGGCGTACCAGTTCCAGCGCGGACGGCAAATCGACGCGATGACCGATGGACACGTACACCGGTCGCGCGTTCTGCTGAGTGAACAGCGCCGCGCCGATCACCTCTTCGCCGTCGCGGATGGGATACCAGTCGCCTGCGGGCGCCATCGACTCCATCTCGCCGCACAGCAGGCTCTTCGCACAGCCGACGGCGGGAATATTCACAAGCAGTCCAAAGTGACACGCCATGCCGAAGCGACGGGGATGCGCCCTGCCGTGGGCGTCGCACAGCACCGCGTCGGGCTTCACGCGCAGCTTTTCCCAAGCCTCCAGCAATGGGGGTGACTCACGGAAGGAGAGCAAGCCGGGCACGTAAGGGAACCGGACGGGCGCACGCACCACCACCTCGTCGACCACCTGCATATCCGGCAGTTCCAGCACCACTATGCCTGCCCACGCCTCCAGACCGCTTCGTTCGAAGGAGACATCGGTTCCCGCCACCAGACGCACGGCGTCCACGTTCAGAGGCTCCTCCCGCACCTGCTCACGCAGGCGCATCTGCTCCTGAATAGCCTCTGCTACGCTCGTCGGCACACGGATCACACTCGCTTCGCTCACACCAGCTCACCTCGCCGGGATGTCACTCCTGGTTCCCATCAGCGCCCCCGCACACAACCACAAGCACCAGGAGACAGGCGGCAGGAAAGTGGAGAAGTTCACCACATTGCCCAGCGCGCTCTGCAAGACAATCGTCCACGCGATCACACACGAGGTACGCTCTACCGAAACAGTCATCCTCTTTATCATACGCCAGCCCGCTCCCAGAATGCTCCCCAGCGCCAGCAGATATAATAGCAGACCCACCCAGCCCGTTTCTACCAGAATATACAGGTAGTTATTGTCCGCGCCGGTCGTGTAGCCCAGCAGGCGGGGACTGTCCTCGTTCCATCTGCCGATGCCCAGCGTGCCCAATCCCATACCAAAGGGATGTTGCCACACCTCGCGCACCGCCTGTTTCCAGAAGGTCATGCGCACGCTAACTGTGGACGCCGGAGCAAACGGAGAACGAACATCCTGCGTCCGCTCGCGCCAGAGACCTTCCACAGGCAGTTGAAGCGCCACCAGCGCTAACACCGCCAGCGCAATAGCCATCCTGCTGCGCGTCCACAACCCCACCGACACATAGCCCGCCCAGAGCATCACCCATGCATACCGCGCAAACGACAGCACCGCCCCCACCGAAGCGAGTAAAGCCACCACCAGCCACCAGTGCGTACGTCTCTGCCCGCCTGCAGAGGATAGCCCCAGAGCCACCACCGCGCCGAAGCTCATCAGCGCACCAAAGAGATAGGGGTCCATCGTGGAGAACGAGCGCGTCGCACCTCCGACCATCGTGCCGGAGGGTGCATTCGGTCGGGTGGCGCCCACTTCCATCAGCCACGCATACGGGATGAACTGCTGGGCGATTCCGTACACCGCATGGATCGCCGATACCACGCCGATAAACACCAGCAGGCGACGCAACTCCTTGCCTGCGAACAGATGCTTTCCCATGAAGTAGAGCAAAATGGGCATTGTCATCCAGCGGATGTCGGCGAGGGCGGCGGAGAAGGAGTAGATATTGGGGTTGAACAACTGCACAACGGTCAGGAGCATGAACGCCGTCAGAAATACTTCGGTTGCCCCCCAGCGCAGTGGCGGCTCCCTTCGCCACCAGCGGTGCACCATCCACATCAGCACGAGCCAGAGCAGTGCGGAATCCTTCCACACTCTGGCAATGGGATGGTTCTCGTAAACGACCTTCGCCACGACGGGATGCAGAGTGGTATACGCCAGCAGGGCAAACAGCCCGGCTGTGGGGTTGACGAGGGTGAGAATGAGCCATCCCCCTGCCCCAACCACCGCCAGCGCAATCGGCGGCGACAGCGCGAAAGCAACACCCCCACCGAAGCACGTCAGCAGGCAGAGTGCGACCAGCCACTGCACACGGGGAGGCGAGACTATAGATGCACGTGGTGCGAGTCGCTGTTCCATGCTTCCACCCGTACCGCCCCCCTGCCGATGAGTTGCACAACGCGCGTTTCGCCCGGCATCAGGCAGAAGTAGTCATCCTCGCAGGTTAGCCACTGTCCCTCGTCCGGCAGAAATCGCACGAAGAGCGCGACCGCCTCGCCCACATTCCTGACGCCTACATGCTCCCCACGATGCCATATCCGCAACGAGGTTCGTGGAGCGTGCAGGAGCGGCCGGAAGGGAGGCTGGGCGGTGCTGAACAGATACTCGTTGTACGACAGTAATCCTCCACGCCCGTCGTGCAGGCAGACCAACAACATCCACACGCCCGGCTCATCAGGCAGAGGATGCCCGACCGCCCCGGCGCACACCGCCGAGTCTGGAAGCAGGTCCACACCATTCCCGAAGCGCGCCAGCACCCGCCCGTCCAGAGACACCATCTGTGCTGACCACATCGCGCGAACCTCGCGAGCCGTCGAGTTGTTCGCCCAGACCTCCGCGTGCCACATCTCGCCCGGCTTCCAGGTGAGTCGGTCATACTTCAGGCTGACATGCAATGGCTCGTAGGCACGACGCGCCCACCAGTACGCCGGCTTGGGTTGCCCCAGGAAGTCCACCACGTTGGTACACGCGGTGTTCGGGAACGGTTCGTTGTACTGCCAGGGCGATACCCCACTGCAATGCCACTTGCGCCTGCGGTTCGATTCGATGGCGTAGCGCAGTCCCTCCGCCTGCATCCACTGGCTGGCGCGGATGAAGGTCGGTAGGTCGTCGACGCACCCGAACAGCGACTCCAGCTTGTCCCGGTGAATCCACCAGCTCCCGTGATGAAGCCACACCGGGTTGCTGGCATCGGGCGGGAAGCGGTGCTCTGGCGAGATGAAGCGGTCGAAGATGGACAGGTTCGCTGTGCCCTCCACGCCGAACTCGGAGTGATACAGCGGGTCGATGGCGTTGTAGAAGCGGTAATGCTCCTCCGCCCCAAGGTACAACCACGGCCCATGCACGTCGTGCATCTTGCCCGTTCCCGCCAGCTCCGCCGACGCCCCTTCCACCGGCCCCGATGCCGAGGTGGGAAGCCAGATGCGGTCGGGGTCCAGCTCCTGCACCACCGCTTTCAGTGTGCGCAGGGCGGGATGCTCATCGGTCAACGGCACAAACTGGTCATCCATCAGTTCGTTACCGCCGCACCAGATGACCAGCGACGGATGGTTGCGGCGGAGCGGTATCATCTGGCGGGCTTGCTCCTCGATATACCGCAGATATGCCTCATCCTCCGGAGGGGCGTTCTGGATGCCCGAAGAAGAGTGCATGAACTCCTGCCACACCATAATGCCGAGCCGGTCGCACAGGTTGTAGAACTCCTCCCGCTCCAGCAATCCGCCTCCCCACACTCGCAACAGGTTGCAGTGTGCATGTTTCGCCAGCGTCAGCAGTCGCTCGTAGCGCTCGGGCTGAGGGCGACCGTACATCTGCTCGTGTGGCGCCCAGTTCCACCCCTTCACGAACACCCGTCGTCCGTTCACCTCCAGTGTGTACGGGAGCGCATCGGCAGGTGCACCTTCGTTCGGTACCGCGCGCACCGTCCGGATGCCGAAGAACACCTCGCGCTCGTCTGATGTGGACTCGCCGCGCGTCAGCTGCACCTGTGCCCGGTACAGCGGTTGCTCGCCCATGCCGTTGGGATACCACAGGCAGGGCTGGCGGACTTCCAGCAGAGCGTCCTGTACCGTCGGCTGGTTGCCGTTCAGGTTTACAGGACACTGCGCCTCGCCCACCATGTTCCCTTCCGGATCGAGCAGGCGCACCTGCAGAGTCCATCCATCCCCCGCAGACGGCAAACCGCGCACCTGTGTGCGCACGCTCACCAGTGCTCGTTCGCCCTCCACCTTCGGGCGCACCCAGACGTCCTCGACCCATGCGCCATCCGTTGCCAGGAGCCTCACGCTCTGCCAGATGCCCAGCGGAACCAGCCGAGTGCACCAGTCCCAATCATAGGCGAACCGGGACTTCCACAAACGCGCCCTGCTCGTCCAGCCGATCTGCCCCTGCACCACATCTACCGGGGGCTTGTGATGTACCAGCACTACCAGACAGTTCTCGCCGCCAAAGCGCAGCAGGCTGGAGACGTCGAACTCGAAAGGCGTGAACATCCCTTCATGCTCGCCCAGCAGTTTCTCGTTGAGGTACACCTCACAGCGGTAGTCCACGCCGCCGAAGCGCAGGCGGATATGCGTGCCGTTCCACTCACCGGGTATTGTGAACACTTTGCGATACACCCAATCGCGCTCGGAAAGCCACTCGCAGGCGAGGCTGTTGAGGTCCACACAGGGATGCGGTATCAGCCCGGCGTCCAGAGTATCGGCGATCACGTCACCCGGCACAGTCGCCCGGATCCACTTTCCCCAGGGAGGGCATCCCTGAGGTGACCAGCTCTCTTTCCACGCCTGACGCCACCAGAACTCGTGTGGCAACAGCGGCGCCAGCAACCAGTCACTTCCGTCCAGCACCATCTGCATCTTTCTCTCCACGCCCCCGTTCACAATCTCACTTCCCCGCAAGCCAGCGATTCGCGAACCGGCGCGCATTCACCTGCGTCATCAGCAATGAAACGGCAGTGAGCCTACTTTGACAGCTTTCCTCTGCGGTGGTATACTGGTATTCGGCTAGAAGGAAGGTGTTGCCCTATGCCTTTGTTAGAGCCGTTACCGGGTGTCCTGAAGGCGAAGTTTGCGGACAACGAGATACGCCTCAGCGCATATACGGATATCGGTGCAGATGGACTCTTTGGCATCCGATGGCTGATCATAACCGACGACTGTGTGCAGGTCTACTCTCCTCCACCGGGATGGGTGCCCCCTGTCATGGGCAACGGACTGGACACGACCGTCGAGCCTCCCGACGTCCAGTGTGACATCGACCTGCCCCTCACGTGCATCTCGGACGCCCAGCTGGAGAACCTGGTGGGCTGTGGTGCGCTCATCGTGATACGCGACGGCAAACCGCTGGAGCTGTTGCGTTACTCCAACGCACGGGCGGGCATCTTCGCGGAGGTGGCGCGGTACCTTTCCGCGGTGGCAAAGCAGGAGCCTCCGCCGGAGCCGGTGGAACAGAAGCCGACGCATTGCCCCGTCTGCGGGTTCCGCCTGCCGGGCGACACACAGGTCTGCCCGCGCTGTTCGCGCAAGGGGCGTGTGCTGTGGCGTCTGCTGGAGTTCGCCAAGCCGTACAAGTGGAAGCTGGTGCTATCGGGCTTGCTGATGCTGGCGGGCACAGCGCTGGACCTGGCGCCGCCCTATCTCACCAAGATTCTGGTCGACTCGGTGCTGGTGCCCCGCCAGAACCTGCACCTGCTGGTGGTTATCCTGACGGTGCTTGCGCTGACGCGACTGGCAGGCGTGGCGCTGTCGATATGGCGTGGCAGGCTATCGGCGTGGCTGGGCGCACGGCTGGTGTTTGAGGTGCGCGCAAGGCTGTTCCAGCACCTGCAGTGGCTGTCTCTCTCCTTCTATGATAAGCGCCACACGGGCGCTATCATGTCGCGCATCACGCAGGACACCGGCGCGCTGTACGACTTTCTGGTGGATGGGGTCAGCTCGCTGGTGGTGAACGTGCTGTTGCTGATAGGCATCACCGCCGTGCTGTTCTGGATGAACTGGCAGCTCGCTGCACTTATCCTCCTGCCGACCCCCGTCGTCGTGCTGGTCACGATGTGGTTCTGGAAGACGGTGCGCCGGGTGTTCCATCAGTTCTGGCATCGCTGGTCGCGCCTGTCTGCCACGCTGAACAGCACGCTATCGGGCATTCGCGTGGTGAAAGCCTTCGCGAAAGAGGGTGACGAGATCGAGCGATTCCAGCGTCGCAACCGCGACCTGATGAGCTCGGGGATGCAGGCGGAGATGATGTGGGCGACCTTCTTCCCCATGCTCAACCTGCTCACCAACATCGGCTTCTTCCTGGTGTGGGCGTTCGGCGGTTATGGGGTGGTTAAAGGCGAGGTGCAGTTGGGCACGCTAGTGGCGTTTCTAGGCTATCTCGGCATGTTCTACGGTCCCCTGCAGATACTGACCCGCGTGAGCCAGTGGTTGACGCGCACTTTCGCCGCCGCGGAGCGCGTGTTCGAGATACTGGACACCGAGCCCGACGTCAAAGACGCTGAGGACGCCGTACCCATGCCCGAAGTGCGAGGCGAGGTGGAGTTCCGCAATGTCACCTTCGGCTACGACAAGCACAAGCCGGTGCTCAAGAACATCAGCATGAAGGTGGAAGCGGGCGAGATGGTGGGATTGGTCGGTCACAGCGGTGCAGGCAAATCCACCATGATTAACCTGTTGCTGCGCTTCTACGACCCTGACGAAGGGCAGATTCTCATCGATGGAGTAGATGTGCGCAGGATACGGATGGAGGATCTGCGACGACACGTAGGAGTTGTCCTGCAGGAGCCGTTCCTCTTCCCCGGCACCGTGCGGGACAACATCGCCTACGCCAAACCCGATGCCACACAGGAGGAGATTATCGCCGCAGCGAAGGCAGCAAATGCCCACGACTTCATCCTGCGCTTCCCCGACGGCTACGACACTCAGGTAGGCGAGCGTGGACAGCGGCTCTCAGGCGGCGAGAGACAGCGCATCTCCATCGCCCGCGCCATCCTGCACAACCCGCGCATCCTGATCCTGGACGAAGCCACCTCGCAGGTGGACACGGAGACGGAGAGGCAGATCCAGGAGGCTATCGCACGCCTGGTGCAGAACCGCACCACCGTCGCCATCGCACACCGGCTGTCCACTCTGCGCAACGCGCACCGGCTAGTGGTGCTGGAGCATGGACAGATGGTGGAAATTGGCACGCATGACGAGCTGATGGCGAAGGAGGGCGTGTACCACCGCCTCGTCACCCTGCAAAGCGAGATCAATAAGATACGCGCCGTGTAACCCCTTGAAAGCTCTGGGGCGCGGTTTTTCCGCGCCCCAGAGACTGTTTGCTACACCGACACCGTGCCCAGCTTGACCTTCGCTTTGCGCGGCGGGTTCGCGAGGATCGCCGCCACCGCAATGGACAGCATCTTGGATTCCGCCGTGTCCGCGCGGCTGGTGAGGACTACCGGCACTGTCGCTCCTACCAGCACGCCCGCAATGCGCCCCCCGCTGGTGTGTGCGAATATCTTGACCAGCGCGTTGCCTGCCTCGATGTCGGGACACAGCACGATATCCGCAGACCCGGCGACCGGACTGTGGATCTTCTTCAGCCGAGCCGCCTCCTCCGAGAGGATGTTATCCATCTGGAACGGACCGTCCACGATACAATCTTTGATCTGCCCGCGCTCCGCCATCTTGGAGAGGATAGCGGCGTCGACGGTGGAAGGCACATCGGGATTGACCGTTTCGACTGCAGCAAGCACGGCGACCTTCGGCTTGCGGATGCCCAGTCCCTGCGCGACATACACGGCATTGCAGATAATCTGCGCCTTCTGCATCAGGTCAGGTTTGATATTCATCGCGCCGTCCGTCACCAGCAGTAACCGGTCCCGAAGTTCCAGGATGAACACGTGGCTCATGATACGCCCCGCACGCAGACCGGACTCCTTGTCCAGAATGGCACGCAGGAGGTCGGCGGTGTGAATCTGTCCTTTCATCAGGAATTCGCATTCACCCTCGCGCACCAACTGCACCGCCCGGCGGGCAGCGGCGATGTCGTCCGGCTCGTCGATAACCATCTCGGGGGAGATAGCGTATTCCAGGTCGTGGGCGATGGCGTATATGCGTTCGGCGTCACCTATAAAAAGCGGCTGCGCCAGATTGGCATTCTGAGCCAGACGCAGCGCTTCCATGACGGAGGTCTCATGCGCGCAGGCTACCGCGACTCGGTTGCGCTTCAGCCGTGCGGCGTCTTCGAGAATCTGGTCGAAATTGGTATAGCCCATAGGCTCCTCCTTACTGCTCAAGCCGCTCTATCTACAGTATAACATAGATGAACTGACTCTGCCACCCGCTTTTCGCCGGCTTTATCTACCGCTTCCGGGCGCGGGAGGAGCTCTTCGCGGGCTGACGACGGTGCCGTGTGGGCGCGCGGCGTCGCGTACTGCGGCGCGTCTGGGCGGGCGCGGGTAACGGATACTTTACCCGCACCCATACAATGAACACCACGCACACCGCGATGAACGCCAGCGCCCACCACGTTGCCGGGGTCAAACCGCCACCGCCTCCCTGACTGCCTGCCGACAGGCGGCGATGCGCTCGGATACCTGCTCATTGCTCCAGTCGGGGTGGAGCGAGATGAACACGGTTCGCGCCAGCACGTCCAGCGTGCGGGGGCACATGTCGCGCGAGTAGCTGGTGCGCAGATGCTGGTTGCGCGGGTGGTTGAACGGATTCATATCGGGATGGTGCATCACCCGCTTCTCCAGCAGAGGCTCCCAGTTGCTGTACACGTGCTTTCCGCTGTCGATGGGAAGCCAACCGTTCACGCCGGGCGCTGTAGCGAAAGCGCGTGCCTTCGCCTCTGAGTCGAACTGTAGAGCAACCACCACCCCGCAGTCGCCCTCCGGGTCGTTGTTGGGCGCAAGGCGCAGACCGGGTGTATCGCTCAGCTCCTCCTCGAAGCGTCGCCGGATCCGCCGCAAGTCGCTCAGGATGCCGTCCAGCCGGCGCAGTTGCACGCGCAGGATGGCACCCATGACCTCGTCGGCACGCAGCTGGATGCCGACAAAGATGGGAATCTGCAGGTCTTTGGCATAGGGACGGAACGCCGCGCCGCCGTCATGAAACACCAGCGCCCGCTCGTAGAGGATGCGGTCGTTGGTGGTCAGCGCGCCTCCCTCCCCGCAGGAGATAATTTTGAAATAATTGAAGCTGAACGCGCCCACATGTCCCCAACTGCCCAGTCTCCTGCCTTGATAGCTCCCGCCATCTGCCTGACAGCAGTCCTCCAGCACCAGCAGGTCGTGCTCACGCGCAATCTGAAGGATTGCCTCCAGATTGGCAGGACGCCCCACCATGTGCACGGGGATGATCGCCCGGGTATTCGGGGTGATCTTGCGCCGTACGTCCTCCGGGTCTATCGCAAGGGTCTCGTCCACCTCCGCAAGCACCGGAATCGCCCCCACCGCCAGCACGCTGGTGGCTGTTGCCATCCAGGTGTAGGCTGGCACAATGACCTCATCGCCTGGTCCGATGCCCATGCCCGCCAGCCCGCAGATGAGCGCCGCGGTGCCACCACCGTTCATGCACAGCGCGTACTCCGTGCCAATCAGTTGCGCCCATTCGCGCTCGAACTGGTCGACCTCATGCAGGTGTCCTTCCACGCCGTCTCCCACGCGGAACAGGTGCCCGCTGAGGATGACTTTGCGCAGTTCCTCGACCTCTTCCTCACCGATGCGGTACATTGTCGCGCCTCCTCTGTCTGCCTCACACCGAAAGGATGTCCGGTCCCTCTCCTCGCACGGCGCGGTCCATCCGTCCATCGGCAACCAGCTCGCCCATCGTCGCGAAGTCGCCCAACCCGTTTGAGCGCACGTGCTCGATGACCGCGTCGATCAGACGAAAGGCGTAGTCGAGGTTATCGCCCACACCGTGCGTATGGGTAAGCAAAATTGCCACCTCGCTCTCCTGCGCGATACGGCTGGCGTCCTCCTTCGCCAGGGCAATGAACTCCTGCTCCCTCTGCCATGCCCCGCGCCACGTGTACTCGTTCAGGAAGGGCACCTCCACCACGCCGCTGTACCAGCGGAACGGCGTGTGCGGAATGGTGGTCACCCACTTCTGTGCCAGCACACCGGAGCGATGGGGAAGATGTTCATAGCCGACGCCGCTGATAGCCATGCCGCTTTCGTAGCCGATACCCACCTGCGCCAGCGCCTCGAACATCGGTTTGGACATGGCGCCACAGGGCGCACGGAAGACGGTGGGAGTGACGTCGAAGTACTCCCGCATCAGCGCCATGCCCTCCTCGATTCGTGCCCGTAACCGGGGTAGCGTATAGCGCGGCATCAGCTCCTCGCGCCGCCGCTCGAACTCCGGGATAAAGCTGGGCACGATGTCCGTCGCGGGCCAGTTGGGCGGACCGAACTCGTAGCAGTCCTCATGGGTCAGCCCGTGCAGTTGCAGGTCGTGTCCACGCTCACGCACCTCGTTGAGGGCGTCTACCCATTCGGGAGCCATCGGGTTGCCGCCCGCTTTGGGAACCACGAACAGCGTTCCCCGCACCCCGCGCGACTCCCAAAGGGCGCAGACCTGCCGCATCGCGTTCAGATCATTGGCGCCGCCTGCGCCGGTATCGTCCATCGTCCAAACGTAGTAGGTTGCCATCTACCGGGCTCCTTTCGGTGCTGTACCAGTTTTCCCCATGCGCAAAGAACAGTCCTGCTTGGAGGGCGCATCTCCTGCGGTAATCCCTTGCTCTCGGCATCTCTTCGGCACAAGGATTTCCCGTTCCCTTCCGGAAGCGGGTCAAGGGGTAGGTCTCCAGCGGCTCGGTGGGAGCCTCGCCTTCTAGCCTCCTATTTGTCATGCTGAGGCTTCAGCCGAAGCATCTCTGAGATTCTTCGCTTCGCTCAGAATGACGATATTAATCAGACAAATGACATAAAAATACCGTGTCATTGCGAGCCTGCCTTCAGGCAGGCGAAGCAGTCCCCTCTGAATCACAGCAAGCGCAGGAAACTGCTTTGTCGCGGCGCTGCTCGCGATGACACAATGGGCTTGGGGGGATTGCTTGGGCGACCCGCTCCTCGCAAGGACACGGGGATTTGAACACCACCGCACAAACAACGTCTATAGCAATGGAGACACACCGGAAGGAGGGATCGCCGATGAAGCTGTGGATGGCTACCCTGACAATAGTGTTGAGCGTATGCATGGTATGGTCAGTTCAGCCTGCGATGGCACAGGCACGCGGTGGAGAGGGCAAACTTGGTCTGCTTGCCCAGCGCCGAGCCCAGCGCTGGAATGCCCTCGCGAAGCACCTGAACCTGACTGACGAGCAGAAGGCGAAAATCAAGAGCATTGTGGAGAACGCGCGGCAGGAGGCGCAGAAGGTCCGTGCCAACAGCTCGCTGACTCCGCAGGAGAAGCGCACCCGCCTGCGAGACCTCCGCCGCAATACCCGGCAGGAGATTGGCTCGGTGCTGACGCCCGAACAGCGCACCAAACTGCAGAAACTGCGGGCATGGGCATGGCACCGCTGGCAGGTTCAGTGTGCCGACCGCGCGGGAAAGGTGGCAAAGGCGCTGGGGCTGAATAAGGCGCAGGAGAAAGCGATTGGCGACATTCTGCGGCGCGCCCGGCGGGAACGACAGCGAATCTGGAACGACAGCACGCTGACGCCCCAGCAGAAGATGCAGAAGCTGATGGAGCTGCGACGCAAAACGTGGCAGGACCTGCGCCAGCAGTGGACGCCTGAACAGCAGAGCAAACTGCGCGCTGGAATCGCCCGGCGGTGGCGGCTGTGGAACCGCCTTCGCCAGAGCCTGTAGGGGTACATCCGGTTCCCCCAAAACAAAAGCGGGGCTTGCGCATGCAAGCCCCGCGCTACTACCCACGAAACTACCGTATGACGCCCTGCTCTCGAAGCTCCTTCGCTGCCTCAGGGTGATACTGCAACAGCTGATTGATGGCTATCGCCTTCGCCTGTGGAGGCATTCGCGGATCGTTCTGGATGCGCAGTACCTCCGCCTTGATCTCTTCGGTGGTGACCTTCTTCGGTGGCGGTTCCTTCGTGCGCTGATACTGGAACGCGAAAATCAGCGCCGCGAGGATAATCAGCACCACCGCAATCAGCACCTTCTTGTTGTTATCCATCCTGCGTCTCTCCTCCGGCTACAGAATAAGGGGGCAGGAGAACCTGCCCCCTGCCAGCGTGGGTTTAGTACGGATACCAGCCTTCTGAGACCCACTGTGCGGGCAAGCCGTGCTGAACGAAGATGTTCTTGTACCACAGGATCTGCCCGCGCCCCATCGCCTTGGCGTGGCCGTCGGCGAAGACCACGTTACAGGTACCGGTGTGGCGATAGCGAGGCATCATACCACAGCCTGCCCAGGTGGCGTTGCCATCGCCGTCGTTCACCAGGTCACAGTCGCGCTGGAGAGCGATATTCGCACCGTCTCTTTGTGGCGGGCGACCGATCCAGTCCACCCAGTCCCACTCCCACGTGCCGAAGTAGACCCAGCCCCAGAAGGCATCGTTCACGCCCTTCTCGGCAATGATGATCTTCTCAGCGGGCGAGTCCACCACCGAGATGGAAGCCACGCGATGGCGGGCGTCGTTACCGCCAACGGGCCAGTTCCAGTAGTCGGCGAACAGGTCATAATGGCACCCGTACTTGCCGCTCTGGTTCCGGTCTGGGAAGGACGGGCAGGCAAAGATGCCATGAGTGCCCCAGCTGTATTCCACCCCCTGCTCATCGCGATAGCGGTCGCCGTTCTTGATATAGGGCCAGATCATGCTGTACCATGCCTGCTGAGGCACACCCGTGCTACCGCCACCGTACTGGGACATCGGATAGTACTCGTCGTAGTCCTGTACGTACATGGCGACGCCCAGACCGATCTGCTTCTGGTTGCTGAGGCAGGTGATTCCTCGTGCCTTCTCACGCGCCTGCGAGAAGACGGGGAACAGAATCGCTGCGAGGATGGCGATAATTGCTATCACCACCAGCAGCTCGATCAGCGTAAACGCTTTGCGGTTCATGCAATGCACCCTCCTTGCATATGATTTGGTAGTGTGTATGACGCCGCATGAACAGGCATACGGCGCGCTGTATAAGGCTTGTTAACGCCTTGATACCGCTTACGATGACTCTACTGACGTCAGGTCTTAATCGTTTAAGAGTCATCATCTTGATTGTAACCCCTTTTCGTGAGTTTGTCAAGCCGATAAGCGGTGAATCCCTGCGACAACACGAAAAATCCAGCAACAACACGGGACTGTTCGGTCGCCGCGACCAGCAACTGGCGATAGAAACGAAAGCGGGACCTGCCTTTGCAAGCCCCGCGACTGCCAACGAACTTTAAAGACAGGGGGCAGACAATCCTGCCCCCCGTCGTTGCGCGTTTTAGTACGGATACCAGCCTTCCGATGCCCACTGTGCGGGCAAGCCGTGCGGGACATAGATGTTCCTGTACCACAGGATCTGTCCGCGTCCCATACCCTTAACGTGTCCGTCGGCGAAGACCACGTTGCAGATACCGGTGTGGCGGTAACGAGGCATCATGCCACAGCCTGCCCACGTGGGGCTGCCATCGCCGTCGTTCACCAGGTCGCAGTCGCGCTGGAGAGCGCGCTCAGCACCGTCTCTTTGTGGCGGGCGACCGATCCAGTCCACCCAGTCCCACTCCCACGTGCCGAAGTAGCACCAGCCCCAGAAGGCATCGTTGACGCCCTTCTCCACGATGATAATCTTCTCTGCGGGCGGGTCTACCACGGAAATGTGAGCCACGCGGTGGCGAGCGTCGGTGCCGCCAACGGGCCAGTTCCAGAAGTTGGCAAACACATCAAAATGGACACCATAGATTTGTCCCTGCGTGGAATCCGGGAAGGATGGACAGCGATAGATTCCCTGGTAACCCCAGCTGTACTCCACCCCCTGCTCGTCGCGGTAGCGGTCGCCGTTCTTGACGTAGGGGTAGATCATGCTGTACCACTGTTGCTGAGGCACGCCCGTACTGCCTCCGCCATACTCAGACATGGGGAAGTACTCATCGTAATCCTGCATGTACATCATCACGCCGAGGCCTATCTGTTTCAGGTTGCTGAGACAGGTGGTTCCTCGTGCTTTCTCACGTGCCTGCGAGAAGACGGGGAACAGGATGGCTGCGAGGATGGCGATAATTGCTATCACCACCAGCAGCTCGATCAGCGTAAACGCTTTGCGGTTCATGTGATGCACCCTCCTTGCATTTTAGTTTTAAGATGGTCTAAAGCCTAAACAGCCCGTTTGATGGCTCCTGTGCGCTGAGGTGTTAAACGTTTAAGAGCCATCGCCTCTATTGTAAACCGCTGGACGTGGTCTGTCAAGAGGTTGCAGGAAGGATCCAGCAAAATCTTATGCAAGACCAGAAAACACCGCGAGCATTCGCTGGCGAAGGGCAGGAAATCGCCTCTCGACTGGGAATCGAGAACTCAGCAATGTCCATCTCATGGAATGGAGGAGACGCGATGAAAGCCTGTATTGGGTTCGCGCCTGTGTTGTTGCTGTTGTGTGCTTCCGGTGCCAGCGCCCAGTTGACGCTGGCGTCTGGGGGCAGAGCGCGCTTGCCTGTGCTGGTTCAGTATGGCGCCACGCAGACGGAGCGATACGCAGCTGAGGAGCTGGCTAATCATCTTCAGCAGATTACCGGTGCACGCTTCGAACTGCGGGAGACACACCCCGGTGAAGTGCCGCAAAACGGCATCATCGTTGGTCCGGGACATGTGGCGGAAGCGGTCTTTCCCGAAATCCCCTTTGCGCAACTGGGCGGCGAGCAGGTGGTCATCCGCACAAAGGGCAACTACCTCCTGCTGGCAGGCGGTCGCCCGCGCGGCACGCTGTATGCTGTTTACCGCTTCCTGAGTACGCAGTGTGGAGTGCGCTGGTGGACGCCCTGGGCAACCCATGTACCGAAGCGAAGCACCCTGCGCGTGCCTGCGCTCTCCATCGACGAGAAACCCGCTTTTGAATATCGAGAGCCGTTCTGGTACCCCGCCTTTGACGGCGACTGGGCAGCGCGAAACTACTACAACGGACATAGCGCCCGCCTCACCGAGAAACACGGGGGCAAAATCATCTACAAGGGCTTCGTGCATACCTTCTACCCGCTCGTTCCACCCGAGCAGTACTTCGAGAAGCATCCTGAATGGTACAGCCTCATCAACGGCAAACGCACCTATCAGGGCGCGCAACTGTGCACCACCAACCCCGAACTGCGCGAGTTTCTGGTGGAGCGCGTGCGCCAGTGGCTGAAGGAGTCGCCGGAAGCCAGCATCATCTCTATCTCGCAGAACGACTGGGCTGGTGCCTGCCAGTGCGAGAACTGCAAAGCCATCGACGAACGCGAAGGCACACATGCCGGCTCGGTACTGGACCTGCTGAACTTCATCGCGGAACGGCTGGAGAAGGAGTTTCCCCACGTGGCGTTCGACACGCTGGCGTACCAGTACACCCGCAAACCCACTAAAACGCTCAAGCCGCGCCACAACGTCATTGTGCGCCTCTGCTCTATCGAATGCAACTTCGCCCAGCCGCTGGAGCACCCCAGCAACAAAGCCTTCGCCGACGACATCCGCGGCTGGTCGAAAATGAGCGACCGGCTATATGTATGGGACTACACCACCAATTTTGCCCATTACGTTCAGCCGCACCCCAACTACTTCGTGCTGGGTTCCAACGTGCGCTTCTTCCACCAGCATGGGGTGCGCGGGCTGTTCGAGCAGGGCGCGTACCAGTCGCACGGTTCCGAGTTCTCTGAGCTGCGCGCGTGGGTGCTGGCGCAACTGCTGTGGAATCCCTATCAGGACGACCGCAAACTGATCGACGAGTTCCTGAAGGGCTACTACGGCAAGGCGGCGCCTTTCATCAAGCAGTATATGGAGATGATGGCGGACGCCGCGAAGGATTTCTATATGACCTGCTTTACCGGAACCAACGCGCCGTTCCTGAACTTCGATACGCTCAGCCGAGCGGAACTGCTGTGGCAGAAGGCGGAACAGGCGGTGAAAGACAACCCCGACCTGCTGTGGCGGGTGAAGCAGGGACACCTGCCCGTGCGCTATGCCTTCCTGACCAACTGGCTGCGCCTGCGCAGGGAGTGCCTGCTGAAGGGTGCGCAGTGGCCTCTGCCCCTCTCGCGCAAGGCGGTGGCGGACGAGTGGCTGGCGGTGGCGACGGGTCCCGGTCCCAAGGGCTGGTCGCCGATGACTCACGTCAACGAGGGCGGATTGTCTCCGCAGAAGTTCGTGGAGCGGTTTGCAGTGGACGAACCCGACCCCGTCATCCCCGAGAGCGTGCGCAAAAGCGGTATCATCCCTCCGCCCGCCGACATCCCGAACGCCGACCCGAAGGCATGTGTGGACGCTCAGGAGACGGTGGCGCGCATCACGAACGAGGGCAACTGGGGCTTTTATGCGGGAGACCCGTTAGCATCGGACGGGCTGGCGGTGAAGATGCCCGGCAACCATCACGAATGGGCGTACCACGTTCCGGTTTCCTCCCTGCCTGAACAGGCGCAGAAAGGGCAATGGAAAGTGTACGTGGTGTTGCGTGCCGACAAGAAGCCGGGCGTGGACGCACAGAAGGATGGTTTCTGGGCTGGCGTATGGGACACTGCGGCGTGGAAGTCGGCGGGCGAGATACGCGGTAAAATCGCCGATCTGGACGAGAAGCGATACCGCTCATTCCTGATAGGGACAGTGGAGATGCATCCCAACATGTATATCTGGGTGGCTCCGCCAGCGTCTGGCATCGACGGTCCGGTGCACGTGCCTGCCGAGCAGGCGAACATTCAGGCGTTGTGGGTGGACAGGGTCTATCTGGTTCCTGAACGGTAGGCTCATTGTGTCATGGCGAGCGCAAGAACGAGGTGCTTCGCGTTCGCTCAGTATGACGCAGTGGGGCACACAGGCTGGAGGGCGAGGCTCCCGCCGAGCCGGTCGTCACGCGCGGTATTCGGCTCAACGGGAGGTTCGCCCTACAGGTTTCAGCGTGCCTCTTTCAGGATGTACACGCTCAGTGAGTGGGCGGGCAACGTCTGTCGGAACCGGTTCGAAAGCCCTGTCAGCCGCTTCTGTACCGGCGCTACGCGCGTCGGCTCCTGCAGGGAGTTTTCGTCGTCGGGGCTGGAGCCGGTCAGTACTACCAGCGTGCCCTGCGATGCCAACTGCCGACTGCCCTGCAGGTCGAACTCGGTATCGACCGGCTGGTCGCTGGCGTTGACCACCTTCAGGATAATCTCGCCGGTTCGGCTGTTGCGGCTGGCAACGGCGTGCACGGCGCGCCCCGCCACATCCTGGACATCATGGACGAGCTGGCCATCCAGATAGCACCGGATGCGCGAGCCACGCACCTCGATACGCACATCGTACCAGCGACCGGTCTCCACGCTTCTGGGCACCCTCTCGCCCACGATGCTCTTACCGCCGCCGATACTGCGCTCGATAGCGTGCTCGCGGTTGCCCCAGCCGCCGATGTTCCACCAGTACCAGTTGCCGTTGTCGCGCACGCGGAACATGATGAGGAAACCTTCCGCGCCACCCAGTTTGCGTGCCTTCAGGCTGAGCGTGTAGTCCTGCGCCCGAAAATCGCTGAGCACAATCCGGCAGTCGGCATCCGCGCTGGTCTGCCGGAGCGCGCCGTTCTCCACGCGCCAGTTACCCCGGAAGACGCGCCATCCCGCTGTGCCCTGCGAGAAGTCGGACTCGTACAGCACCCTGCCGTCAGGCGCGGTCACACGGATATCGCGATATTCTGATTGCGTTTGCCATGTGCCCACGCCGATGCTCCCGCTCTGGATGGATGCAGGCAGTACGGGTGACCGCACCTGTGTGGGCAGGACGTGCGTGCCCCGATACCGGCTGAACAGCTTCTGCACGTAGTATGACGGCGTGCCATACACGCGCAGGCTGTCGAAGCCGATGAGGTCCGGGTTCCACGCGCGGTCGTTGACGTTGACAAACAGCGGGGCGTATGCTGCCAGCACCACCACGTCGCTATTGCGCTCAATACCGGTCATGAACGCCGCCTCGGCGATTGCCGCTCGCAGGTTGCCCTGCCCTGCCCCAGAGGTAACCGCGTATTCGCCGACGAAGATTTTCGCTCCGTTGCGGTCGTAGGTATCATAGCGGTCTGCCTGCGAGATAAACCATTCCGGACTGGAGTAGTAATGTTCGTCGATAATGTCTGCGGGGCGGCTCCGCACAGGCACGTTGGAGATAATCTGTATCTGCGGGTAGCGCGCCTTGATGGCGTCGTAGAACCGAGCATAGCGCTCCTCGTACTGCGGGCCGCTGTTCTCGTTGCCCACCTCCACGAAGCGCAGAGGGAACGGCTTCGGGTGCCCGTTTCGCGCCCGCATTGCGCCCGCCGGGGTACTCACATCGCCGATGGCGTACTCGATGGCGAACAAAGCGTCCTCGATCCATTCGTCCAGCTGATCCATCGGAACCACATCGCCTCGCCGAAACTGACATGCCATCCCGCAGTTCACCACCAGCATCGGCTCGGCGCCGAGGTCTTCACTCATTTGAAGATACTCGTGCAGTCCCAGCCCCTGCGTGGTCTGGTAACCCCACACGCACCAGCGCGGCGGTCGTTGCGCAATGTCTCCGACGGTATCGCGCCATCGCAGGGCGTTTGCCATACGGTCGCCCTCCACAAAGCACCCACCGGGGAACCGCACGAACGACGGCTTGAGGTCGGCGAGCATCTGCGCCAGGTCGCGCCGCAGTCCGTTCGGGCGACCTTTGAAGGTCTCTACCGGCATCAGCGAGACCATGTCCAGCCATACCGTGCCCGGCGTGTTGATGGTCAGCACCAGTCGTGCTTTACCGTCCGTGCCGCGCGAGGTCAGCGTGGTCTGCAACTGCTTCCACGTCCCGGTAATGCCGCGCAGGGTCTGCTGTGCCAGCACAGCACCATCGCTGCCGATAATGCTGACACCCAGCTCCCCGCTGAAGCCGGGCGCACATCGCGCATACACCGACAGGCGGTAACGCTCGCCCCGACGCACACCAATGCCCCAGTAGCCTTCGTTGGCGATGCGCACTGAGCCTGAGCCATAGCCCACGTCCACACGCAGACTCCGCCGATTTACCGCGTTCAACGGCATGGAAGTATCGATGCTCATGCGCGCCCGCTCAGAACCCTCCAGCAAGTTCCAGCCCACCGGCGTGTCGCGCTCTTCGAACGAGCGGTTGCGCACCAGCTCGGCGTAGATGCCTCCGTCGCCAGCATGGTTGATCTCTTCAAAGAAGATGCCCCACAGTACGGGGCTGATGGGCTTGCCCGCAGCGGTCAGGTCTACTGCGATGGACGCTGACTGCGCCCACACTGCGCTAACCGCAAACGCGAGCAACCCAAGACTGCTTGCCAGCTTCCGCAACACCAAAGCCACCTCCGTTACCACAAGCGATTTTGAGCCGACCGCATGGGACGGCCGTTAGCAAAGGCGCGAACCGATTCGGCACGCTCCATTGTCGTTCCTGCCTCGCCCGATGACACAACGGGCACAGGAGATCGTGCGCACGCACAGAATCTGGTGATGATAAGCAGTGTGCAGAATGGAGCAAACGATGGGCGAGACGCCCATGCCACGATTGAGATTGCGGAGGATGGGCAGGATGCCGGTTCTGCTTTGCCTGATTGCCGTTTTCGCGTTGTGCTGTGCGGATACCGACGCCCGGCAGACAATTACCTTCTATGTCTCCCCTCAGGGCAGTGACGCCTGGTCGGGAAGACGGCAAAGTGCGAACGCTTCTCGCACCGATGGTCCGCTCGCGACGCTGAAGGGAGCGCGCGACGCCATTCGACGGTTGAGAGCACAGGGACAGATGCACGCCCCGGTGCAGGTGCTGTTTGCCGACGGGGTCTATCCGCTGGCGGAACCAGTTACCTTCAGCCCGGAGGATAGCGGAACCCGCGAAAATCCTATCACTTACCGCGCCATGCGAGGTGCAAAGCCGATTTTCGATGGAGGCAGGCGCATCACCGGTTTCCGCCAAACGAAAGACGGTCTCTGGATTGCATCCATCCCCGAAGTGAGCGCGGGGAAGTGGTACTTTGAACAGTTATGGGTCAACGGCAGGCGCGCCACCCGCGCGCGGTCGCCAAATCGGTTCTATTACTACATGCTCGGTCGCATCGACGAAGGCGTTGATCCCCTCACCGGACAAACGACGAGGCTGTCCAACCGCGCCTTTATTGCGCGTCAGGAGGACATTCGCCCCCTGCTGTCGCTGTCCCCTGAAAACCTGCGCGACGTAACCGTGGTCGTTTACCACTCGTGGGAGGTCTCCCGGCACAGGGTTGCTTCCGTGGACCGGGGCACGGGGGCGATTGTGACCACCGGGGGGCATACGTGGGATTTCCTGTACTGGGGACCCAACCAGCGCTATCATCTGGAGAACTTTCGTGAAGCGCTGGACGAGCCGGGCGAATGGTTCCTTTCGCGGGATGGAACCCTTTATTACAAGCCTTTGCCCGGCGAGAATATCCGCACCGCGAAGGTGTATGCGCCCGTCACCGAAGCCTTCCTGCACTTCGAGGGCAAGCCAGAAGAGGGCAAATGGGTAGAGTATCTGACCTTCAGCGGGCTGACCTTCCGACATGCACAATATGTATTGCCCCCGCAGGGGCACGGCGACTGGCAGGCAGCTTACACCATACCCGCTGTGGTGATGGCGGACGGCGCACGGCACATCACGCTGGAGGATTGCGAAATCGCGCACATCGGAACCTACGCCGTGTGGTTCCGCAGAGCCTGCATCAACTGCCGACTGGAGCGCTGTTATCTGCACGATATGGGCGCGGGCGGTGTACGCATTGGTGAAGGCAGTATTCCGCCCCCCAGACAACAGACCCTGCGCAACGTGGTGCATAACTGCATCGTTCAAGAAGGCGGACGCATCCACCACGGCGCGGTCGGCGTGTGGATTGGGCAGAGCAGTGACAACGAAATCACCCACAACGACATCGGAGACTTCTTCTACACCGGCGTCTCGGTCGGGTGGACATGGGGCTACGGAGAAAGCCGCGCTCAACGTAACCGCATCGAGTTCAACCACATCCACCACATTGGCTGGGGCGTACTCAGCGATATGGGCGGTGTCTACACGCTGGGCATCTCGGACGGAACCACCGTCAGCAACAACGTGATACACGATGTCTATTCCTACGACCGCTACGGTCGCGGAGGCTGGGGGCTGTATAACGACGAAGGCAGTACCCACATCGTCATGGAGAATAACCTCGTGTACAACGTCAAGACTGGCACGTACCATCAGCATTACGGGCGTGAGAACGTGGTACGCAACAACATCCTTGCCTTCAGCATAGACGGACAGCTCCAGCGCTCGCGGGTGGAACCACACCCCTCGTTTGCCTTCGAACGCAATATCGTTTACTGGAAGCAGGGTCCCCTGTTTACCGGCGCGTGGAAGGACGCGAACGTAACGCTGAAACAGAACCTGTATTTCCGAACCGACCACCAGCCGATTCAGTTCGAAGACCTGTCGTGGGAACAGTGGCGGGCGCTGGGCAAGGACGAAGGCTCGTTGATTGTCGACCCGCTGTTTGTGGACGCCGAACGCTACGATTTCCGCCTGCGCCCGGGGTCGCCTGCCCTGAAGATTGGCTTCCAGCCCTTCGACTACACCCGTGCCGGCGTATACGGCAAGGCGGAGTGGGTGAAGCTGGCGCGCGCCCGCAAGTACCCAAAGGTGGAGTTCGCCCCGGAACCACCGCCGGTCAACCTGATGGAGGGCTTTGAGCGCTCACCGGTTGGCTCTCCGCCGGCCATGGCACTGGTCTACACCGAAGGGCAGGGCGATGGCATCGCCGTCACCGAGGAAACTGCCTACCGGGGCAAACGCTGTCTGAAGGTGACCGACGCGCCCGGACTGCGTCACGCCTTCAACCCCCACTTCGCCTACTCGCCCAACCATCGCAGTGGCGTCTCGCGCGTGCGATTCGCCGTGCGCATGGAGCCGGGTGCTCTCCTGTGGCACGAGTGGCGCGACTGGCGCAGTCAGCCCTATCGTGTTGGACCCAGCCTGAGCATACAGAACGGCATACTGCAAGCGCGTGGAGCCGATCCTATCCCGATACCCGTCAGCCAGTGGGTGGTTATCGAGGTATGGGCACAGGTAGGCAAGGCGGAAGGCGCAACATGGGGGTTGAGGGTGACCCTGCTCAACGGTACCGAACGTAAGATAGACGGATTGCGCGCAGATGACGGATTCGAAATCCTCACCTGGGTGGGTTTCGTGAGTAACGCCACCGAGGCGAGTGTCTTCTACATCGACGACGTTGAGGTCACCGGCTCACCGGGCTGACGCAACTCACGAAACGACCGTTGCAGGAAAACCGGCGTCGTCGAGGCGATGAAGAATCTGCTCAACCGCCAGGCGATTCTCGTCGAACTGCACGTCCACTGTTTTCGCAGTGATGTCGACGTTCACCTGCTGAACGCCATCCAGCCCACCGAGAGCCCTGGTGATGGCGGCGGCGCAGCTTTTACAGACGATGTCCGGTGCACTCAGCCGTACGACCATAATGAACCCTCCCTAATGAAACACGAGACAATGCACGGTGCAGGTAGACGCTCCCGCCACGCTCCACAGGCTATACGCCACCCAGACAGCACCGGCAAACAACGCCCCGCACCACGTCCAGAAGACGCCTTGCCACCCAGAATCGGCGTTGTTTCGCGGTGACAGCAGGAGTCGCAAGCGGTCTTCCAGCAGACTTCCTTCCGCGCCGAAGCCCAGAGCCACCCCCTGAGCCTGTGCCTGCTTTTGTAAAAGCGCGCGGGCTAACTGTGTGCGCGGAATGCCCATCCCGGTCGCTCGCTTGTCTGCCAGCAGTTCCGCTGAACCTGCCCAGTGGCGCTGTGCCACACCCCAGCCCCCTTTGCCTGCCAGGATGCCCAGCACCAGCGCAAACCACCCGTCGCCTGCCCGCAGGTGCTGATACTCGTGAGCCACTACCGACCGTAACTGATCTTCGCTGAGCGTCTGAACGGTGCCATGTGACAGCAAACATGTGCCGGCATACACGCCATCCGCCGTGGCAGGCATCTCCACCTCTCTGAAACGCGCCTGCCATTCCGACGGGAGCATCTGCTGGAGCACACATCTCAGCCGGTCCGAGGGGGGCGACGAACGCGCATACAGCCGGCGGAGAGTTTGCACGGCAATCATCCCGCGAACCAGCACGCCTGCCAGCCACAGGGACATCATCACGCCAGTGAATGCGATGGTCAGCCGCAGTGCGGGGGCGGAATCCGTTCCCAGGTGTTGCATCATCCACTGCAGATAACACATGGTTTGCCGGGCGCAAAGCGCCCCCGGGGCAGGAAGGATAACCAGTGCGGATGCAAGCAGAGGAGACAGCGCGATGACCGTGAGCAGGACTTTCAGATGTTCAGGCTCAACTCGATGTCGCAGTCGCCACACCAGCGTGCTGAGCGCACCGCTGAGCACACCAAACCCCAGCAGTGCGAGACCTGCGATCACCCAGCGCGCCAGCATGTGCTGCCAATCGCCCATCACGCCATGCCCTCTTCCTCTGCCCGACGGATCTCTTCCGCCCAGCGCTGAAGCACCTCGGGCGAGACCTGCTCGGGCGCGCGATGGAAGTATACCGCCAGCGCCTTCGGGAAACGCTCCGCCAGATGCGCCAGTGTCTCGCGCACAATACGTCGCTCCAGCTGTTCCTGCGTCAACGCCGGGCGATACTGGTAACTACGGCGCTGTCCAGAGCGCTCTACCAACCCCTTCCGACGCAGTCGTTCCAGCGTGGTCGCAATGGTGGTGAGCGCCACCTGATGCTTCAGAGAGACGAGCTGATGCGCCTCCGACACGGTGCAGCCCCCTGATTGCCACAGCGCTTCCATCACGGCGCGCTCCAGATCGCCCAGCTCGGTGCGGGTTCCGGTGGGCTCTGGTTTGAAGCGAAAGCGTCTCATGGCTTCATTATACCGCACATTTGATTGAAAGTAGAAGAAGGATGGACTTGACCAGTAGCGCGCTCCTGCTGTAGGATAGGGGCAACACACGGAAAACGGTGGAGGCGCCGGATGCATCAGGGCAAGGAGAAATACCCCCTGCCACGTTACGAGTGCTACCGCACACTGGGACGCATTCGGGTCGACGGGTCGTTGGATGAACCCACATGGCAACACGCCCCCGCGATACGACTGGTGTCGTGGAAAGATGGCTCGATTCCAGAACGCGAGACGCGCGTCAAGATGGCATGGGATGCGAAGAACCTGTACATCGCCTACTGGGTGGAGGATAACGATCTGCGCTCCAAAATGCGCAAGCGCGATGACCGGCTGTGGCTGGAAGAGGTGGTGGAGTTCTTTGCCGATGGCGGACAGGACCTGGTGGACTACTGCGAGTTCGAGTGGAACGCGCTGGGAGCGTGTGTGGACCTGGTGGTCGTCTATTTCGAGGAAGGCAAGTTCCACATGTTCCTCGAGTGGGACGCCAAAGGCATGAAGTGGGCAGTGAAAACCGGCAGGACGGTCATCGACGGTGTGGAGGTACCGGGCTGGCAGTGCGAGGTGTCTATACCCTTCAGCGTGTTCCGCGACGCGCCCAATCTGCCCCCCAAAGATGGGGACGTGTGGAGGGTCAACCACTACCGCATCGAACTGAGCGGGACAGAGCCGGAATACACCTGCTGGTCACCTGTGCTGGGCGAGACAGTCGCATACCACCGCCCACATCGGTTCGGCTACCTGACCTTCAGAGACAAACCGATACCCCATCCTTAACCGGCGTTTCACGACTCCGCCGGCTCAAGGGCGGACTGCGGACGTACAGCTAGTGGCGGATGGTGACCTCGTTCACCACCTCGCGGATGCCCGGTTTCTGCCGGAAGATGCGGCACAGCGTCTCGATCTCCTTCTCCGGGTCCGCGTCGTAGCCGCGCAGTTTGCGCACCGTGCCACGCAGGTACACCACGCCGTGCACTACGTGAAGATCCAGCAACGAGTAGTCAATAGGGCGCTTGGCGACCTCGTGCATCAGCTGCCGGCGCATGGCGACATCCTCTACAGGCACCTCTCGCCACCTCCTTTCCCTCCTGGGGTTACGGTGACGTTTTCTCAGGCATGTGAACAAAATCGACGATGAACGCTATTCCAGTTGATTAGACGTCGGAAAGATGCTGAAAGTTTCGGAGAAAGGACATGGCTACATGACGGACCGGCAGGGGTTCCTCGCCCTGCAATTTGCCTGTCAAGATTCGGAGAGGCGGAGGGTGTTTCAAAACCCGTAGCACGGGCATCTTGCCCATGATGAACACACTGCTCACCCATCTCTGATGACATGATGGGGTCTGTTGATGAGGTTTTCTGAGCACATGGGCGGGGACGCCCGTGCCACGAGTATGAGGTTTGAAATGCACTACGGGAGGCCGTCTTTCCTCATAATTAGATCTCTTCGTAACAGATGAGTGATTAAACATCTTCCAGCCTCCTCTTCTTCTTTGCATACGCAGCATCTAAATCCTCTGCTAATG